>ENA-OQJH01000827-OQJH01000827.1-human-gut-metagenome-genome-assembly--contig:-NODE-827-length-15146-cov-1.424862_pt1 | contig 15146 bp, 25 predicted proteins | sample MGYA00242597_ERZ504763 | MGnify/ENA primary metagenome ERZ504763 (study PRJEB26092, sample SAMD00036359) | human gut metagenome | host: Homo sapiens | study: EMG produced TPA metagenomics assembly of... | reverse complement strand
CGCGGCAGCTACCAAGGCACCCATCGCAAAGTGGCAGATAAGTTTCCGGTATTTTCGTTCCTGCTGTTATTTCCATTGCAGTGCTGACGGTTATTGTATGGCTGATCGCAGGTGAAAGCGTTGGTTTTGCCCTGGCAAGAGGTATTTCTGTTCTGGTTATCAGCTGCCCTTGTGCTTTGGGACTTGCAACACCGGTTGCGATCATGGTAGGAAATGGTATGGGTGCAAAGAACGGTATCCTCTTTAAGACTGCCGTTTCCCTGGAAGAAACAGGAAAAGTTGAGATCGTTGCATTAGATAAAACAGGAACCATTACAAGTGGTGAGCCAAAAGTAACAGATGTACTGGCGGCAGATGGAACTTCAGAAGAAGAGCTGTTAAAATTAGCATATTCACTGGAAAGCAGGAGCGAGCATCCGTTAGCAAAGGCGATCGTAGCATATGGGGCAGAAAAACAGGCAGAACAGATCCCGGTTAGTGAATTTAAGGCACTTCCGGGAAATGGCCTGGAAGGAAAAGTGGGAGATGCGGATGTAAAAGGCGGCAGCCTGAAATTTGCACAGAGCCAGACGGAGATATCCGAAAAGATAAAAAGCCAGGCAGAAAAACTGGCAGAAGAGGGAAAAACACCTCTTATGTTCTTAAAAATGGTATACTTGCAGGTATGATCGCAGTTGCCGATGTGATCAGAGAAGACAGCCCACAGGCAGTAAAAGAGCTGCAGAATATGGGTATTGAAGTAGTTATGCTGACCGGTGATAATGAACGCACAGCCAAGGCCATTGGCCGCCAGGCCGGCGTAGACCGTGTCATCGCAGGCGTTCTTCCGATGGTAAGGAAGAAGTGATCCGCAGGTTAAAAGAACAGGGAAAAGTTGCCATGGTAGGTGATGGTATCAACGATGCCCCTGCTCTTACAAGAGCGGATATGGGTATTGCTATTGGAGCCGGTGCAGACGTTGCCATTGACGCAGCAGACGTCGTTCTGGTAAAGAGCCGCTTAAGTGATGTGCCCGCAGCCATCCGTTTAAGCCGCGGAACCCTTAGAAATATCCATGAAAACCTGTTCTGGGCCTTCTTCTACAATGTGATCGGTATCCCCCTTGCAGCAGGTATCTGGATCCCCATCTTCGGATGGAAGTTAAACCGATGTTTGGTGCAGCAGCCATGAGCTTATCCAGCTTCTGCGTTGTGACCAATGCATTAAGGCTGAATTTATTAAATATCAAAGACAGCCGCAAAGATAAGAAGATCCGCCGTAAAGCAGCCGCTCCTGCAGGAGCAGTAGTTGCTGCGGCAGAAATAAATACAGAAACAAAAAAGGAGAACAAAACAATGACAAAGACTATGAAAATTGAGGGAATGATGTGCGGACACTGCGAGGCAGCTGTTAAGAAGGCTCTGGAAGCATTAGACGGAGTAGCGAGCGCAGAAGTAAGCCACGAAAAGGGAACTGCTGTTGTAACCTTAGATAAGGACGTAGATAATGCAGTCCTTACAAAGGCAGTAGAAGATAAGGATTATAAGGTAGTTTCTGTTCAGTAAGCGATCATAGATGAACAAAAATGAATAAAATAGTATAAAATACAAAATAGTATAAAATGAATGAAAGAAACGCAGGAACCGGTCCGAAAAGATGGGTTTCTGCGTTTTTTGTGCCACGGCACATTCTTTTTATAAATTTAGTATATAAAAAAATCAGGGAAGAGGTGTTACGTCTGTCCGTTTGCGTGGGGATTTGTTGATCTCAAAATCTTTTTTAATGACTTCGTTGTAAACAGAGATCACATGGTAAAATGCCTCGATCTCTTCGGCGCTGCACTGTTTCTGAAGCTGGGACATAGTCTTGGCGATATCCAGGATATCATACATTTTATGTGCCTTACTGACACGGGAACCTTCTGCTGTCACATATAGATAAAGGTTTTTCGCATTTCCGTCTTTTTTGCGCTTTTCGATCAGTTCCAGTTTTTCTAATTTAGTAAGGATCTGGGAAATAGTTCCCTTTGTTTTATCCCAGTACTGGATCAGTTCACCGGAAGAGGTTCCGGGATGGTCTTCAATATAACTGAGTGTGTGGACTTCCATCATGGTAAGCGTATAGTTATCACCATACTGGTGTGCGGACATGATGTAGTCATTATAATGCATAAAGAAGGCGATGCGCTTCTGATCCAGCAGCCGGTTTACTATCCATTCCGCGAAGTGATCGAAGATAACGGAAGAATTTTTGTAAATAACCAGCTGCATTATGAAGATGGAAAATACACCATTGATTTTGAAGATTTTGAAAAGAAGATCGTAGATAACAATGTAAAAGTATTTATCCTGTGCAATCCTCACAACCCTGTTGGCAGAGTATGGACAAAAGAAGAACTGGAGAAAATGGGAGATATCTGCTTAAAGCACAATGTAGTGATCATGGATGATGAGATCCATTGTGACTTTACATATCCTGGCTTCAAATTTACAAGCTTCATGACTCTGGATGAAAAGTACCATAACAGTCTGGTACTGTATACTTCTCCAAGTAAGACTTTTAACGTAGCAGGACTTCAGCCAGCCAACATTATTATTAAAAATCCGGAACTCCGCGCAGCATACCGTAAGGCAAATGCAGCAGCAGGTTACAGCCAGGGAAGCATTATGGGACAGGTTGCAGTAAAATCTGTTTATACAAAGGGTGATGAATGGGTAAATGACTGGTAGAGTATATTACCGGAAATATGAATTACATGCGTGATTTCGTAAAGGAAAACTTCCCGAAGGCTCATTTCGTAGATCCTGAAGGAACCTATCTTACCTGGTTGATTTTCAGGATATGGTTTACAGATGAAGAATTAGAGCACATATGTAGAAGAAGCACATCTCTGGTTAGACAGCGGTAAGGTATTCGGACCGGCAACTGCACAGTTTGAAAGATTTAACCTTGCATGCCCGAGAGCTACCGTAGTAAAGGCAATGGAGCAGTTAAAAGCTGCACTGGACAACCACACAAAGTGGGCATAGTCAGGGGGAAGATAAGAGATGAAAACTTTCTGGAATACATATAAATCGTCTATTTTACTGCTGGCAGCTATGGTAGCAGGCGGTGTGATTGGATTTTTCTGGGGACCTGGAGCAAGTGTGCTCCAGCCCATTGCCGATACATTTTTAAATCTGCTGTATTGCTGTGTTGTACCGCTGATCTTCTGTTCTTTAACAGCGGCGATCGCAAAAATGCAGGATCTTGCAAAACTCAGAAAGATCTTAATGATCTTCCTGATCGGTGTTATTGTCTCCGGTGTTATTGCATGCCTGTTTATGGTAGCTCCTTGTCTGGTCATTGATCCGGCGGAAGGTTCTACTGTTTCTTTAACACAGGATGTAGCAGATGCCAGTGGAAGCATGAATGTACTGGGAATGTTTACAGTCGGTGATTTCCCGCTTCTGTTCTCTAAATCTAACCTGATGGCACTGATCGTATTTACTGTTATTTTCTCTATTGCGATCATCCAGACCGGTGAAAAGGGCAAGCCGATCGTAGAAGCTATGGATCGCCTTACAGCAGCTATCGTAAACGTGATCAATATCGTTATGAAACTGGCCCCTTTAGGACTTGGCTGTTATTTTGCGATCCTGATCGGTTCTAACGGCAGTGATGTGATCGGACCGTTGTCAAAAGCAATTGTCATGTACCTGTTTGTGATCGTTGCCTATTATGTTGTTTCACAGACAGTATTTGCTTATATCGGTGGCGGCATGGAAGGTGTACGCATATGGTGGGCAACCTGCGTGCATCTACCTTAACTGCTCTTGGTACCTGCTCTTCAGCAGCAACTCTGCCAGTTAATTTACAGCAGGCAAAGAAAATTGGTATTCCCGATGAGATTGCAGATCTTGTTATTCCTTTAGGTGCAAATCTTCACAAAGATGGCGCATGTGTGATCCAGATCATTAAGGTAGCGTTTTTTATGCTCAGTATTCCATATGGAATATGCAACCCCACGCAACATTTTAATGTCTATCCTGGTAGCTGTTATCGCATCTGTTGTTATGGGAGGAATCCCTGCAGGCGGTTATGTAGCTGAGATCTTTATCATATCTGCATTCGGCTTCCCTACAGTAGCTATCCCGATCATGGTTCTCATCGGAACCATTACCGATGCACCTGCAACTGTAGTCAATGTAACAGGTGATACTGGACTTGCCATGGTCATTACAAGATTTGTAGAAGGAAAAGACTGGATCCACAGAAAAAAACTGGCACAAAAAGCAGCATAAAATAATAATATAACTGCGCATCCCTCATGGTCGGACCGGATCTGACATATGGGGGTATTGTGCGTTTCTTTACAAGCGTTTATAATGGTTTAATGGGAATACAAAAATGCTTTGCAGAAGATGCAGGCACGAAAAGGAGAATTTCTTATGGAAAACAAGAAACTGGGGGCGTTGGCCTTTCTGCCGCTGATCGTATTTTTAGGAACTTACATTGGTTGTGGTATTGTGTTTTCGGTTATGGGAGCGGAAAGTCCTTTTGGCTATTTCCCACGCCATGTAGCGTTGCTTGTGGGAATTGCGTCTGCCCTTATTCTGGCACCGGGGGTGAAGATTTCAGAGAGGGTAGATGTCCTTACAGAAAATATGGGCCGCAGCGGTGTTATGATGATCGTTCTGATCTATCTTATGGCCAGCGGATTTCAGGGCGCAGCAGCAGCTATTGGCGGCAAGACTTCTGTAATTAACCTGTGTTTACACTATATTCCGGTCAAGCTTCTGGTTCCTGGCGTATTTATGATGTGCTGCTTTATCTCTACAGCCATCGGAACATCCATGGGTACCATGGCAGCTATGGCTCCGGTTGCTTTGGGCGTAGCGGAAGGCGCAGGCTTAAATGCGGCTATCGTCTGTGCGGCAGTGATCGGCGGTTCTTATTTTGGTGATAACCTGTCCATGATCTCTGATACCACCATTGCAGCAGCAGAAGGCTGCGGATCTGAGATGCGTGATAAGTTCCGCATGAACTTCTTCATTGCCTTTCCGGCAGCTGTTCTTTCTCTGATCTTTTATGGATTTATAGGGGGAGCAGGCAGCGGAAGCATTGAAGTAGGTGCTTTTGACCTGTTCCAGATCGCTCCTTATATTGTCGTTTTAGTAACTGCGTTAATGGGTATCAATGTAGCTGTGGTACTGTTCATTGGTATTTTAATGACCTTTATTGTAGGACTCTTACAGGGAAATGTAGGCTTCTTTGATATCGCATGGCAGTAGGTGATGGAATGGCTGATATGTTCAGCATCAGTATTGTTGCTATCCTGGTATCCGGTGTGATCGGTCTGGTACGGTATTACGGCGGTATTGAATGGATGATCGATACGATCACCAAAAAGATCAAAAACAGAAAACAGGCAGAATATGGTATCGGTATCCTTTCCGGTATTTTATCCGGTGCTATGGTCAATAATACGATTGCTATCATCGTTACCTGTCCTATTGCAAAAGAGATCGGCAGCAAGTACAAGATCGCGCCAAAGCGTCTGGCAAGCCTGGTAGATATTTTTGCCTGTGCATTCTTAGCTGTTATGCCTCATGACGGCGGTATGCTGATGACATCTGAAATGGCGAACATATCCCCGTTTGCTATCCTGCCATACTCTGTTTACCCATTATTCCTGATTATTGCAACCTGCATCACGATCCAGGCAGGACTTTTAAGGACAGCGGAAGAAAAACAGAAAAAATAGGCAGAAAAAGCAATAATAAAATAGGATTTTTCGGTAAAATAGACAAAGACCGAAAGAAAGTGCATTGACTTATAGGGGTAATGATGATATTATAGCCCTATCGTTATTTTCTTGATAATATTGGTTGCTCTAAGGCAACACGCAAAACCAATTTTGAACGATATTATGTGAAACAGATATTTGTTCAATTGGTTTTTGTTTTAAGGGGGAATTATTATGTTTCAGGGAATTAAAAAAATTATTCGGTGGAAAAAAAGAGGAAGGCCAGATCCTTGCACCTGTAGCCGGTCAGGCAGTGCCTTTAAGCGAGGTGCCGGATCCTGCATTTGCCCAGGAGATACTGGGAAAAGGCGTAGCATCCTGCCTTCGGAAAATGAATTTAAAGCGCCTGCATCCGGAGAGGTAACTGTATTATTTGAAACCGGACATGCGGTCAGTATCCGTACAGAGAGCGGTGCAGATGTGATCGTTCACATTGGCTTAGACACTGTGAATTTAAAGGGGCAGTTCTTTATCACCATGTAAAACAGGGTGACACAGTAAAGGCAGGGGATCTGCTGATTACAGCAGATATAGAGCAGATCAAAGCAGCGGGTTATGAGGTAATAACACCGGTGATCGTCTGCAATGTTTCTGATTTCCCGGATATGGTATGCCATACGGGAAAAGCCGTAAAAGCCATGGACGAGATCATTACTCTGTAATGAACATCAACATGGATATAAAGGGGATTTGAAACCAGGAGAAGGGTTCAAATAAAATAAGCCGGGATAAAAAAACGGCAACAAAAGAAAAGGGGTTTTTAGTTATGATGAAGTTCTTTCAGAAACTTGGTAAGTCACTGATGCTTCCAGTGGCGTGTCTGCCAGTATGTGGTATCCTTATGGGTATCGGATACATCCTGGCACCGGCAGCTATGGCAGGTGAGGTTCAGGGATTTACTGCGGGGGGCTTAGCTTACTCAATCGGACTGTTCCTGATCAAAGCAGGGGGTGCGTTGATCGATAACATGTCCTGGCTGTTTGCAGTAGGTGTAGCCGTAGGTATGGCAGATGACTCAGATGGTACAGCAGGTCTGGCAGGTCTTGTTTCCATGTACATGATCACCACACTGTTAAGTCCCGGTGCTGTTGCCGGTATTACCGGACATGAGGCAGCACCTGCATTTGGAAAGATCGTCAACCAGTTCGTTGGTATTCTTTCCGGTCTCATCGGTTCTGCATGTTACAACAAATATAAGACTGTAAAACTGCCGGATGCACTGGCATTCTTCAGCGGCAAGAGAGCAGTTGCGATCTTACAGCTATTTATTCCATAGTTGCAGCTTTAGTCCTGTTTGTTGTATGGCCTCTGGTTTACGGTGGTCTGGTAGCATTAGGCGAAGCATTTATCGGAATGGGTGCTGTTGGAGCAGGTATCTATGCATTCTTTAACCGGCTTCTGATCCCATTTGGCCTGCACCATGCGTTAAACTCTGTATTCTGGTTTGACGTTGCAGGAATCAGTGACCTGAGCAATTTCTGGGGCAATACCGGTGTTTACGGACAGACTGGTATGTACATGACCGGATTCTTCCCATTTATGATGTTCGGTCTTCCGGCAGCTGCATTGCTATGTATCAGACTGCAAAACCTGGTAAGAAGAAAATTGTTTACGGACTTTTAGCTTCCGCAGCGTTCTGTTCTTTCTTTACAGGTGTTACAGAACCAATCGAGTTTTCCTTTATGTTCCTTGCTCCGGGACTGTATGTAGTACATGCTCTGTTAGCAGGTATTACAGCAGGTATCACCGTTGCCCTGCCGATCCGTGCAGGCTTCTCCTTCTCCGGCGGTGCTGTTGATATGGTACTCAGTTCCTTTACACCACTTGCAGAAAATCCATGGCTGCTGATCCGGTAGGTCTGGCAGTTGGCGTTCTTTACTATGTTGTATTCCGTTTCGCAATTGCCAAGTTTAACTTAAAGACTCCGGGACGTGAAGATGATGATGCAGAAGAGTTAAAGGCAACTTTAGCAAACAATGATTATACTTCTGTTGCAAAGACAGTCCTGGAAGGCGTTGGCGGTCCTGAAAATGTGGCTTCCATTGACAACTGTATTACAAGACTTCGTCTGGAAGTAAAAGACTATACAAAGGTCAACGAAAAAGTGATCAAATCTGCCGGTGTTGCAGGTGTGATGCGTCCAAGCAAGACCTCTGTACAGGTTATCATCGGAACACAGGTACAGTTTGTAGCAGATGAATTTAAGAAGCTGTGCAAATAAAGAGTATCTGAAAAATTTATCTGGAAAATTAAGTTAGATCATATGGAAAAGATCGCAGCAAAGCGGCATTTAAAACGTCATTTTGCTGCGAATCTTGTTTTATTTTCAGGTCATTGTTTTAAAAATTGTTTCTCAAGCATCCCTACTGCCTGATACAACACACAGGACAACAGGCAGAGCATGATCAGGCGCTCATCAGTTTGTCAATCTCAAAGGTCGTGGGAAGCATAGGTGATGAGGTAGCCAAGTCCTGCTTTGGCGCTTAAAAATTCCCCGATGATCACACCGACCAGACAGAGACCGATATTTACTTTCATAGTGCTCATTAACAGAGGAAGGCTTCCAGGAAGAAGAACCTTGGTAAGTACCTCTTTTTTTGCGCCGCCTAAGGATAGATCAAACGTATTTTGTCTGGATCCATCTGGTTAAAGCCTGTATACAGAGTCATAACAGAGCCAAAAACAGCAATGGACACAGCGGCTACGATAACTGTGCGCATACGGTTTCCAAGCCATACTAAAAGAAGAGGGGCGAGAGCCGATTTTGGAAGACTGTTTAAAAGTACCAGAAACGGTTCAAAAATCTGGGCTGCAAAAGGACTGGACCAGAGAAAAAGGGCAGTTAAAAGGCTGATAAGGGTACATAAAAGAAAGCTTAAAAGGGTTTCTGTTAAGGTTACCCCTGTATGGAGAAAAAGGCTCTTATCAAGAAGCATGTTCACAGACAGAAAAGGATCTGGGAAGGGGAACTGAAGATAAAGCGGTTGATCAGCCAAGAGAGGCAGTCAGCTCCCAGAGGGATAAAAACAGGATCAGAATCATTATACGGCAGATCCGGATCTGGCGGGTCTGCAAAAGGAGGCGGGCTTCATATTCCTGCTGTCTGGTCATCTTTTATCAGCTCCTTCCATAAGTATTAAGTAATGGGAAAATTCCGGACAGTTGCGCCTTTTAGGGGGCTGTTACAGTCATCAGGAAAAGAAAGGTAAAGGACTGTGCGGATACGGCCGGGTCTGGGAGTGAGGACGATAATACGGTCAGCAAACTGATAGCTTCTGACAGGTCGTGGGTCACTAAAATAGCAGTCTTTCCATTTTTCCTTAAAATAGAGCTGATATCATCACATACCATAAGCCTTGTCTGATGATCAAGGGCAGAAAATGGCTCATCTAATAAAAGCAGATCCGGTTTCAGTGCCAGTGTACGTATGAGAGCGGCTCTCTGACGCATACCTCCGGAAAGGGCAGAGGGCTTTGCGTGTTCAAAACCGGCAAGTCCATAGTCAGAGAGCAGGTCAGAAAGTTCCTGTTTGTTTCAGTATTCAATTTTTTCTGGATCTCAAGTCCAAGGGAAACATTGGAAAAATATCCCGCCATTCAAAAAGGTGGTCCTTCTGGAACATATAGCCGATCCCGGTGGCATTTTTGGGATTTTTTTTCCAAAAGTTCCCCATCCAGAAAAATGGCGCCTGCTTCCGGCATGTTCAGTCCGCATAAGAGAGATAAAAGAGTGGATTTTCCGCAGCCGGAAGGACCTACAATGGCTATAAATTCTCCGGTATCTACGTTAAAAGAAATATCAGAAAGGGCCAGCGTTTCCCTGTTTTTACTATGGTAGGAAAAGCTGACCCTGGAAACCTGCAATTTGGGTTTCATAGAAAGGCTCCGAAAAGAAACGTTCTTGCTTTAATATACGTTACTGTTCTGGTTCTGGTGCAGGTGTTTCATTTTGTGTATGTCCGTAATTCCATGTAACAGGAGTAGGACGGGAAGGATCAAAGATCTGGGAAGCGTCAAACAGATCGCTTAAACGCTTTTTAGCAGGATCTTCCTGGATCATATCTTCGTACAGGCGGTAACCATCCAGGTTTCTTCTGGCCATTCGCAGATAATCAGGTCCCTTCTGGATCCATGCAGGCTTGCTGGCATCTACATTACAGAAGTAGCGGAAACCTTTGGAAGCAAGGTACTGGTAACGATAGTTTTCCTCTGTATACGGGTGCCAGTCAGCAACATCGTTTCCATTAGGATAAATGTAAATATCGGTCGGTCCGATCAGGGACTCCACCTCATTTTCCCATTTATCCGTATCTGTGTAGAAACGTTCATCACTGATCTTGTATGGATTTTCCGGATCGTCAGAAACGCCCATCCACAGGTGTCCCCAGCTGTGACTTGCCAGTTCCCAGCCGTCATCCCGTAAGCACTGGGCTACCCTGGCAGCCTGCTCTTTCTCGCTTTCATAATCTGGGGTTTCGCTGTAGGAAGAAGCAGTGCGGTATCCTAAGATCCTTCATAACCGGTAAGTGCGATAATAGCCTTGGCTCCTTTGTAGGAGAAATCCGGGTGCTCATCAATAAAGTCGTTTAAAAGAGGGATCAGGTCATAAGAACCTGTGGAAATGCTGCCGTCATCCATTTTCATTTCGCAGGTAGCCGTCCGTCCTCGCCGACTACGATCTTGCTTGCAAATCCGTCTCCATCCATATATGGATAGTAGCATACGTCATCCTGGGACATAACAATGGGCTTTTTGCCTTCCGGCAGCATGACCGTTCCCCAGGTGAAAGCAGGATTTCCGTTTTCATCTGTTGTTTCGTAGGCAATATCGTGGATGCGCACTAAAACGTAGCCGTCATTGTAAAGGGCATCTAATATTTTTAAGAACTCATCCTTGGTAGTCATAACGGAATTATATCCTTCCATACGGGAGTCACCGTCAAATGCTTTGGAAGTGTCCATGATCAGAGAGTGGAAAAATACATGGGTCACATTTTTTACATCTGCAGCTACCAGAGAGTCCTTTTGGGACTGAAAGGAAGCAAGGGCTTCGCTGATCCGTGGATCGGACTGAATGGAAGGATCCTGGGACAGAAGTTCCATTGCTTTGTCGTAGTCATAACCTTTTGCCAGACGGTCTGCCTGATCGATCAATTGCCCAATGGGATCGTCGGGATCAGCTTCTGCTGATGCAGACGGGGTCCCGTTGCTTTTCGTAGCTTCAGAAGCAGTGGCAAAAACCGGACGGTCTCCAGGCTGCTTTTTTAAAACAAAGCGTGAAAAGGCAAAAATACCGCCCCCGAGAACAAGGGCGATCACAAAAAGAACTATAAAAGTAGGAAGGTGGCGGGACAAATGGAAGAAAAATCCCCGGCGGTTCCGTCTCTTTCTAAAATTTAAATTACTCATAAAATCTCCTGGTCATATTTCTGATAATCATATTGCTTGTGGTATTGTTGAAATTCCTTTAAGTCTATACAGTATAGCATAAAATACGCCTGTTGGATATAACATATAGTCCTTTTTGTTGATTTTTTAACATCTCCGTGGTATTCTAAGAAATGAAGTAAAATTCAACAGAATGTGAGGTCTCAAAAATGGGAGAAATGGTTAAAGATCCAAATTGCGCATATTGTGTGGAAGGAGAACTGTTAGCTAAGTTTGGTTATCCTTGCTGTGAGATGAAGACAGGTAAGCTGTATGTATTCAAAGAGCAGAGCAAGAGAGGAAGAGTGATCTTAGCTCACAAGAAACATGTCAGCGAACTGATCGAACTGACTGATGAAGAGAGAAATGACTATTTTGCAGATGTTGCAAGTTGCCAGAGCCATCCACAAAGTATTTAACCCTGATAAGGTAAACTATGGTGCATACGGTGATACCGGACATCATTTACATTTCCACATTGTTCCAAAATACAAAGGTGGAGAAGAATGGGGCAGTACATTCGAGATGAACAGCGGCAAGACCATTCTTACAGATGCAGAATATGAGGAAATGGCTGAAGCGATCCGCCAGGCATTAAAGGGAAGTCTAAAACAGAATAAAATTGAAACAGGATCCTGTTTCATAAAAATGAGAACTGCGGCCGAAACGGTGAGAGATCATCCAGGGCTTCAGTTCTCTTTTTATTTAGAAACCGTCAGGTTATACAGGTGCTTCTTTTTTCATATTTATGTTAAAGAAATAAATTGCAGAAGATCTGTAAAAGGGGAAGATATGAAAAAAAGAAGATGGATATGTATGTTTCTGCTGCTTCAGGTTCTGTGGTGCAGTATGACTGGGATGGCAGTATATGGGATGGAGCCGGATATTCCGGTATCAGCGGTTGTTTCAGGGCAGGCGCAGGCAGTTTCCATACGGGCACCTTCCGCTGTTTTAATGGAAGCATCCACAGGAAAGCTGTTATTTGAGAAAGATGCAGACGAAAAGCGCAGTCCTGCCAGCGTGACCAAGGTAATGACACTGCTTCTGATCTTTGATGCTTTAAAAGCAGGCAAGATCCAGATGACGGACCAGGTGACCACCAGTGCATACGCAAAGTCCATGGGCGGTTCCCAGGTGTTTTTAGAAGAAGGAGAAGTACAGACCGTAAGAAACACTGATCAAATGCATTGTGATCGCTTCCGGAATGATGCTTCTGTTGCTATGGCAGAATATATTTCTGGGACAGAAGAGGCTTTTGTAGAAGAAATGAACAAACGGGCAGAGGGGCTGGGAATGACCAATACCCATTTTTCGGACTGCTGTGGCCTGACAGAAGATCCGGATCATCTGACCACAGCCAGGGACATTGCCCTTATGACCAGGGAACTGATCAACTGCTATCCTGAGATCCAATAATTTATTCCCACCATCTGGATGGAAATATCACTCATGTGACGAAGCAGGGAACCAAGGAATTTGGCCTTGCAAATACAAATAAGCTTCTGAAAATGGCAGCAGATTTCCAGGTAACCGGTTTAAAAACAGGTTCCACCTCCAGGGCAAAATACTGTCTTTCCGCTACTGCACAAAAAGACGGGATCCGCCTGATCGCCGTGATCATGGCAGCGCCGGATTATAAAGCACGTTTTTCTGATGCCAGAAATCTTTTAAGCTATGGTTATGCCAGATGCAGGCTTTATGAGGACAAAGAAAAAATGCCTCTTCCTGAGATGAAAGTTGCAGGAGGAGTGAAAGAAAACGTACTGCTGGAGGCAGAGGGAACCTTTACCTGGTTGAGCACAGAGGGGGAAGATCTGGGAAAGATCGAGAAAAACTGGAACTGGCAGAGCAGATGGAAGCACCCTTAGCCAGGGGGGAACGTGCCGGCATGATCGCTTATTATATGGACGGGGAAAAGCTGGGAGAACTTCCGGTTGTGACGGCAGAAGCAGTAGAAAAGGCCGGATACATAGACCAGCTGCAGAAATTATTTGGAAAATGGGCGGGTTTTCGCAATAAGGCAGCATAAAGAAGCTGTTAAAATGCAGGAAATGACAGGGAAAACCTTTGACGGGAGCGGTTTTATACCATTATAATACCTTTCATATTATCATGATACCAGGGTCAAAATATAATCTACCCAGGCAAGAACGGTCACGTCAGAAGACAGGGACGTATGCAGGTGTGGGAAAAGTGAGTCTGGGAAACGGAAAGAGGTGGACCATGAACCAGATCTTACTGCTTACAGGGATCGTCATTGTGATCTGTATTCTGTCAGGACGGCTGATCGATAAACTGGGAGTTCCGTCATTACTTGCATTTATCCTTCTGGGAATGTGCTTTGGGGTAGATGGTATTTTTAAAATATCCTTTGATGATTATCAGTTCAGTGAACTGATCTGTTCCGTCAGTCTTATTTTCATCATGTTTTATGGTGGTTTCGGAACGAATATTAAAGAAGCGGGGCCGGTGATCCCCAGGCTGTTCTGCTTTCAACAGCCGGTGTTTTATTTACAGCCGGGATCACAGGACTGTTTATTCATCTGGCGTTAAAACTTCCTCTTCTTGAAAGTTTTTTAGTGGCATCTGTGATCGGTTCTACAGATGCAGCTTCTGTATTTAATATCCTCAGGTCAAAAAATCTGAATCTGAAAGAAAATACAGCCTCTTTACTGGAAATGGAGTCCGGTTCCAATGACCCTGTTTCCTATATGCTGACGGTGATCCTTACAGCAGTCCTCACAGGACAGTCTGTAAATGTAGGTTCCATGCTGGTTTTCCAGATCCTGTTCGGCATTGGCTGTGGTGTGTTTTTTGGAAAAGTCACAGCGTTTATTTTAAATAAAGTGGAATTTGATATTGCCCAGGGAAAAACCATTCTGGTATTTGCAACGGCTATACTGGCATATACAATTCCTTCCATGATCGGCGGAAATGGATATTTAAGTGTATATCTTTGCGGGATCCTGTTAGGAAATTCCTACCTTCCTCACAAGCGGGATATGGTGTTGTTTTTTGATGTGCTTACAGGTGTGGCACAGATGATGATCTTTTTCCTGTTAGGACTTTTAGTAACTCCAAGCCAGCTGCCACAGGTGATCATTCCTTCTTTTGTGATCATGATCTTTCTTACCCTGGTTGGCCGTCCTGTGTCTGTAGCCGCACTTTTAGCTGGTTTTCGGGCATTCTATCGCAGATTGGGACTGGTGTCCTAGGCGGGACTTCGGGTGTTGCTTCCATTGTTTTTGCAATCTATGTAGTGCTGCGCCAGGTCCCTTTAGGATATAACCTGTTTAACCTGGTATTTTGCATTGTACTGTTGTCCATTTCTATCCAGGGAACCCTGCTTCCATGGATCTCAGGAAAGTTGCAGATGATCGATGAAAATGCAGATGTGCGCCGTACATTTAATGACTATCAGGAAGAAGAGAGCATCAGCTTTGTAAAGTTTCATCTTTTTAGCCAGCATCCTTATGTGGGAAAATGTTTAAAAGAGATCACATTGCCGCCTAAACTGTTGGTTGTGGTGCTGATCCGGGGAAAAGAAGTGTTAGTTCCCAATGGAGATACCTGTTTGCAGGCAGGAGATCTGATGATCGCAGCGGCAGAGGAATTTGAAGACCGGAAAAATATGACGCTCCGCGAAATAACCGTGGATAAAAATCATAAATGGAAAGGAAGATCTTTAAGCCGTATCCCTATGCAGGCGGGAACTTTGATCGTTATGATACGAAGGGGAAAAGAAACTGTGATCCCTACAGGAAATACAGTGGTGTATGAAGGGGATGTGCTGGTACAGGCAAAATTTTAAAGTATTATGATCATCAAAGTGCTATGAAAAGGGCAGGTCTCATTGACTTGCTCTTTTTCTTATGTTATCCTAGTACCATCGGCGGGGAGATCTCCCTGTCAGATCTGTTTATTCTATTTATTTTTGGTCGTTTCAGACCGCAG
>ENA-OQJH01000826-OQJH01000826.1-human-gut-metagenome-genome-assembly--contig:-NODE-826-length-15159-cov-3.483901_pt1 | contig 15159 bp, 12 predicted proteins | sample MGYA00242597_ERZ504763 | MGnify/ENA primary metagenome ERZ504763 (study PRJEB26092, sample SAMD00036359) | human gut metagenome | host: Homo sapiens | study: EMG produced TPA metagenomics assembly of... | reverse complement strand
AACTGGCTCTAGTTGGGCTTAAGTCGGGTGAATTTTAAAGAACGGTACAAAAGTACATCAATAAAACCTTTAAGGACAGACAAGAAGAGAGGAGGTCTTTAATATTTTTTTTAAGAATGTCATCGGAAAGCAATATCCAAAAAAAATAGCGCCTTTTCTCAAAGACGCTATCCGATTACATAAATGTACAAAAGATCCAATTATTTGATTCGTTTGTAACCATATACGGCCAAATTACCCAGTTCCTCTTCAATACGGAGTAACTGGTTGTATTTTGCCATGCGGTCGCTCCGGCTCAATGAGCCTGTTTTGATTTGTCCACTATTGGTAGCTAAGGCAATGTCTGCAATGGTTGCGTCTTCCGTTTCTCCTGAGCGGTGGGAAGTAACAGTGGTATATCCATGACGATGAGCCATTTCAATAGCATCCAGTGTTTCACTTAAAGAACCTATTTGATTGACTTTGATCAGGATAGAGTTGGCGCATCCTTGTGCAATACCTTTTGAAAGGAATTCTACATTGGTTACGAACAAGTCATCACCTACCAGTTGGCAACGGTTGCCTATACGTTCGGTCAGCTTCTTCCACCCTTCCCAGTCATTTTCACTCATACCGTCCTCAATAGAATCGATAGGATACTTATTAATCAATTCTTCCAGATAATTAATTTGCTCGTCAGTCGTACGTTTTTTGCCTGTTTCTCCTTCAAAAATCGTATAGTCATAAACGCCATTCTTATAGAATTCAGAAGAAGCACAGTCCATACCAATCATGACATCTTTACCCGGTTCATAACCTGCATTCTTGATGGCTGCCAGAATAGACTCAATGGCATCCTCGGTTCCGTTCAAGGCAGGAGCAAAACCACCTTCATCGCCTACGGCAGTGCTCAGACCGCGGTCATGCAATACTTTTTTCAGCGCATGGAATACTTCGGCTCCCATGCGTAAACCTTCGTGGAAAGATGGAGCACCTACAGGACGAATCATAAATTCTTGAAAAGCAATGGGAGCATCACTATGTGAACCGCCATTGATGATATTCATCATTGGAATCGGCATTACGTATGTATTCGTCCCACCTATGTATCTATATAAAGGTATATCCAGATAGTTTGCGGCTGCTTTTGCTACTGCTAGCGATACGCCTAAAATGGCATTGGCCCCGAGTTTGGATTTAGTGGGAGTACCATCTAATGCTAACATTTTTTTATCAATGGCACGTTGTTCCAGTGCTGAGCAACCAATTAGCGCCGGGGCAATGATTGTGTTTACATTGGCTACAGCTTTTAAGGTTCCTTTTCCATTATAGCGAGTTTTGTCACCATCGCGTAGTTCTAATGCTTCGTGTTCTCCGGTTGATGCTCCTGACGGAACCGATGCACGACCTGTGATTCCTGATTCTAATGTAACATCGACTTCTACTGTGGGATTACCACGTGAGTCTAATATCTCGCGGGCTTATAATTTTTCTATTTTCATACTACATGTACTTTTAAATAATTATTCTAATATAAACTATTGTTGTTAAAATATTTAGCATCCTTTTAACTCCATGCAAAATTCGATTAAAAAAATCGTTTATCCAATACCTATTTATGGTGAATCTTGTTCTATACAATCCTAATAATTAGGTATTGTGGAAGGTGCTGAAGTCGGTTATCTTTGCAAATGTAATAATTACAATTTAAAAATTAGTTTTAATTTAAAAATAAAAAGAGTATGGAACCAATTATTAATTCACAAGTTCCTGAATTTAAAGTTCAGGCATTCCATAATGGAGAGTTTAAAACCGTAACTAATAAAGATATTGAAGGTAAATGGGCTATTTTCTTCTTCTATCCTGCTGACTTTACGTTTGTATGCCCTACCGAACTTGTAGATATTGCTGAAAAGTATAATCAGTTCAAAGCAATGGGAGTGGAAGTATATTCTGTAAGCACCGATTCACATTTCGTTCATAAAGCATGGCATGATGCGTCTGAAAGCATCCGCAAAATCACTTATCCGATGTTGGCAGATCCTACAGGTGCTTTGTCGCGTGCATTTGGTGTGATGATTGAAGAAGACGGTATGGCTTATCGTGGTACTTTTGTAGTGAATCCCGAAGGCAAGATCAAATTAGCTGAAATTCAGGACAACAGTATCGGGCGTAATGCTGATGAACTTCTTCGTAAGGTAGAAGCTGCCCAGTTTGTAGCCACTCATGATGGTGAGGTTTGTCCTGCTAAATGGAAGAAAGGTGCTGAGACCTTGAAACCGAGTATTGATTTGGTAGGTAAAATTTAAAGTATAGAACTCATGTTAGATAGTGCGATAAAAGATCAGTTAAAAGGTCTTTTTGCCCAATTGGAAGCGCACTATACTTTTGACATCTTTGTCCACCCTCAGCACGAAAGTCGTGCCGAGTTGGTGGACTTGTTGGAAGAAGTGGCTTCCTGTTCGGATAAACTTTCCTGTCGGTTGCAGGATAGTGAAGGGCTGAAGTTTATCCTTTTAAAAGAAGGAAAGGATACGGGAATCACATTTCGTGCCGTACCTGGTGGTCATGAATTTACTTCTTTGTTGATGGCTGTTCTGAATGCTGACGGCAAAGGAAAGAATTTTCCGGACGAGTTTATTACCAGACGTATCAAGCATTGCGGGGGCCCATTAATCTGACCACCTATTTGTCTCTGACCTGTACCAATTGTCCCGATGTGGTCCAGACTCTGAATGTGATGGTGGTTCTGAATCATCAGATACGTCATGAGGCAGTGGATGGGGCTATCAATGAGGATGAAGTGAACCGTATGAAGGTGCAGGCCGTTCCTACTGTGTTTGCTGATGGTGAACAAATTCATGTAGGCCGTGGCAGCATCGGCGATTTATTGGAGAAGCTGGAAGCCCGTTACGGCTCTGTGGAATTGGAAGCTGCTGAGACAAAAGAATATGATGTTCTGGTGGCCGGTGGTGGTCCTTCCGGAACAACAGCTGCCATCTATTCGGCCCGAAAGGATTGAAGTAGCGGTGATAGCCGAACGTATCGGTGGACAGGTAAATGAGACCATGGGAATCGAGAACTTGATATCTATTCCTCAAACCACCGGTAAACAGCTGGCTCAAGACTTGAAAAAACATTTGGCGGAATATAATATTGATATTTTGGAAAACCGCCGGATAGAAAAGGTGGAAGTGGCCGAAGGGATGAAAGTACTTTCGGTAAAAGGTGGAGAAACCTATAAGGCTCCCGTACTGATTATTGCTACAGGGGCGAACTGGAGAAAATTGAATGTTCCCGGTGAAGAAAAATACATTGGTCATGGAGTGGCTTTCTGTCCTCATTGTGACGGGCCGTTCTATAAAGGCAAGGAAGTGGCAGTCATCGGTGGTGGGAACTCCGGAGTGGAAGCCGCTATTGATTTGGCGGGTATCTGTTCCAAAGTAACCGTCTTTGAGTTCATGGATGCCTTGAAAGCCGATACTGTTTTACAAGAGAAGGCCAGGAGCCTGCCTAATGTGGATATCTTCACTAATACCCAGACGGTAGAGGTATTAGGAGATGGTGACAAAGTGGTGGGACTCATAAAGAAAGATCGTTCATTGGAAAAAGAAGAGATTTTTGCTTTGGATGGTATTTTTGTCCAGATTGGTCTGACTGCCAATAGTGCTTTGTTCAAAGAACTGGTGGAAACGAACCGCATGGGTGAAATCCTGACCGACAAGAACGGACGAACCTCTGTGAAAGGTATCTATGCTGCTGGCGATGTGACCGATGTTTCCTATAAGCAGATCGTCATAGCCATGGGTGAGGGTGCCAAAGCTGCTTTAGCTGCATTCGAAGACCGGATGCGGGAAGCGATTTATTAGTGATAAGTGGCTAGTGGTGAATAAGCTGCGCAGTGTCGCTTGGCAGGTGATTCATCACTAACCACTAAAGCCGATCTTTGTATGGATATTGACGGGAATGTGCTTTCTTTGTAAAGTAAATCAATTACCGTTATAGTATTTATATGGCAGAATCGAGACGTACTTCATTGAAAGATTTGGCGCAGATATTAGGTGTATCTATTCCTACAGTGTCTCGTGCTTGAAAAACAGTCCCGAAATCAGTCGGGAACTTTGTGCTAAAGTCCAGAAATTAGCGAAAGAGATGAATTATCATCCCAATCCCTTTGCCATGAGTCTTCGGAAAAATACCCCTCGTACCATTGGAGTGATTGTGCCCGATATTGTCACTCACTTCTTTGCATCTATCTTGAGTGGCATAGAAGATACAGCCATAGCAAACGGTTATTTTGTCATTATCACGACCTCCCATGAGTCATACGAGCACGAGAAAAGAAATATTGAGAATCTGGTCAATATGCATGTAGAAGGTGTGATAGGGTGTTTGTCTCAGGAAACAACGGATTATGACCATTGGCTGAGTTTGGATGATATGAATATGCCACTCGTGCTGTTTGACCGTGTCTGTATGCCGGAACGTTTCTCTACGGTGGTGGCAGATGGAGTACATTCTGCCCAAATGGCTACACAGCACTTGCTGGATCATGGAAGCAAGCGAATTGCTTTTATCGGTGGCGCCAACCACCTGGATATAGTGAAAAACAGAAAACACGGTTACCTTGAAGCGTTGAGGGAAAATAAAATATCTATTGAGAAGGACTTGGTAGTATGCCGGAAGATAGATTTCGAGGAAGGGAAAATAGCTACAGAGACTTTATTGTCACTTCCTGAGCCTCCTGATGCCATTCTCGCCATGAATGATACCTTGGCGTTTGCCGCTATGGAAGTAATCAGAAATCATGGACTTCGTATTCCCCAGGATATAGCACTGATCGGATATACGGACGAACAACATGCCAATTATGTAGTTCCCCGGCTTTCGGCTGTCTCGCATCAGACTTACAAGATGGGGGAAGCTGCATGTCAGATGCTGATTGATAAGATTAAAGGGGATAAAAAAATCAAGCAAATCATTATTCCTACTTGTTTGCAGGTGAGGGAAAGTAGTATGAAAAGATAGATTAAGAACCGGAATGTATTTTAAAGAGAAAATGAAGGTGTGTCAACACACACCTTCTTTGGGCTTTAGACAGAAGCCATTTGATTTTTAAATATTAACAATAGCCTTATATTCAGGTATAACATCCACACTTCTGACCAAGCAATCGGCATCCTTTTGTGAGAAATCTGGAATAGCTTCCACAGGAAGATCACCAATGAAAGGGGCGTCTTTACGTAAAGGACGGAAATAGAAGCTCAAGTATTCATTCTTCAATTCATTTTTGAATCGTCTCAAACCGATTGTCCATGGTATCCCATAGTAATAATGATCAAGCACCAAATAACCACCAATGAAAGCCATTGCCACATCTGCTACATAGTTCACACGTAGGAAGTAATCGTTTACCTGTGGCACATCGGGCTGATCTATCTTTACGGTCATTCGGCGGGTACCCACTTTCTTCCAATCAGCTTTCACATCTACCGGTTGTACCTCTATGGTTTCCTCTTTCCATCCTTTATTAGCAGTATAAAGGGCATAGCTGATTTGGGTCTTCCCTAAACTTAGCAAAGTACATTGTTCTTTCTCAGGCAATACTGTGGCTCAGTAATAAGGATATGATTATTCACTTTGGTAGTGTTCAATGCCTGTTGACGTGTTAAGGTTGTAATCTTCAACGTCTTTCCATTTTTAACTGTAATGGAGAAAGTACTTTTCAAACCAGGTTTCGGTGTATAGAACTCCTTACCCGAGCTCAACGTTGATTTGTCAAAACTATATTCTGTACGTAGTCCTTCCGGAGCAAAAAAGAAGTAGTGTACGGCATTCTTTTCCTCTACTTTAGCCAAGAGTTGAGTAGTAGAATACTTTAAGAGTGCCCCTTCCATAGAGAGATTAAAGGGTAAAATCACACTTTGGTCTTTTTTCAAAGTAAACGTTTTACTAGAAGGAATGATCAATGTCTGTTTTTTTAGCTTTAGTTTTAACTGCAAATCTGTCTGGTCAAAGCGTGCTGTATCATGATCCTGAAAGTTGGTCATGAAGATGAAACCGGCATCTTCTTTCATACGGGCAGCATAACGCAACGTTTCCCGATTATCCGGTGTTATTTTCTCATATCCTTCGGGCAGTACCGTTTCCATGGGTGCCAATATAGAACCGAAATCTTTTAAGAATGTATGAAGAATGCGCAAATTCTGATACGAATCACGTACCAAACCAAATTCACCAATCGGAGCCTGATAGTCGTAGGAAATCTTAGGCATACCCATACCGTCATCGCTAAAAAATCCTACGCCATTGTTTTGTTTCGGGGTAGAGCCACCGTGGTACATGTAGTAACCTATACCGTTTGCACCACTGCCCAATGTACGTACCATCAACGCTTCGGCTGCTTCAGCCTTCACAATAGGGCGACTGCGATACACCATCTGAATACCTACACCCATCTCCGCACAGAACGACGGATACTTGTCGGTATCATAGCGCACCGGCGAATAATCTGGTACCCGCTGAATGTCTTTAAACAGACAGAAAGGAGACATAGAGGCTTGCCCAAAACGGATAGGTGTAAGCAGCAGTTACAGGTAGTGCCTCATTACCTATCACAGCAGCCATTCCCCAACCGGTAGCGGTATACAAAGGAGTAATGATACCCGCTTTCTCTGCCATCTGTTTTAGTGTACGCATGTGTAGATCGCCCAATTCAGACATCGTAATATTCTGATGCTGTTCACTTACTCCAATCATTGTAATGGACGAATCGTAGGTGGCAGCCGTCATATCCTTTGTTCACCGGGATATTGAATGGCCCATGGCGCAGCCGAATGTTGGTGTTCATTCTCTATCTGCACACCAATGATGGGACCTCCATCCTTATAATACAATTTCTTCAACTGAACTGCAATCTCATTATAGAGACGTTCTACATACTTCAAATAGTTTACATCATTGGAGCGTACCTCTACTGGACGCGCAAAAAGCCAATCCGGTAAACCTCCATTACGTATTTCTCCGTGACAGAAAGGACCAATACGTACAATCACGTCCATGTCATGTTTTTACATAGCTCCACAAAGCGACGCAAATCTCTATTACCGTTCCAATCGAACACGCCCTCCTTTTCCTCGTGGATATTCCAGAACACATAAGTAGGAATGATGGTCAGTCCACCAGCCTTCATCTTCAAGATAGCCTGTTCCCACTGTTCTGCAGGATAGCGGCTGTAGTGGAACTCACCTGTAACGGGCAGCATGGGCTTTCCGTTCCGTAACATATAAAAACTATTCACTTCTATGCTTCCACCATCAGGAGCCGTTCCACCCAGTTTCAGATGTTTGGTATAAATTATCTTCTCCACCTTTGGTGCTGTCAGTTCATACACATTCTGCGCTTCCACAGGAAGTGCAACCATACCTAATCCGAGAAGTATGCCTAATCCAATATTTTTGTTCATATTACTTATCTATCAAATCATTAATTGTTTCAATTTTCACGATATGTCTCGGAGAGAAATCGCTGCTCTGCATATAGTTTAACAAGCTGGAAAGTAGTTGGCGAGCAGCAGGACGCATTTGCATGTCGCGGTGAAAATCAATGCCGGACACCAACAATTTACCTTTGCCTATCTTCACTTCAAACAACAATGCCAACGGATGATTGGAGAACCAGTCATCAATCACTCTCACAATGGCTGGGCTTCTTTGGACACCTTATTTATACGTATGGGTGCAGAATGGGTCATCGCATCCCACCATTGGTAATTGCTGTGATACTCTGTTGGGAAAGCAGCCAATGCCGGATGTTTCGGATTACATAGAATACCTAATGTATGAGGTGCTTGTCCATTAGTCCACGATGTATTCCAAAAGATACTGGAAAAACCAATGGCTAGATTTCCACCGTACTCATCTTTCAACGTACCTTTCTTTAATGACAATAATACCTTACCACCGTTATTTAAACGTTTAATGCAGTCTTGTCCAAATAATCAGTCAGTAAGATATCATTACTATTTACAATCTCCTTTTCTGTAGGATATACCCAAAAATTCCAATTGTTTGCATAATTGTCTATCAATACTTCCAAGGTCAACTGAGCGGGCTTTTCTATATCTTTCAAGTTGAATTCTATGGAGCCTAACGACTGTCTGTTGCCGATGGCAATTTGGCTTATAGAGAATTTTCCCTGTCTCACTATCTTATTGGTACCATCTCTCACTATCCAACAGACTTTTGGGTTTTGCATCTCTTCATTATAATTTGCAGCCTCTATCTGAGCAACAAATTTTTCATCATTCTCAAATACTAATCTGGGAATACGCGCTAACGGCACCACGCTGTTGCAGAATCGCCGATACTCCTCGGGAGTAACATATCCTTTCTCCTCCCAAAAAGCATCCAATGTACCTACCAATGCTGTACCTTGTCCGGTAAAGTCGCTCAATCCCAAAAGTTGGAATCCGCCGAAATTAGACGTACGCAAAGCAGCTTCGATATCTGCTTTATAGCAAATTGTCTGCAATTTACCTGAAGCCAACAGAAAGCTATCTGCCAACGCTTCCATTCCGCTTTCCCGCAAACTCTCTTGAAATATCTCAAAGTTTTTTGCCTTATATACACCTGTGTATTTTGCTATTTCCTTGAAATTGGGGTATACGCACCATTGCCCTATCTCATGGCTGATGAAAGGTTGATTGAATTTATCTGTATAATCGCTCCAATCGTATGCTGTAGAAGGTTCTTTAGAATTAATGATACTGCCCAATCCTTCCTCCCAATGTTGAATACGAGGTTGGGAATCACTCAGGAAATCACTTTCCTGAATATTAGGCCAACCTGCCGCTGTGGTGTACAACCGTCGGTTGTCACGTGCTTTCCAGTAGGAAACAAGTTGGTGAGATACTGCTTATGATTTCCTCCGGGCTCATTGCCAAGAGCCAACATGCAGAACGAAGGATGATTACCGTATACTTTCACAATATACTCTGCTTCTGTCTGTAGGAAAGCGTCTATGGGTTTGCCATCCCCGATGCTACTCGACTGATTGGGCCAAGAAGAGCATTCCACCTGACAATATATGCCTAACTCATCTGCTGCCTCGAAAGCAGCTTCAGGCGGACACCAAGAGTGAAAACGAATATGATTGAGACCATGCTCCTTACAAATACGAAACTCACGCAACCATTCTTCCTTGTCAGTAGAGGGGTAACCGGTCAATGGGAAGGAAGCGCAATGCAGCGTACCTCGCATGAAGGCGGGATGCCCGTTCAAATAGAGCACCCCTTCTCTGACTTCCCATTCCCTACAACCAAAAGTGAGTTGACGGTCATCTGTAATAGTTCCGAATCCCTGTAGCCCACAATGCAGCGTATAGAGATTAGGATGGAATTCATCCCAATAAGTCATATTTCTCGACAAGGGGATTTTAAACTCCAACTTGTTATCACCCGGCTTCATCACCTGTTTATATTCTATTCTTTTCTTTTCTAACATGAAGAAAGTTCACTTCCTGCTGTTTGCCCGTAACATTGCGCACATTGGTTTTAACGGTTAACTCGCTTTTGCTCAAAGTGGGGAAAAGAGTAATATCCTCGTAATAGACGGGCGACTTAGCTTCGATAAACATTTCTCCTGTTACACCGTTCCAGTTTCCTTGCGTATGGTCAGAAATACTATGCGAATTTTCCCCCGGATCAATTTCTCGTATCATATTATCTACACGAACAGTAATCACATGTTTTCCGGGAGTAAGCAAACCTGTCAGATCGTATTCCTGAGGAGCACTCAATGTGTTTCTCATCCCCACTTCCACACTATCTATCCATACACGACTTTCCCAATGGCACCTTTCGAAAAACAGACGAATGGCTTTCTCTTGCCACCCGGCAGGGATGTCGATATCACGCTGATACCATGCCACCCCCGTATAATATTTTTCCGGCTGTAACCAGAAAGGTACCTTAAAGTTGTCCGATTGGCGATAACGATTAAACTTCTTTTCAGTAAAAAAGGATTTGTCGAACAGGCTTCCTGTCCAAGGAGTTCCCAAGTTGACAGCATCTCCCTTTCCATTACTCAGCATAGATCCTGGTAGTTGTACGTAGTCTGGCAATTTCTGCAAATACCATTGTTCCGATATCCCTACCTCCTGCCGGTCTATCGCAAATCGCCACGTACCTTCCAAATTAATTCGTTCATTGGATTGGTGAATGCTGCACCGGCAAAAGAGCATGATACAGAGCAGAAGCAAAAAATCTGTAGACGGATATTTTCTTGCTTGCCTTTTATTCTTCCTTACACTCATATTATTTTGTATCATTATTGACATTTTTATTTATTTCTTAAACAATAAAGGTAAGAACTCCTTCAAACAACGACGCCAGGTGAGCCACTCGTGGGCTGTACCCGGAGATTCGTAAAAGGTGTTTTTAATGCCAAGAGCGGTTAATGTATCACTCATCTTCTGTGCGCCGAAGTTTTCTTCGCTGCCAATGCCGATGAATAGTGTGCGGACCTTTTTGTTGAATGCCTTGCTGTCGGCAAACACACCGTTATAGGCTGTTTTATAATCCCCATCACGCAAAAATATGGCACCACTGAACGAGCCGATATAAGCAAACTTGTCGAGGTTGTACAATGTAGTCATAAAGGTCTGATGCCCACCCCATGAAAGACCAGCCATAGCCCGGTTCTCTCTATCAGTCAGCGTACGGAACTGCTTTTCTATATTCGGAATAATATCTTGCAACAGGATGGATGGAAAAATGGAGCCGAATGCATCTCTTGCCTTGTTTATATCTTCTCCTTTCTTGGGCTTGAAAGGAATGCTGCAATTGCCCTTATCCATTACGACCAGCATTGGTTCGCACTCTCCAGCAGCAATCAGGTTATCAAGAATAAAGTTCACCTTACCTTGCATCGGCCAGCTTGTCTCGTCTTCGCACATACCATGTTGCAGGTAAAGCACCGGATAACGTTTCTTTTTCGAAGTCTCGTATTCTGCTGGTGTATAGACATGACACCGACGATATTGTTTCTCCACGGTAGAATAATAGACCACCGAACGAATTTGTCCATGCGCCATCTCCTGTGGACGGTAGTAGTCCCCTTCCGTCCCTTCGGGTATTTCGATGGCACTGGAGCGTCCATAGCTGCCACCATACGTATAAGTCTCTATGTCTGTCACCGTCATGCCATCTACCATATAGTGATAAAAATGAAGCCCAACGACCAAAGGAGAAGTGGTGACATACCACCATCCGTCGTTATCCTTTGTCATGTCATATCGTTTTCCGCATACCAGGTATACCTCCTGCGCCTTGGGAGCATAGAGGCGGAAGTAACCTCGCTTCTGTTTGTCAACACGAGGATATTCTCTCTTAAAAAGGGCCGTTTCCGAAACCATTGTATTTTCAGGTATCGGCCTTTGTGCATACATGCTGGAAGCAATCAACAAAGTTGTCAAAAGCGTCCATAAAAATTTTATCTTCATATTATTTATAGGATTATTAATTATCAGCAAATGCCTTCAAAAACTCAGGATAAATACTTATATACTCAGTTGTCCTTCCATTCTTGTCAAACAGCTCGCCCCACATCGGTGAAGTAGCTTCCCAAATGAAAGTTCCTAAACCCAATCCGTGAGGGATACGTGAGACTATTTCATTCACTTCTTTTCGAAATTCCTGATATTCTACCACTACAATAGGTTTTCTGTAGCGGATGGCCAAATCGTTCAAGTTGCTTTCCAACTCTTTCAACGTACCATGATGCTTTGGATAGTAAGACTGCCCGATGATGTCAAACTTAACATCACGACTGATGATTTTATCGAAGAACTTCACCGATTTTTCATTTTGTCCGCCACAAGCAATGTGAATCATAATCTTAATATCAGGATTAGCGGCGCGTACACCGGCCGTAGCACATCGCAACAGAACGGCAAAGGGTTCATACGTCTCCGTTATCTTACCCTGTGGCCACATCATGCCATTATTTATTTCATTACCACTTGCACCATGTCAGGACAGACGCCTTCGGCCATGAAACGTTTGATGACTTCGTTTGAATAGCTATAAACCTTTCCTTCCAGTGCAGAGCCATGGATGTTACTCCATGATGCGGGTGTTGCCTGTTGGCCAGGATCGGCCCATGTATCGCTGTAGTGGAAATCGAGCAGGAATTTCATGCCAACAGCCTTTATACGCTTGGCCATGGATAGAGTGGATTCCAACCCACAAAAACCATCTTTGGAATATCCCTTTTCTGTCGTAGGGTCCACAAAAAGACGCAGACGAATCCAGTTGAACCCGTTCTCTTTCAGGATTTTCAATGCATCCTTCTGCACACCGTTGTGAGAGAAGACAATGCCACGTTGTTCCTGATTGGGAAGCCAAGAGATATCCGCACCGATAATGGGTTTCTGAATGGTATCCGTATTTACATAAGGAGGTTCATAAACGGGTTGGACATCACTCTTTATGTATTGTTTGTACAAGGCATCATATATGCCGAACAGATCCTTATCAGCATTCCCTTCCTTATCGAACAAGACCCTCGTCGGTTCCCATGCCATAGTTCCATAACCCAATCCGTTGGGCAGGGAGCGTACAATATCATTGATCATCTTAATGTTTTTCTTATTGGCACCATACTCGCAAACACATATCGGCTTCCGATACCGTTCGGTCAGATCATAGAGATTGGACTTTAAATCATTGTAAGTCTCGTGCCATTGTTCGTAATAGGAGAGTCCGATAATATCAAATTCGGCTTCCATCTGAATCATACGATCCAGGAACTCACGGCAAAGCCGGTTCTGCCCGCCCAAGGCGAGATGTACTTGCAGTTTTGATTCCGGTAATACCTCACGAACCGCACGCTGGCCTGCTTTGTAAAGTTCCATCAACGACCGCCAGTTTTCTTCTGTAGCATTGTCATCCAACTTGCCCTCTGGCCATACCATGCCGTGATTTATCTCATTACCTATCTGCACTATCTCCGGAGCTACCTCTGCCTGCTTTAAAGCAATCATCACATCTTTGGTATAGGAGTAGAGTTTTTCTTCTAACTCCGCACCAGTTGTTCCTTCCCAAGCGGAAGGCTTGAACTGCTTGTCTGGATCGGCCCATGTATCGCTATAGTGTAGGTCGAGAGCAAACTTCATGCCTGCTTTCTTGATACGACGGGCCATGGCAAGAGTATGCTTCAAATCACAATATCCTTTTTCGGGAGCGTATCCTTCTTTGGCCTCCGGATTGACAAAGACGCGCAAACGAATGGTGTTGAAGTGATGGGCGGCCATGATCTGGCAAATATCCGTTTCTTTCCCATCTACATTTTTATATACAACTCCCCCCTTTTCACTTTGGGGAACGAACGAAATGTCTGCCCCGATGCAATAAGGCTGCTGTTTACTTGTGCAACCAGTCAGCAGAAGAATAGTATAGCAGAGCATACTAACCAAATAATGCGTAATTTTCTTCATGGTTCTATAATTTAAAAGATTAATAAATGCAAGGACATGTTTTCTAACTGACAAAATTAGATAGAACATACTCTTTTGTTCAGACCAGATAGAACATTCTATAACACAAAAAGGACAATGCTGAAGTTTACCCGTCGGACATTTTTCTCATCCGGGAAAAATGTGTTAATTTGCTCTTAGTAAACAAATAACCTTATGAAGATTTTAACTTTAATACTACTTACCTGCTCCATTACCTGCCATCTGTGGGCAGACAATCTGTCCAATTTGAATGGAGGTTTCAATAATCTGGGTTCAAAAACCAAGACACTATCAGTAAGATGTTTTACGCAAGACTCCACAGGCATGGTCTGGTTCGGTACTTCACGCGGGTTGTATAGTTACGATGGCTATGACATACGTCATTATGTTTCAGATACACTTCCCTCACATCAACTCGTCAAATGCAATTTTATCCATCACAAAGTTATGCTTTTAGGCGGAGAAAATGGCATTACTTTATTTAATTTACAAAACGGACAGTTCAGCAAGCCTAATATTCGGTTAAACGAGTCGATAAGTTCTTTCTGCGAATATAAGGGTGAAATCTGGATTGGAGCAGAATCGGGGCTCTATATTTATAATGTAGAACAAGATGAACTGCGGCCCGCCCTCATCCGCGGAAAGGATTTTCCACGCAACATCCAATCGCTTGCCACCGACCAAAAGAATCTGTACATCGGCATGAAGGACGAAGTGGGGTGTTACTCATTTGCCACCAGCGATTACCAAGTTATCTCCCACCCTGAGTTTTTCTACATTTCTACCTTGATGTTGGATAGCTCTGAAAGCACATTGTGGATAGGTAATGCCCATCATTTGCATCGCATGAACCTAAATACCAAGGAAATCGAACGCGTCAGAGATTTTTATGTTGTGAAGAGTATTGCTAAAGATGATAATAATCTGCTTATAGGAACAGACAACGGACTCTACGTATGCGACAGACAGGGCACTTGGCATCTGATTTCACACGATGCACGAAACAGTCAATCCCTGTCCAGCAACGTAGTCAATATGTTCTTCAAGGATGCTAATGGTAATATTTGGATAGGAACCGACAATGGCATCTCCTTAGCCGCACACAATCCTTCTATCCGATCCCGTTCGTTGTTCGACATCACTGGTTCCGATGAAGGTTGCCAGATATCCAGCATACAGCGCACGGTCGACAGTACTCTTTGGCTGGGTGGAAGCCGAGGGCTGATAAAATTAAAAACAGACATGCAGGGCAACAATATCCGTCGGTGGTACCAAATGAGTTCCAAAGAATCTTCCTTCCGCACAACCGTATACGTGCACTCTATGAAGACAGCCGCCAATACCTATGGGTAGCCTCAGACGGAGGATTACTACGCTATAATCCGATGAACGAACAGTTCATCTCTTACTTCTTCGATGACCTCAAAATTGGGTGTACGATATATTAGAAACGCCCAATGGTGACTTGTGGTTGGCTACTTTTTGCGGTGTTTATGGCATCTCTAGCGAACAATCCCCTGAAGGGGGCATTCTGAAGGTCAAATACCACTTACCCATGATCAAGGGCTTTACAGCAACGATATCTACCAATTAGCATTGGACAGAGAAAACAATCTGTGGGTATTATCCAATAATCATCATATCGACCGCATCAACTTGACG
>ENA-OQJH01000825-OQJH01000825.1-human-gut-metagenome-genome-assembly--contig:-NODE-825-length-15169-cov-1.589682_pt1 | contig 15169 bp, 19 predicted proteins | sample MGYA00242597_ERZ504763 | MGnify/ENA primary metagenome ERZ504763 (study PRJEB26092, sample SAMD00036359) | human gut metagenome | host: Homo sapiens | study: EMG produced TPA metagenomics assembly of... | reverse complement strand
ATGTAATTTGCCTTAACATACCTTCTAATTCTTCCCGACATCCCTTCTAAATTTCAATAAGCACCAAGCTGAACCACTCCCAGCACCGATCTGAACAGTTCCTCACCAAGTAGTACACAAAAAAGGAGAAAGTTTTCACTTCCTCCTTCTATCGTAGTTTAATTTCAATCTACTATATGATTATGTCTCCAAAGATACGACATCCGGATGCAAAGTCAAGCTTTTCCGGTTTATTTCTTGAAGAATTTATCAAAGAACAAAATCTGGTAATCGATAGCGTTATTCCAGTATTCTCCGGTATGTCCTCCGGGACGGGTGATAAAATCATGATCGATCTTCTTTTCCAATAAGCGGTTGTGCAAATCCTTATTCACCTGAATGAAGAAGTCAGCCTCGCCACAATCAAAGATAATTGCCAAATCCCCGTTCTGAATCTTATCAATCTGATTGATTACAGTATGCGTGTCCCATATTTCCTTGTTAGATTCATAATCCCCCAGGCGTTTTGCCATGTCCCAATTCTTCGGGAACGGACGAATGTCTACGCCTCCACTTGTACTTCCACAAGCGCCAAAGGTATCTTTATGACGGATAGCAGTCCACAGACCACCATGTCCGCCCATACTCAGACCGGTAATGGCACGCCCCTTGCGGTCGGTGATTGTCTTGTAATGTCCGTCGATATACTTCACCAGTTCCGATGAGACAAAAGTTTCATATCGGAAAGACGGGTCTTTCGGACTGTCCCAATACCAGCTGGTACTTCCGTCCGGGCAAACAAAAATGATTCCTTTCTCATCCGCAATCTGAGGCAGATTGGGTTTAATCTCAATCCACGTCTTGGCATGTCCGCCAAAACCATGCAAGAGATAAACAGTAGGACACGCCGTAGCTTTCTTTCCCAATGCCGCATCCGGAGTGACTACTACTACCTTGATGTCCTTGTTCATGGAAGGACTTTTCACTAATAACGTATCTACTTTGGCAGCAAAAGAAGACGCTGCCCCAACTAACAAAAGAGCGATTAATAGAAGTTTTTTCTTTTTCATTGTGTTTATAATATGTTTAGATCCAATCATTCTTCGTCTTCTCCCGAAGGTTGAAATTCGGCAACAGGTGTCTCAAAAGTCTGATGACACTGCTGGCAAGTATATTCCCAATGATTGTCCCCGGAGCGCCGCTGCCAGCCATGGAAGTACAGCCGCGCCAACAGCACGCAGTTTGTGTCCTTTTCTCAATACGAATTTAATATCGGACGAACCGCAATAAGGACAGAGCGTCAGTTCTTCGGGCCAGCTTTGGTTCTGCCTCAGCACCTGAACGGCTTTCTCATAATCTTCATCCGCTACCAGGATATCCACTCCCGCAATACTGCTCACGCAACTTTTATACAAAGTAGAAAAAGTTCTCATTATGCAGAATAGATTCAATGCCCTCATTCTCCAGCGCCCCTTGAAGGATATGCGCCTTCATCGCGTCATTACAGGTAATCAATTTTACGGTTTTCATACTTAACCAGATTTTATTATTCCCACAAAAATAGAACATAAAATTGAAATGTGAAACTATTTTCCATTAACTTTGCAGTCGCTAAACTACAAATAACATGAAAAGACTACTGTCGCTTCTGCTGTTTTGCAACATAACCATATCCTTCCTTCTGGCACAGCCTGTCCACCAAGTGAAGGGAACAGTCATTGATAAATCCAGCCGTCAGCCGTTGGAATTTATCAATGTAATGATTGTCGGACTCAATAAAGGCGGAGTGACGAATGCCGAAGGTAAGTTCTCGATCGGGCAAGTACCGCCCGGCATCTATCGCCTGCAAGCGTCCGCTATCGGATACAAAACTGTCACTACCCCCGAATACATACTTTCGACCAGAGACCTACATATACAAATAGAGATGGAAGAGAATCAGACGGAACTGGAAGGAGTGACCGTCACCGCCTCCCCTTTCCGTCGGGACATTGAAAGTCCGGTCAGCCTGCGCATCATCGGATTGCAGGAAATAGAAAAGAGTCCGGGAGCCAACCGGGACATCTCACGCATCGTACAGTCTTATCCGGGAGTTGCCTTCTCACCGATAGGATACCGTAACGACCTGATCGTACGCGGTGGATCGCCTTCCGAAAACCGCTTTTACCTGGACGGAGTAGAGATCCCTAATATCAACCATTTCAGCACACAGGAGCATCGGGCGGTCCGGTAGGTATCCTTAATGCCGACTGATACGGGAAGTGAACTTCTATACCGGAGCCTTCCCGACAGACAAAGGAAATGCGCTCAGTTCCGTGCTCGACTTCAAATTGCGCGACGGGGACATGGAACGCAATTCCCTAAAAGCTACTCTCGGAGCTTCCGAAGTCTCCCTTGCCTCCAACGGACATTTGGGCAAAAAGACTTCCTATCTGGTTTCCGTCCGTCAGTCCTACCTGCAATTCTTGTTTGATATGCTCGGGCTGCCCTTTCTGCCGACTTTTACGGATGCGCAGTTCAAGCTGAAAACAAGGTTTGACGCCCGGAATGAATTGACTGTACTAGGCTGGGCGGCATTGATAAGATGAAGCTAAACACCAAAGCCGACGATGAAGACAACGAATACATCCTCAGTTACCTGCCTAAGATTCAGCAGGAGACGTTCACTCTCGGAGCCGTATACCGGCACTATGCGGGGGCACACGTGCAGTCAGTCGTTGCCAGTCACAGTTATCTGAACAACCGGAACACCAAATATCAGCAGAACGACGAAAGCGATCCGGATCGTCTGATGCTCCGCCTCCGCTCTACGGAACAAAATACTCAGCTCCGTCTTGAGAACAGTTCGTCTTTCCGCAACTGGAAAGTCACCGTCGGAACCTGTCTGGACTATAGCCAGTATAGCAACACCACCTTTCAGAAGGTATACACCGACCGTGCGCAGACGTTCGACTACCATACCTATCTGGGCATCATGCGTTGGGGACTTTTCGGAACAGTCAATTACACCTCCATAGACGAGCGTTTTACGGCTTCTCTGGGACTGCGTGCCGATGCCAACAACTACTCGGCAGCCATGAAAGACCTGTCCGACCAGCTTTCTCCCCGCCTGTCGCTCTCCTATCAACTGACGGAGCACTGGTCGCTGAGCGGAAACGCAGGACTCTATTATCAACTGCCTCCCTACACCGCTCTCGGCTTTAAAAACAATAACGGACTCTATGCCAACAAGTATGCGCTCCGCTATATGCAAGTCAGCCAGGGTAGCGTAGGACTGAACTGGAGAAAGGGCGATACCTTCGAAGTATCCGTCGAAGGATTCTATAAAGATTATGACAAAATTCCTCTTTCCGTAGCCGACGGCATTCCGTTGACCTGCAAAGGAAACGATTACGGAGTGATTGGCAATGAGCTGCTTACTTCCACCGCACAGGGACGGTCTTACGGAGCAGAGCTTCTCCTTAAATGCTGGTCGCCAAGAAACTGAATCTCGCCTCATCTTTCACGCTCTTTAAAAGCGAATATCGTACTGATAAGGAAAGCGAATACATCGCTTCCGCATGGGACAACCGCTTTATTTTCAACTTGCGGGGAACTTACAATCTCCCCCGGCACTGGAGCGTCGGAATGAAAGTCAGCTGTATAGCGGTGCCCCCTATACTCCTTATGATGCCGACAAGTCATCTCTGGTAACAGCCTGGAATGCACAGGGAAAACCGTATTACGACTATACCCGATACAATGAAGAACGGCTCTCGGCCTTCACTCAGGTAGATATCCGCATAGACAAAACATTCTATCTGAAGCGCTGTATGCTGGGTTTCTACATCGATCTGCAGAATATCGCGGGCAGCAAGCTGAAACAGGCAGATGTATTAATGAGCACCGGAGTAATCAAAAATCCGGACGCACCGATAGCCGAACAACGGTATGTCATGAAGTCGCTCAAGCAAGAAAGCGGTACACTGCTGCCGACTTTGGGAATCACGTTTGAATACTAACACTATATTATATAATAACAAACTAAAAATTCACTATGATGAAAAAACAAATTGCATTAGTAGCCCTGTTATTTTTGGGCATGAGTTGTTTTAACGCTTCAGCACAATTCAAGAAATTCAATTTAGGCAAAGCTATTCAAGCAGGAAAAGATGCCGCACAAGCAATCTCTCTATCTGACGCCGACATTGCTGCTATGAGCAAGGAGTATATGGAATGGATGGACAAGCATAACCCACTGACCAAACCGGACAGCGAATACGGAAAACGCCTGGAAAGACTGACCGGAAACATCAAAGAAGTAGATGGTATGAAAGTTAACTTTGGCGTATATGAAGTAGTGGACGTTAACGCTTTCGCCTGTGGTGACGGCAGCGTGCGTATCTGTGCCGGACTGATGGACGTCATGACTGACGAAGAAGTAATGGCAGTAATCGGTCATGAGATCGGTCATGTCATCCATACCGACTCTAAAGACGCAATGAAGAATGCATATTTCCGTTCGGCTGTAAAGAATGCGGCAGGAGCAGCCAGCAGCCAGGTCGCCAAACTGACTGACTCTGAACTGGGAGCAATGGCAGAAGCACTTGCCGGCGCACAATACTCACAGAAACAAGAGTACGAAGCAGATGCCTACGGCGTAGAGTTCTGCGTAAAAAACAACATCGACCCTTATGGTATGTACAAATCACTGAATAAGCTTCTCGAATTGTCCAATGGGGCTCCCGCATCTTCCTACATGCAGAGAATGTTTTCTTCACACCCCGACACTGCCAAACGTGTAGCCCGTGCTAAAGAACTGGCTGATAAATACAAACAATAAAAAAGACTCAAGATCAGAAATTACAAAAGAACATATTCCGAGAGCATTTACTTTGCAACCTCGGAATATGTTCTTTTGTTCTTAAGCCCCCTCATTTCAAAGAATACATCACCATTCCGCACCAATTGTTTATTAAAAAATCATTAATATACAGCACATATTTGCATGATGTCGTGATTTCATGTAATTTCACGGCAATAATCATTTAAATCCATTTATGGAATTTCTTATCATACTTCTCTTACTTGTACTGAATGGCATCTTTGCCATGTACGAAATTGCGCTGGTATCATCCAGCAAAGCACGTCTCGAAACTCTCGCCGGAAAAGGCAACAAATCTGCACGTGGAGTACTGAAACAACTGGAAGAACCCGAAAAGTTCTTGTCCACCATTCAAATCGGTATTACCTGATCGGTATCGTATCCGGTGCCTATGGTGGTGTCGCTATCGCAGACGACCTTGTTCCGCTCTTCTCCCTCATACCGGGAGCGGAAGCCTATGCACGTAATCTGGCCATGATCACCACTGTGGTAATCATCACCTATCTCTCTCTTATCATCGGAGAGCTGGTTCCCAAGTCCATTGCCCTCAGCAATCCGGAACGGTACGCAACCTTGTTCAGCCCGATTATGATTTATTGACGAAAGTATCCTATCCGTTCGTCTGGTTCTCAGTATCTCCACCCGCCTGCTGAACAGAATCATCGGCGTAAAGAACGAAGAACGCCCGATGACACAGGAAGAGATCAAAATGATTCTCCACCAAAGCTCCGAACAGGGAGTGATCGACAAGGAAGAGACGGAAATGCTGCGTGATGTGTTCCGCTTCTCGGACAAACGTGCCAATGAACTGATGACGCACCGCAGAGACCTTGTCATCTTCCATCCCGACGATACGAAAGACAAGGTGATGAAGACAATCGAAGAAGAGCACTACAGCAAATATCTGTTGGTGGACGAGCGGAAAGACGAGATTATCGGTGTGGTATCCGTAAAGGATATTATTCTGATGGTAGGCAATAAAAAAGAGTTCAATCTGCGCGAAATAGCCCGTCCGGCTCTGTTTATCCCCGAAAGTTTATATGCAAATAAAATTTTAGAGCTGTTCAAGAAGAACAAAAACAAGTTCGGAGTTGTTGTTAACGAGTATGGTAGTACAGAAGGTATCATTACCCTGCACGACCTTACCGAAAGCATCTTCGGAGACATCCTTGAAGAGGACGATACGGAAGAGGAAGATATCGTCAGAAGACAGGATGGTTCGATGCTGGTGGAGGCTTCGATGAACATCAAGGACTTTATGGAAGAGATGGGAATCCTATCTTATGAAGACCTGGAGGACGAAGACTTCACGACCCTCGGAGGATTGGCAATGTTCCTGCTGGGCGGTATCCCGAAAGCCGGAGATATCTTCACCTACAAGAACCTGCAATTCGAAGTAGTAGATATGGACCGCGGACGGGTAGACAAACTGCTGGTCATCAAACGGGACGAAGAAGAATAAAGAAAAAATAACCCGAGCAGTAAGCTCACTATATTTATATTAACTTAAAGCACTTAACGATGAAAAAAGTAATTATGTTAGCAGCAGTCGTAGCTGCTTTGGCATCATGCCAATCAAAAGCAAACAAAGCCGCAGAGGCACAAGCAGACAGTCTAGCTCTTGCGATGACTCCGATTACCGAATTGACTGAAGTTTATGAAGGTACTCTTCCTGCTGCCGACGGTCCGGGTATTGACTATGTACTGACCCTGAACGCTGCAACTGACGGTGTGGATACTGCGTATACACTGGATATGACTTACCTCGATGCAGAAGGTCAGGGTAAGAATAAAACCTTCTCTCTAAAGGAAAACAACAGACTATCCAAAAAGTAGTGAACAAAAAACCTACCAAAGCTGTTAAGTTAACTCCGAATGATGGTGAGGCTCCAATGTATTTTGTGATTGTAAATGACACTACCTGCGTTTGGTAAACGATAGCCTGCAGGAAGCTGTCAGCGATCTGAATTATGACATCATCAAGGTAAAGAAATAACAACCTAAATCCTAACCAGTAAAATCATCCTCGCTACAGCTATCTGTGGCGAGGATGATTTCGTTAAAAGGGAAGTCTGACACATCCCCCTTTTTATTTCTATCCCAATACTCCTTCTCCCTCCTGCAGCGTTTCAGACGAAGCAATGCCTCTATATAATAATAGTCTGCATAGATAATAGAAGCGTCTATCTCCGAATGAGCCGGCCAATGGCCTGTGCTATGAAGCAGGAAAGCCGGATTACTTTTACCGCTCTGATAATTGTCGGAACTCAGGCTTGTCAGCATTTCGATAGCGGCATCCTTGTAGTGTTTGCCCTTCCCATTGGGGAGATAGGCAGACAGTTCGAGCAGTGCGGAAGCAACTACGGCAGCCGCCGAAGCATCACGCGGAACATCGGGTATGCCTGGAGCACTGAAATCCCAATAAGGTACTTTGTCTTCGGGCAAGCGTTCCAGATAGACATCAGCTACTTCTGCACAAAGTCAAGGTATTTGGGATCTTTCGTTTCACGATAGACTACGGTGTAGCCATAAATAGCCCATGCTTGTCCACGTGCCCACATTGTGCTGTCCGCATATCCTTGATGAGTCACTCCTTTAATCAGGTTACCTGTAATAGTATCATATACTGCTACATGATATGAGGTATAGTCCGGACGGAACTGACACTTCATAGTCTTGTCGGCATGAGATACAGCGATGTCGTATAAGTAAGGATTCCCCCGTTCTTTGCTGCCCAGAAAAGCATCTCAAGATTGATCATATTGTCCATGATGGTATTGTGGGGCCAGTTGCGGGGTTCTACTTCCCGCGGCCAGGACAGCATCGTGCCGACTACCGGATTAAACAAAGTAGCCAATGAATCGGCTGTGTCCAGAATCACTTGTTTGTAAGCGGGATTCTTGGTCAGGCGATATCCGTTGCCGTAGCTGCAAAAAACCAAAAAGCCCAGACCATGATCATAAGCCGGAATGCGGGAAAGGAACTCTAAGGATGCCGTAAACTTTTCGGCTTCTTCCAGTATATGCTTGTCTTGTGTATACTCATAATCATACCACAACACTCCCGGCCAGAAACCGGCACACCATTCTTCCTTCGTTGCTTTCCGACAGTTCCAATGATGTTCGTCTGCCATGACATTACGTGGCATCATTGTATAGTCTATACCGAGTCTCCTTTCAGTTCTACCAGTGAACGTTGGGTCTGTTCCGCGCAATAATCCAGAGCTTTATTCACATCCAACGTACCGGAAGTCCGATGGGCACATGCACAAAAGCCTAGTACTACAACCAACCCTGCTACAATCTTCTTCATTTTTTCGTTCTATATCTTCGTGTTAGTTTCTTATTTTTATTCTCACTTATTCTTTCTTATCATTTAGTTACCCGGAACCAGTCTACATCCGCCCATCCGCGATTTCCGTCATTAGGAGTGACGCAGAATAAACCGACTTTCGCTCCTATCCACTTTCCCTGCCGGGCAGTAAAAGGTTCTCCCGCTGCTGTATACTTCTTTCCATCGAGACTATAGGCAAAGGTGCAAACGGCTCCCTTGGCAACCTTTACCCGTAAGTAAACGGTCTTCCACTCATTATCAGCCACTCCCGGCATTTTCAGATATTCCACCGGAAAACTCGCCAGTTCCTTCACTTGTTCGGGGTGCTGTTGTTCCGCATCTTTGCATACGACTTGTTGCAGGATAAACTTGTCGCCGGCTTTACGGACAGACAAATAACTATAATCCCATCCCATTACTATCATTCCGGCTTGCTCTCCATCCTGCTTGGCGGTAAACGTCAGCTTGGTAGTAGCCGTAAACTCTTCAGCGGGAAACTTTTGCAGCAACAGATTAGGCACTTCCCAAAAGTTCACGAACTCTTTGGAAAGGCTGCCTGCATAGAGTCGGATATATCCCAGATCGGTCGTAAATCCGTAGGTATCCTGTTTGTTGGCATGCCACTGCCACTGTAATCCCAAGTGCCGTGTATCGAACTCGTCACTTTCCGGAGGAGTAGTTACCGGATACATCTTTCCGACATTCGGCTTTTTATAGGTGGTGACAGGTTCTCCGCAACCGTCTTTGTCTTTATCTACTCCGATCACAGGCCATTCATTCACCCATTTCATCGGATTGAGATGAATAACACGTCCGTAAGCCCCTTGATCCTGAAAGTGGACGAACCACGATTCTCCTGTATTTGTATCTACCCAGCCCCCCTGATGCGGACCGTTGATGGTGGTCTTCCCCTGCGCCATCACGATCTTTGATTCATAGGACCATAGATATTCTTTGAACGAAGCACTAGCTGCCAACCGGTAGCTACTCCGCCTGCCGGAGCAAAAATATAATAGTAACCATTTCGTTTATAGAGCTTCGGTCCTTCTACCGTATGGTTCTTCCCGTCATTTCCATCGAACACCATTACCGGATCGGAGATCACTTCCGTTCCTTCCGCATTCAGTTCGCAAATAACCAGAATGCTGTTCACTCCGCTGCGGCTGCCGGCATAAGCATGTATCAGATATACTTTCCCGTCCTCGTCCCAAAGTGGCGTCGGGTCGATCATTCCTTTTCCAGCTTTCACCAATACGGGTTTGCTCCATGATCCTTTCGGATCTCTGGTCTTTATCATGTAGATTCCATAATCCGGATCGCCCCAATAAATATAAAACTCTCCCTTATGAAAGCGGATAGCAGGAGCCATACACCTTTCCCATGCTGCGCTTTATCGAAAAACTCTTTGGGTTCCTGTACCGGCAACGCATAATTCACCAGCGACCAGTTTACCAGATCACGGGAATGAAGTATAGGAAGTCCCGGTATGCAATTAAAACTGGAAGCCGTCATATAGAAATCATCTCCTGCCGCACATACGTCCGGATCGGAATAGTCGGCATAAAGCACAGGTTCTGATAAGTACCATTGCCTTTATCAGCCACCCAGGTCTGGGATATTTCCTGTGCACCCGCCCAAGTACAGCAAGCCATCATTCCTGCTATAAACAGAATCTTTTTACGCATATTACCTTACTAATAATTTCATTCAAACATACTAATCGTTATTCCTAAAACAGGTTCTTTTTACCTTATATTAAAACCAATCTTTCAAAAACTGAATCCTTTATCTCTTTTCAACAATCTTATTACTGACCTATTTGCTTATATATACGAAGGGGATCAGGTAAATACCTAATCCCCTCGCAAAAATATTCCAAAATGTATCGTCATTCCCGGTAATACATCAATGTGCCGAAACCTAACTGATCAAATCCACCGCTATTCGTCCATAGTTTCCACCACCTCCGTCGGGGCGCATTTGCTCTGCCCACTTCCCGCTGTAAATGGAAGATATACCTTTTGCCTTGCAATATCCATAGAACAGTTCCCATGCCGGTCTTTTCGTTCCGCGCTGGTCTGTAGATATAGTTGTATTGGTATAAGACGGATTTGAATAGGAAGTATAGGGGAAAGAATTGGAATCATATACAAAATCATCACCAACTAATGTTCCTTTATTGAAGGCTTCATCTTTGATCAGATTGTACTTGCCTACATACTCAGCCATTGCTACTGCCCTATAATTATCAAAAGCAAACAGGTCCTCACCGATACTATAAGCCATCTGACAGAATGCCCCCATCAATGACACACACAATGTCGCATGCCCTTGGTCACGTCCCGACTCTTCACACTGTCCCAAAATCTCATCAGAATCCGGATCCTGATGCAAAAAAGGAACTGCATTTTTGATATTTCCAGCTTCTTTATATCTTCCTTCTTCATTCTTAAAATATACGATAGCTTGATTAATCAGCACATTATCATCACACAATATTCCAATGGAAAGAATAGATGTCATCTGAGCCAGATCCAGTTTAGCCAGTAATGCATATTGCCCTGTCCGCCGTTATGATTCTTAAGGAACATATTGGAAACACTGTAAAACGTATCTTTCATCCAAGTCTTGAACTTCTCAAAATCATTCCTATCCCATCCGTTGTAATCTCTGAGCAATTCCGCCGCATTTGCCACTGATGTGCCTGAATAGGTATCAAATATAAATTAGGGTCTGGAATATTATTAGTATAACCTTCCATTCTCAATATACCCTTGCAGTTCGTAGCCCATGCATTAAACAGTTTTACAGCAGCATCTGCAAATACGGTATTTCCCGACAACTGATAGCGGAGTGCCAGTTGGTAAGCAGCCGCAGCATCATACATACACGATGTGTAATTAGAGTAATCCGGATATTTACCCGACCAATTATTCTTATCCATTCGTTTCAAATATCCATCAAGCAAAGCACTCGTTTTTTCTGTATAAGAACTTTGCGCATAATCGCTTGCTTCCAGTTGAGCGTAGGCATCTTTCCAGGGCGATCGTGTCAGATTACTTTTTACGCGATCAATATCGGCCTGTGTATGAAGCATACAAGGATGCTTCAATGGCAAATAGTCTTTCTTAACCATATCTTCTTCAGGACTTTTCAAATCACTGAATTTACTGGTATCCCCATTGGGAATTTCACTACTGCAGGACATCATACCAAATGCTATCACAAAGCTAAAGAATAAGCTTATATATTTCGTTTTCATATTTCAGATTTATTTGTTATTTTCTTTTTCTACGTAAACTTTTAAATCTTCCAATGTCTTGAAAGTACGTACCCAATATACCTTATAAGAATAAGGTTGTACAGTAACGTCCGCTATCTTCAGCTGGAAAGTCGTCAACTTATCCGATGGAGCATCCGTTGGAAAATAGGGCTTAGCCTGCAAATCATAATATATAACCTGCGAATCTTCAGCCAAAACTCCGGTCGGATTGTTACCATAATCACCTTTGTTCGTATCCAACTTAAGACTTCCGTTACCCGGCACATCCATTCTAAAGGCAAGATAGCGGTAAGTTCCTATATTCAAGACAACCGGACGGTCATTAGAAGCCATCTTTAAGTCTGCCCTATATTTGCTGTTCGATTGCAGAGACATATTTACAGTCATACCTTCAGCATCAAAATTGACCGAAGCGGGCGTTTGTCCAAATCCCCATCCCAGTGCTTTCAGTTCATCCTGATTACGAACATAAGATAGTGACAATGAGACTACTCCTTCACCAACTACTTTGACAGCTATCGATGCTGATAGTCCGGACAATGGATCCTGAGCTATAATTTCGGCTTCACCTGCACCCACAGCAGTTACCAAGCCATCAGCATCCACTGTGGCAACTCTGTCATTGGTAGTACTCCAGCTTAATAATCCAACCGATGCATCAATTGGTTCCAAAAGACAATTTATCAGAGTCTTATCTCCTATCATCATATCATATCCCGGTTCACTTAATGTGATTTTATCAATAGGAATCACTTCTTTTACTGTTACTACAGCCGTAGCAGTCAATTGACTACCATCTTGACTTGAAACTGAAATATTAGCTGTTCCAGGCTTTTTCCCCGTTATCGTACCATCGTCCGCTACCGTTGCAACTTCTTCATTATCACTTTTCCAATCAAACACATTATATCCGTCTGAAGGAGTCACATTGACAATCACTTTCTTATTTGTTCCTTCAAACAGTTCCACGTTTTCAAGCTCTATAGCTGTAGCCACCGGCATTACTTGGACTTCTATTGTTTTGAGAGTCTCAAAGGCGGTACTCTGAGACAAATTAATATATGCTTTTCCGATCATCTTAGCCGTAACCCTACCGTCCTGCGAAACAGACACCACATTTCATCCGATGATGTTAAAGTAATCTCCGGATTCGTCACATTCTCCGGAACCGGCTTATAATCTAAAACAAAATCCATTCCTACAGCTAAAGGTAGTGATGAACCTACATTTACCTCTATATCATTCATTAGTTGCGCCTCATTCATAGCATCACCATATTCCTTATCGCCACATGAAGCTACTGACAGTAATAAGCTTAGCATCCCAAGACCTACTGACATCCATTTTACTGATAAGAAAGCTATATGTTTCATATTTTTTCTTTTTTATTATTCATATTCCATTATTCTCCCCAACCCGGATTTTGTCCCAAGTCGGATTTAACTGTAACTGATCAGAAGGCAATGGTACAAGTAATTCTTATCCGCCCACTGACGCCCAGTCTCTACAACAACACATCCTTCATCATTCAAACTAAAAGGTTGTATTCCAGGACTCATATTCAGTCCCCTTCCATTTAATTCCCAACATAGTCTGCGGCATCTCGTTCTCTGCTGTTTTCCAACGTTTCAAATCATCAATGCGAAATCCTTCATTAAAGAGTTCGACAGTACGTTCCCTCCGTATTTCCGTTCTCATATCCAACCCATGTGCCTGTGTAAGCTCGTTAGTCAATGCCGGCATATTGGTATTTACACGTTGACGAACCAGATTCAAGGAAATATTCAAGTCTTCATTTTCAATTTTATCATCTCTCTCATATATGGCTTCTGCATAATTCAACAAGACTTCCGCATAACGGATAAGCGGGAAATCATATCCCTCTTGCGTATCGGGTACCACACGTTCAGCACTCCATTTTTGGTTGCCATAACATGTACCGGAAGCTGGATCATAGACTTTGGATGTTTTAAGATCCGTCTCATCCCACTGCCACGAAGTTCGGCCGAATTTATTCCCCAATAGCGGTACCGGTTTCAGCAACGTATAACGCATACGATTATCGCGATTCAAAAATTCAGAGACCTTTTTATCATACTTCTGGAAGCGCCCCGATTTCTCAATAGGCAATCCATCATCACACAAATAAAGATTGGCAAACTTACGAGTGACCCATTGCACATTTGCCAGACATTCTTGAGTTATATTCTTACCGATTGAGGCCAATACCTGATCATGACGACGAGCAAAAATATACTCATGATTAGAAGACTTTTTAATACCTGCCGGATTTGACTTCTCATTTTCCAAAATGAACATATACTTCTGCGCACTATCACCCAGTATTTTTGTCTCACTGTCTGTTCCAAACAATCGGAATGTGTATCCATATTTAGCATCAATCACAGTCCGTGCTGCTTTGGCAGCTATGTCCAACAGATTAGCGGAACGTTGCGTATTCTGATTACCATTACGCGACTTCTGCCATGTTCCTTCATAAAGAGCCACTCTTGAAAGGAAAGCCTGTGCACCTTCTTTAGAAATTCGTCCTTCCTCTTCGGTCGTAAGTTCTTTAAAAGCCGGTAAATTTTCAACGGCATGATTAAGATCATCGATAATAAGATCGACTACTTCGCTGCGGTCATTCCGTTTTACTTTCATCTCAGGGTCTGTAATGTCCAACGGCTTCTTGGTGATGATAACGTCTCCATACAATTGAAGTAAGTCAAAATAACTATAAGCACGGAAAAATAAGCCTCTCCTATATATTGCTTTATATCTTCCGGCTTAGCATAAGCTTCAGCATTCTGCAACAATAAGTTCGTGCGCCGGATATGCTTGTAGTTATCCGTATAGTTGGCGTCCGAAGACGGAATTGAATTTATTCCTCGGCTAAATTCATTGTAGCTCTGATAAGTAATCAAATCCGAACGTTTGTCACTATGTGTTCCATCATATACGACAGAAGAAAAATCACGCGTCCAACTATAAAAGGTATTGGCAAACTGCTTATAATCATTGACAGAAGTCCACATATTCTTACCACCCAACTGATCCTGAGGTTCCAGATCCAAACAAGAGTGGAATGTCATTCCTAACACTATGGCAAGGAGAATTGTTATTTTTGATCGTTTCATACTATTCTATTTAAAAAGTTGCATTAACACCTACCGTGAAAGTTCTGTTAAAAGGATAACGTCCTAAATCTTTAGTTTTACGTGAAGCTTCCGGATCCCAGCCGTCTCTTAACTTACTATGTTCCCATAAATCAGCCCCTGTAAAGTATATCCGTAGTTTACTGATCGCATTTGTTTTGGCCAACCATGAAGCAGGTAACGTATATCCCAAAGTCAGATTCTTTAAACGGAGATAGGCTCCATTCTCTACAGACCAAGAAGAACACTGATAATTATAATTATTTATAGAACCAATGCTTGTATAAGAGGGATAATAGGCATTTCTGTTCTCCGGGTTCCATGTATTACCGATGGACTGGGTTGTAGTATTCAAGTAAATAGCACTCATCGGTACCCGCCATGTTTCATTTCCTTCACCACCACGGAAAACTGTTCTGCGCCCCACTCCCTGAAAAATAGCAGAGAGATCAAAGCCCTTCCATTCCAATTCGATGTTGATTGAATAAGAAAGTTTCGGATCATCCGTCCCTAAATATACATAATCATTCTGATCCAGTTTGCCATCACCGTTCA
>ENA-OQJH01000824-OQJH01000824.1-human-gut-metagenome-genome-assembly--contig:-NODE-824-length-15170-cov-1.926610_pt1 | contig 15170 bp, 19 predicted proteins | sample MGYA00242597_ERZ504763 | MGnify/ENA primary metagenome ERZ504763 (study PRJEB26092, sample SAMD00036359) | human gut metagenome | host: Homo sapiens | study: EMG produced TPA metagenomics assembly of... | reverse complement strand
CGAAACGAAAACGACCGATGCGACAGAAAGACGCATAAAAAAAATGTCGGATAAACGAGAGGCAGATAAGATAGTTTGAAACTCAACTCCCTCAGCTCTTGAATCCGCATTAAAAACAAAAAAATCAAAAACAGCGAAGATATGACGGCAACGGCAATTTCAGACAAGTGGCGCAATACATAGGACTTGCGATATGCGGTTTAATCGTGCGCACCGCCTTCGGGATATTGGGCATCCTTTGGGGCGTCATCACGGAGATAGTAAACGGAGTGTTCCGAGTGGCGATAGGCGTAATCGTGGCTATCCTCTCAACCATCGCATTCTTCGGCTTCATCCTTTGGTTATTCACCCTTTAACCCATCTTATTGGATTACAAATCCAACAGTTTCATCAATTCAGCAGCCCGACACGCTTCTATCGAATTACTGACAGAGAGTTTCTCCAAAATATTCTGCCGGTGTCGATTGACTGTATTCACACTAATATAAAGGGCAGCTGCTATTTCTTTACTAGATAGTCCTTTACGTATACAGCGAAGTATTTCCTTTTCGCGTTCGGATAGGATATTGCGATGTTCTTCCGAAAAAAAAGAGCGTTTCGACCTCTCCACGTTCCATATGGGTAATAGTGGGACATATCCCCTGCTCCGTTCGTTGATCTGCAGACAAGGTATAAAGACAAAAAATCAACCATACACTTCCGGAAGGAGTATTTTCCATTATCTGCACTAGGTTATCAATATACTGATAGACTCCTTTCTCATTCATCATACGTATTCTGCATCTTCCCCGGTACTTCAACCGTTCTTCGGAAGACATCGAAAGGTCTTCTGAAAAAACTGATACTCCAATAACCGCTTTTCTACCAAGTCTTCAGGATGAATACGCCGATAAATACAATCTTCATCCATAGAATCAAATCACACTCAAAGCAGCTTCTTCGGGAGTTAAGCCTAGAAAATGCGCCCAAGGATGAACGGCAATGTAACTTTTCCTATTCGAAAGATCTGAAATAACAGCACATCCACCATTAATCTCCGTCAATGAATGAATAAAGCGTTGATGTTGCTCTACAACTCCATTGTCCAATATTTCATCGGCTATCAGTTGTGTCGCATAAACTTCATCTATTTCCTTTTGTAATACGTCCATCTTATAAAATGGTTATTATTCAGTATTGTTGCACACGGAGGTATGACCTATCTTTGCACCACAAAGATAAAGATAATCAAATAAGAAATGATCATGAAACATTTAAAAATCAAAATGATGTCAATAGCCTTTATGGCAGTAACAACTTCTTCTATGGCACAAAGTTTGAATAAAATGAATTGGCTGAACGAGCCTCAACAATGGGAAATAAAAGATGGCAAAACCTTAGTGATGGATGTTCCTGCAAAAACAGACTTTTGGAGGATTTCTCATTATGGGTTCACAGTGGACGACGGACCTTTCTATTATGCGACTTATGGTGGAGAATTTGAAGCCAAAGTAAAGATAACCGGCAACTATGTCACCACCTTTGACCAAATGGGATTAATGCTGCGCATCGACCATGAAAACTGGATAAAAGCAGGTGTGGAATACGTTGATGGCAAACAGAATGTAAGTGCCGTAGTTACGCATCGGACTAGCGACTGGAGTGTAGTACAATTGCCGGATGCTCCCGTTCGATATGGATAAAAGCAGTCCGTCGCCTGGATGCAGTAGAAATATTTTTCTCACGTGACGACAAAGAATATATTATGATGCGCACGTGTTGGTTGCAAGATAATTGTCCTGTCATGGTAGGATTAATGGGAGCTTGTCCGGACGGGAAAGGGTTCACCGCTACATTCGAAGAGTTTAAAGTGACTCCATTAGCCGATCAACGAAGGCTGGAATGGGCAAAAAGGCAAATGAACAAATAAAATCAGTCCTGATGCTATTTATTTAAATAGAGAGAAAGCTCTTTATAATATAAATATGGTAGTATATCTTACTTTAAATGTTCTATTTTTAATATGATGAGTATAAATAGCATCACACGGATTTCCTCTTCCAGCAGTTCTGTTGTATAAAATAATGCAAGAATATACAGTTTCAGAGGAGTTTTTATTCAAAAACAGTCAAAAGATACACTATAAATAAACTTATTGACAATCGTTTCTTTAAAAGGAATAACCAGTTCCTTTTAAAGAACGACTCATTGATCGGTGAGAAACACTTTATTCCTTTAAAAGGAGCATATAAAAACTTTATTTTAAGTGCTATCCCAGAGCTAACCTACACCTGAAACAGCCAACACTCCACATATCAAATTGAGACAAAACAAAGGCAAGTTCTATACATCTATTCTATAAAAGACGCAGACTAAAACAAATTGTCCCAAAACGCAATCGATTTATTTCTTTTCTAAATTCGAAAACAGCAAATCCTTCTCATTTTCAACTCATGCCTAAATATATACTGCATATATAGAATTATACAACGATAAAATATACGTTTTTCATATATTATCGCCAAACCGTATATACTTATCTTTCTCACGGTCCAACGCACCTTCATCAACACAATCATCCAACCGGAACCATGAATGTTCTATCAATGAGCCTCTCTTTTTAACAGACTTATCCCAGTTTCCTATCACTTGTCCTTCATGAAGAACAAATCGGATAAAACAGACCATTATTGGTAAATGCTTTCGAGTAATGCTCTTTAGGTAAAACGTCTGTCCGGTCTTTATAGCCAAGCAAATATTCATCATAAGAAGGAAGAAGATGCAAACTGCCGGTAACTTTTCCACGAGTCCGGCAATCTTCATGAATATACCATGTCTGTCCATTCCATTCTTCTGCCGTTAATTCCGAATCAATCAAATAAATAGCTTGACGTGCATCTGTAATAGGCAGCCCCGACCACCAGACAAAATCTTGCAAAACAGCAGGAGCATGACTACGAAAATAGCTTCTAGCCAAACGAGCCAAAGATTCATCTTTGGTCAATTCCGGCACCGGTGGAACACGCTCTTCCAAAAGCGCATACGTACATTTACTTCCTTTATCTTCCCCACTACATACAATCCCCACCTGCTCCGCACGAGCCATAAAGCGGGTCATACGATGATTATCCGCTACAATCCCCGAACGGTTAAAATGCTCGGCAATCTCCTGCCTCGTCAGGCTTTTCTTCCCACAAAGAATTTTCTCCAACAGATTATGACTTTTCGTATAGAGTTCTTCAGAAATTTCCAAGTCATGCCCTTTCGCATAAGACTCATTAGCAGATATAATACGCCCGGCGGAAAGTTTCAACATCCACCGGATATCTTCTGCTGCTACGAGATGCCATGTCGGACGCATTACATGAGTCCGCAGGATTTCACCATCACGGAGCGCTTTTTCCACTGTCTGAATCGTTGCTGACTTCAAACGCATTCCTACTGCCCATTTAACCATGGAATAATTCTGTGCCTGCATAGCTCCCATCCAGGACACAAGTTCCTTGGGTTGAGAGAAAAGAGGACTTAATAACTGTTGGTTGAGTAAACGTATATTCGGTATTTTCATTTTAATTTATTGCTATTTTATCAATATAAAACAATAAGGCACACAACGATTTTAGTTTCGTGAGCTTATTATTAGTATATTGCAATATAAAATTTCTTTCCATACAAATCATTGTTAATGGTAAAAAGAATAAATAAGAAGATACAGATATTGACTCAACTCCCTAGCCAAGAGTCAAAACCAGTTGGAAGTCTCCGAATAAATCTCTACTTTTGTACACCATAACAAAGAATAGATCAAGAAATGATGCTCTATAACTCATCCCTCCTTCAGTAGTAACAGCAACTATCCAGTTGCCGGCTTCTAAAAGTATCAGTAATCGTGCATTAATCATCAATGCGCTGGGCAAAGGTATTTATCCTCCTGAAAACCTGTCCGATTGTGACGATACACAGGTGATGATAAAAGCTCTCACCGAAGGGAAAGAGACGATTGACATCATGGCTGCGGGCACTGCTATGCGTTTCCTTACCGCCTATTTAAGTGTGACCCCGGGGGAACGGACAATCACAGGAACAGCCCGTATGCAGCAACGTCCGATACAGATATTAGTCAATGCGCTTCGGGAATTAGGAGCTGAAATAGAGTATACCCGCAATGAAGGATATCCTCCCCTCCGCATCAAAGGTGCAGAATTGAAAGGAAACGAAATAACACTGAAAGGAAATGTCAGTTCCCAATATATATCTGCTCTATTGATGATAGGTCCGGCACTCAAAGACGGTTTGACTTTGCATTTAAGCGGTGAGATAATTTCCCGTCCTTATATCAATCTTACATTGCAACTGATGCAGGACTTTGGAGCCAAAGCCGCATGGACTTCTCCCAGTAGCATTTCCGTTGCTCCACAACTCTATCAGAGCATTCCTTTCAAAGTGGAAAATGACTGGAGCGCAGCTCCTATTGGTATCAGATTGCCGCCCTATCTCCCAAAGCAGAAATTGAATTATTGGGGTTGTTTCATAACAGTTATCAGGGAGATAGCCGGGGAGCAGAAGTTTTCTCACGCTTAGGTATAACTACCGAATTTACATCGCAAGGTGTGAAACTGAAAAAACAGGCAAAGCGCCGGAAAGACTGGAAGAAGACTTTGTCGACATTCCGGATTTGGCACAGACATTCGTTGTTACCTGTGCCTTGCTGAATATCCCTTTCCGTTTCACCGGATTACAAAGCCTGAAAATAAAAGAGACTGACCGTATTGCCGCCCTGCGAGCCGAGCTTAAAAAGCTGGGATATATGATCAAGGAAGAAAATGACAGTATATTAATGTGGAATGGCGAACGATGTGAACCGGAAGAAACTCCGGTGATTGAAACCTACGAAGACCATCGGATGGCAATGGCATTTGCACCGGCAATTATCCGCCATCCCAATTTACTTATTGCCAATCCGCAAGTCGTTACCAAATCATATCCCGGATATTGGGAAGATTTGAAACAGGCGGATTTCAGGTTATAAACGAAGGCTAATTTTCATACGCTGTGGAAGATTTCAACAAATATACTTCCCACATCAACTACTCCCCTATTGTAGATTTTGTATTACAACAGGGGAAGCAGACCTATTATAAGAAAGGAGACTACTTTTCCCGCCAGGAGAAGTATGCAAAACAATGGGGTTCGTCAGTTCCGGTTCTTTCCGGTACTGTTGTACCAACAGTGTAGGCGAAAACAGCATTGTAGGCTATACTTTCGATCATTCTTTTGTTGGCAACTATCCGGCTTTTCAGTTACAGGACAAATCAAATGTAGATATACAAGCCTTGTGTGACTGCTCGGTATACGTAATCAATTATCAGCAAATGGCAGACTTCTACGATACCAACGACGCTCACCAAAAATTGGGGCGTCGCATCGCAGAAACGTTATTGTGGGAATCTACGACCGGATGATTCAATGTACAGCCTGACACCGGAAGAACGCTATCTTGAAATTATCAACCGTTGTCCCGACTTACTGAAACTGATAACTTTAAAAGAACTGGCTTCCTATCTTCTGATTCGTCCCGAAACATTAAGTCGTATCCGAAGAAAAGTCGTACAAAAATAAATTCTTGATTTCAATCAAGAGTTTATTTATTCCCTACCCTTACTTTTGCGGGCAAAACAAGTATATTGTATTTCATGAAAAAAAAAATTATAATTATAGGTGCAACTTCCGGCATCGGTCGCGGATTGGCAGAAGTCTATTCTCAAGAAGATTATCTTATCGGCATTACCGGTCGCAGGGAAAATCTATTAGAAGAGGTATGCGCCCGGGACAAAGACAAACTATTCTATCAAGTGTGCGACATCACCGATACACAAGCTACCATTCATCCCTCAAAACTCTCACTCAAAGATGGGTGGAATGGATATATTGATTATCTGTGCCGGGACCGGAGAACTAAATCCCGAACTCTCCTACCAATTGAAGAACCTACCTTACTAACGAACGTGATAGGATTCACCAACATCGCAGACTGGGTTTCCGATATTTCGAACAGCAAAAAAGCGGGCATCTGGTTACTATTTCCTCTGTTGGAGGTACACGCGGCAGTGGCATCGCTCCCGCCTACAATGCGTCGAAAGCCTATCAAATCAACTATATGGAAGGATTACGACAAAAAGCAACTAAATCTCCTTATTCTATTTACACTACCGATATTCGTCCCGGATTTGTAGACACCGCTATGGCAAAAGGAGAAGGATTGTTTTGGGTTACTCCCGTTGATAAAGCTGTGAAACAAATTAAAAAGGCTATTTCTAAAAAGAAAAAAGTAGCTTTCATTTCCAAAAGATGGAGATATGTAACTATCCTGTTTCGTCTGTTGCCATCTGCTATTTATTGCCGGATGTAATGATAGATACTCCATAGCCAACACATATTTGTCTAAGTAAATCTAATAAAAAAACACCTGCCCCAACTGTTTATACAGATATTGGTATCTACCAAATTCTAGTTATGTATATAAGTCTATACGGGAATCATATTAATGATAATAGCTAACTCACAAATAAACAGCTCTCTTACAATTGGAGGACACTTTTAGGGTTCAGTAATCAATGATGAAAAATAAGTTCTTTCAGAACTAGGATGGTTTATAAAATTAGAATTAACGGCACAAATATATAATATATTTAATTACATAGCATGTATTTTCAAAATAATAATCAAATTCTCATTCATTTTTCTTTTAAGATACCCAAGCCGTATTTATCTTCATATTGAAATGAAACTACTTGTTTATTTCATCATCCTTGTTATTTCATCTAACACAAACAGGTACGAAATAGATATAAAATGGGTATAAAACAAGTAGAAAAGATCGCTTAAAAGATGACTCTTTTTTTGAATTTAAGGCTTTGAATCCAACGTTTTACGCACGGAATAAGTTCTGAAAGAACTTATTAAAAGTAATTCCGGATTCTAGGAAAACTCTAAATTCAATGCTATGTTAAAACAACTAAAGTCAGTTAGTATGTTGTTGTTCCTACTGACAATGTCAGTAGAAGCAGCTTATCCGGAAACTGGTGAAAGCACTCTAAAAGTTTCCGTTGTACAACAGGGTACTACTTGTAAGGGTGTAGTAAAAGATGCAGCAGGTGAAACCATCATCGGTGCATCCGTCGTAGCCAAAGGTACGACGAACGGTACAATCACCGGAATCAACGGTGACTTCTCTTTAAACAATGTAAAAACCGGAGATATTATTGTAGTCTCTTTTGTTGGTTATCAGACTCAAGAAATCAAATTCACAGGACAATCATTGAATATCATCCTTAAAGACAATACACAAACATTGGATGAAGTTGTTGTGGTTGCTTTTGGTACACAAAAGAAAGTGAATGTAACAGGATCTGTATCTACGGTAGGAGCAAAAGAAATTTCGGCACGTCCCGTTAACTCTACCATAGAAGCTTTGCAAGGTATGGTTCCGGGTATGAATATCTCTACTGGTGATGGTGGTGGCTCCTTAGGTTCAGACAAAAAAATTCAATATTCGTGGTGTTGGAACAATTGGAGCTGGTTCAAAGGTAGAACCATTGGTGCTCATTGACGGTATGGAGGGAGACATGAACGCCATCAATCCACAGGATATTGAGAATATTTCTGTACTGAAAGATGCAGCCGCTTCCTCCATTTATGGCTCGCGGGCACCAGGTGGAGTCATCCTGATTACAACAAAGAAAGGTAAATCGGGAAAAACGGTAGTTAACTATAATAACAACTTCCGTTTTGTATCTCCCTTGAATATGCCTGAAATGGCGGATTCATACAATTTTGCTCTGGCAGTCAATGACCAGTTAACTAATGGTGGACAGACTCCCATGTATAGCGCCACCAAACTTCAACAAATTCTGGATTTTCAGGCAGGAAAAAGCACACAATATATGTGGCCGACCGATGCGGGAAGATGGAATTCATTCGATGATCCCCAACGGCAAGACGTGATGCCTACCGGCAATACCGACTGGTTAAAAACGTTATTTGGCAATAGCTTTACCCACGAGCATTCATTGAGCGTAAATGGTGGAACGGATAAAATACAATATTATCTTTCTGCGAATTATCTGGACCAAGGAGGTCTCTTGAAGTTTGGAGATGATAACAAACAACGCTACTCCTTTACTGCAAAAATCAATGCGGACTTAACCAAATGGTTGAAAATAAGTTATAGTATGCGTTTTAACCGGACGGATTATGAAGCTCCTTCATTTGCCGGAGGCGATATCAAAAGTAATGTATTCTATTTCGATGTATGTCGCTACTGGCCTGTCATTCCGGTAGTAGACCCAAACGGATTCTATACTGTCGAATCCAAGATTTACCAATTAACAGAAGGAGGCCGATATAAATCACAAAAAGACGTGATGGCACACCAGCTTGCTTTCATCGTGGAACCCATCAAAGACTGGAAAATTAACGTAGAATTGAACTACCGTTCCAACTATAATTTCGACCATACCGATTATCAACCGTTTATGGTTATGATGTGAGTAAAAATCCCTACATTATTGCCAATCAAACTTCCAGCGTTACAGAATATGCTTATAAGAGTAATTTCTTCAATCCGAACATCTTTACCGAATACGGCAAATCATTAGAAAGCGGGCACAACTTTAAAGTGATGCTGGGTTTTCAGAGCGAACTATTCAAACAACGTGATATTACCGCTTCCCAAGACGGTATCATGTCGGAAGTGGCTACCTTGAACACCACGCAGACAAATGCACAAAACAGAGGAGGGTACTCCGAATGGGCTACAGCCGGCTTCTTCGGACGTGTTAATTACGACTACAAAGGACGTTATCTGGCTGAAGTAAATATGAGATATGACGGCACTTCACGTTTCCTTCGAGATAACCGCTGGAATCTATTCCCATCATTCTCCTTAGGATGGAACATGGCCCGTGAAGCATTTTTTGAAGATCTGACCGATTTAATCAGCACATTCAAGATACGTGGTTCATGGGGTGAATTGGGCAACCAAAACACAGATAACTGGTATCCATCTATCGAACTATTGATATTAACAAAGACCAATGGGCAATTACGCACTAGGCAGTTGGCTGGTAAATGGCGTAAAACCAAATATTTCCAAAGAATCCGCGCTGGTATCTTCCTTACTGACATGGGAAAAGACACAAACACTGGATTTAGGTTTCGACTTATCTATGCTCAACAATCGTTTGAATGTAACATTCGACTATTTCCAGCGTAAATCTAAAAACATGGTAGGCCCCGCCCCCGAACTACCCAATCTCTTAGCATTGCCGTTCCCAAAGTAAACAACCTCGATATGACTTCCAAAGGTTGGGAAATACAGGTGAACTGGCGCGACCAGATACGCGACTTAAGTATGGAGTTACCTTATCTTTGTCAGACAATCAAGTGGTTATTGATAAATACCCCAATCCGTCAAACACAATTTTAGATAAAGACAATAATAATACGTATTATGCAGGCGCTCACGTAGGTGATATATGGGGATTCCAAACAATCGGCATCGCAAAGACCGATCAAGAGATGAAAGATCATTTGGCCGGTATGCCCAATGGCGCACAGGATGTACTCGGTTCCGGCTGGGGAGCAGGTGACATCATGTATGCGGATTTGAACGGTGACGGCCAGATCAGCAGAGGTAACAAAACACTGGCTGATCATGGTGATTTGAAGAAAATAGGCAACAGTACACCACGCTACAACTTTGGTTTGAATCTGGATGCCGCCTGGAAAGGGTTCGACCTTAAATTATTTTTCCAAGGAACGATGAAACGTGATTATATGCCGGGGAGTGGTTCTACAATGTTCTGGGGAGCAGTAGGCTACTGGCAAACCAACTTTTTCAAACCTCATCTGGACTATTTCCGCGGAGAAGATACGACTAATCCGCTAGGAGCTAACCTGGGTGGTTATTATCCGCGTCCTCTCGAGAATGATAGAAACCGTAATCCACAGACCCGATATTTGCAAAATGCGGCTTACTGCCGTCTGAAAAACGTTACTTTAGGTTATACATTACCTAAATCTTTGACAGAAAAATTCTGCGTAAACAATCTGCGATTCTTTGTTTCAGCAGAGAATTTATTTACTATTACCAGTCTGGCCGATACGTTTGACCCCGAAACTGTTGGCATCGGTAACTGGGACGGATGTACCTATCCGCTATCCAAGACTGTATCATTCGGTTTAAGTGCAACATTTTAAATGATAAACGATTATGAAAAAACATATTAAACTTTTGACAATAGGAACATTGCTATTGGGCGGACTGACCGGTTGCAATGATTTTCTCGACAGGGAACCACTGGATAAAGTAATTCCCGAAAAATATTTTGCATCCGAAAGTGATCTGGCTGCATACACAATCAATGCTTACCCATTTGAAACAGTGACCGATGCGTATGGCATCAATTTCTTCGGCAAAGATAATGATACTGATAACCAAGCCAGTGGTGACTCACCGGCCTTCTGGATACCCGGGCAAAAGAAGGTGCCGTCTGGTGAAGGCGAATGGGACTGGAGCAAAATACGAACCTGCAACTATTTCTTTGATAATACTTTACCGAAATTCGAAGCAGGCACTATTACCGGCAATCAGGATAATGTGAAGCATTATATCGGAGAAATGTACGTGATCCGGGCATACAATTATTATAAATTATTGGTTTCTTTAGGAGATCTACCTATTATCACTACTGCATTGCCCGACATAGAAGAGACTTTGGTGGAATCCAGCAAGCGCCAGCCGCGTAATAAGGTGGCACGCTTCATTCTGGACGATTTGCAAAAAGCAACAGAATTGTTGCTTGATAAAAGTCCCGGTGGCAAGAATCGCATCAGCAAAAACGTAGCTCACTTGCTACGTGCACGCGTTGCCCTCTTCGAAGCAACTTGGGAAAAGTATCACAAAGGAACAGCTTTTGTACCCGGTGGAAAAGGATGGCCGGGTAATCCCGCAGATGTAAGCGGTTTTAATAGTGATGCAGAAGTGGCTTATTTTCTTGATGAAGCAATGAAGTCATCAAAAGTGGTAGGCGACTATATCGTCGGAAAACTGGCAGACAATACCGATACCCCCGAAGGTATGAACGCCAGTCTGGTTTCCATCAATCCTTACTACACCATGTTCTGCGATGAAAACATGGAAGGATATGATGAAATACTGATGTGGAAACAGTTCAAGGAAGGATTGGTAACCAGCAACTTGCAAATGGAGTTGGCACGCAATGGCGGTGGTTCCGGATGGCTCGTGGCATGGTCAATTCGTTCCTGATGCGCAATGGACTTCCCATCTATGCAGCCGGTTCCGGTTATAATCCCGATTGGGAGAAAGAAGGAGTAAATTCCACTTTACAGAATCGTGATTCACGCATTGTTATCTTTACCAAAAAGCCGGGTGATGCCAACACCGAAAATAAAGGTGATGTGAATTATTACGGTGATGACGGAACTCCCAGTTATTGCTCAATCCGTTTCATTTATGGCGATAAAGGAAGTTTGGCAACAACCGGATTCATCATCAAAAAAAGGCAAACACTACTCCAGTCACATGGCAAATGACCATAGTGCGGGAACATCAGGTGGTATTGTTTTCCGTGCGGCAGAAGCATGTTGATTTACATGGAAGCTTCGTATGAAAAAATGATAGAATCGACGGAACAGCCGACGGATATTGGAAAGCTTTACGCCGACGCGCCAAAGTGGACGAAGACTATAATAAGACAATCGCTGCAACACAGATGAGCGAAGAGGCTAAAGGCGATTTCGGTGCTTATTCTCATGGCCAATTGATAGACGCGACGTTATATAATATCCGCCGTGAACGCCGTAACGAACTTGTGCAGAGCTTTGCGCTGGGAAGACTTGAAACGCTGGCGTGCATGCGACCAGTTAATATCCAAACCTTACCGTGTAGAAGGTATGCTATACTGGGGAAGCAACTATGAAACGCAACTGGCAGATTTATGTAAAGTAGATCCGGCAGAAGGTAATATGTCCTCACCTGATTTAAGTAAATATATTCTTCCATACGAAAAAATCACGAAGAATAATCTGATTGCCGGGCAGAAGGGATTCCTCTTTACACCTGCTCATTATCTGAATCCGATAGGTATGGCTGTATTTCGTCAGACAGCCTCGGATAAGAATGATTTTACAAGTTCAGTCGTTTATCAGAACCCGGGATGGAAGATTGAAGGCGACACTGGCGCACAACCTGTAGAATAATAAAAAGATAAAAGAACAACTCTTTGAGTTTACAAATATATCGACCTTAATATTATATATCTGTTATCTTTTTATTTTATAAACTTCATTGTCTCGCTCCAGATTAGGTAGAACTGCGGTCAATCTAATCCTAAGTTAGGCAATGAAGTTTTACATTCGCATGAGTTCTCGTTCAACATCCTCTGTAGATGTATAAAAAGTCTTTGTGATTTCCATAGTCACCCAACAGAGATTATCCGCAAAATTCACTACATTTGTATTTGCTTATCTGTCAACCGGGCTAATCAAGTATTACAATTACTACACTATCCGATTGATAATATCTAACTTGAAACAAAGGTGTATATGAATACTGACTTTACAAACTTAACAACAGAAAATCTTTCTAATGAGCATTTATGCTGCATCATCCGCAGCAAAAAGTCTCATCCTGGTATTGAAGCAAAACGGCAATGGCTTTCCGACCGGCTGAATGAAGGCCATGTCTTTAGAAAGTTAAACGCCAAAGCTACGGTTTTTATTGAATATGCCCCTCTTGAAACAGCTTGGGTTCCCTCATCGGCGACAACTATTATTATCTGTATTGTTTATGGGTGCTAGGTAGCCCCCGAGGAAACGGATATGGGAAAGCATTAATAGAGTACTGTATAGCCGATGCCAAAGAAAAAGGTAGATCCGGCATTTGTATGCTTGGGGCAAAAAACAGAAGAGCTGGCTTTCCGACCAATCATTTGCAAAGAAATTTGGTTTTGAGGTGGTTGACACTACTGATAACGGATATGAATTGCTTGCTCTTTCTTTCGACGGAACAGTACCGCAATTTGCGCCAAATGCCAAAAATCTGAAAATAGAAAGTGAGGAACTGACGATTTATTATGATATGCAATGCCCCTACATCTATAAATACATTGAAATGATCAAACAATATTGTGAAACAAATGATGTCCCTGTTTCTTTTATTCAAGTAGATACGCTACAGAAAGCAAAAGAGTTACCGTGTGTTTTTAATAATTTTGCTGTATTTTATAAAGGAAGTTTTGAGACTGTGAATTTGCCACCTATCGACTATTTAAAAAGAATACTCAAAAATAAGAAATACAATCCTGACTTTTCCCGCTAATTATCAGGATTGTATTTTATCTGCTTCATTAAAAAGACTTCTCATTTGCCATCTTCCACATATTGAGAAAAGAGGCTTTGGTGATTTCTACTATCTTATCCCAATTCAATCGGTCGGCATGATCGGAAGGCTGGTGATAATCAGGATGCCCGTCCGTATGATACCAGATGATCGGAATACCTACTTTGGCAAACGAACCGTTATCACTTCCTCCTATCGGATTTTCCCAGGCGCGGTAATCCGGTTCCAATTGCAAACCGTATTTTCTGATATCCTCTTTCAACCAATCCCCAAAGACCGGATGGGCGGCTGTGTAGAAATAAACGACTTGTTTGGGTTGTTGAGGTTTGTTGTTACGGCCAATCATGTCAAAGTTCAGATAGCCTTTGATTTGAGATAGGAAAGGACAAGTTTGTACAAAATATTTAGAGCCTAGCAGTCCTTTTTCTTCTCCATCCCAAAAAGCAAAGATTACATTTCTTTCGGGTTGCTGTCCACTGGCTAAAAAGGCTCTTGCTATTTGCAGCACTGCCGATACACCGGAAGCATTATCGTCAGCACCATTGTATATTTGGTCGCCATCAAGTACAGGATCAATACCTAAATGGTCGAAATGAGCCCCCACAATCACATATTCTTTGGTATTTTTACCAGGAATCATTCCCAATACATTCCTCATGGAAAGCTTCTGATGAACTTCCTGTTTCAGTTTTGCTATGGAATCAGGATGTACTTCCAGACGTCCTTTTTTCTGACGTTCTTTACGGTAAGCATCAAAAGGCTGGAAATAGCTGTCAGCCAAAGACGATACTCCCATCCATTGCAACAAAGAAACAATATATTCCGAAGTCACACGCGAACCGTGAAACCCCGCCTCACGCCCTTGCAATTCATCACTAGCCAAAAAATTGATAGTAGCTTCGGCAGAGGAACGGTTGATTGTATTCAAGGCCCTCTCAATAGGAGATTGGGCAAAAGTTATATTTCCAACCAACAGTAACGCTAATAGTAAATAATCTCTCTTCATTGTACTTCAAATATCTTAAGTCATTTTCATTGATTGGTGAAATTTAATTCACCCGCCAATGTTTATTTTGTAGGTAACATACAAAAGTACGAAAGAAATAGATAGCATACATGATAGAATGCAAATTTATAAGTAACTTTGCACAAAATTGATTGGTAACTGTTATATTGTCATGTGGATACTTATTATAAGTCTGGTGTTGCTGGGTGTCATTGCGCTGATAGCCGGAATTATCCGCAACAAAAGACTGCAAAAGAAAATAGAAAAGGGCGAACTGGACCGTATGCCGGAAGTGAAGGAAGTAGATGTGGAATGCTGCGGACAACACGAAGTATGCGAACGGGATAGCCTGCTGGCAGCTGTCAGCAAAAAATAGAATATTACGATGACGAAGAACTGGATCAGTTCATTGGCAGGGCAGGAGATGCGTATACAGAAGAAGAAACAGAAATGTTTCGGGATGTATTGTATACGACACTGGATGTAGAAGTGGCCGGATGGATACGTAGCCTTCAGCTCCGTGGCATTGAATTACCGGATGATCTCAAAGACGAAGTTTTTCTGATTATCGGAGAAAGAAGAAACATAGAAGTAAAAAGGACGATGACAGGTGATGTGATGGATTACTACAATATACATTCTTTCAACACGCCCTATTGGGAAGTCTGCTGGCAAGCATTGCCTGTGGGATTATCGGTACATATATTGTAACCCGCCCGCCTGGTATTTATCAGCGGAGGAATCACTCATGCTTCTTCGGAG
>ENA-OQJH01000823-OQJH01000823.1-human-gut-metagenome-genome-assembly--contig:-NODE-823-length-15171-cov-2.832159_pt1 | contig 15171 bp, 13 predicted proteins | sample MGYA00242597_ERZ504763 | MGnify/ENA primary metagenome ERZ504763 (study PRJEB26092, sample SAMD00036359) | human gut metagenome | host: Homo sapiens | study: EMG produced TPA metagenomics assembly of... | reverse complement strand
AATTAAAAAGTTAGGGAGAATTAACTTTAGAACCAAGTACCTTCCTTACTCTATTTTTATGGCATTTTATTTTTTTAAGAAAAACATAGTTTATACATTTGTCTACAAGACAAAATCTATACTCATATGAAAAACAAATGCCTCTTTGTATTACTATTAGCTTTGGGATGTTGCCATGTACAAGCACAAAAAAGTCAAAAGAATCCTTTGCCCGAAGCACTCGTCCAATTGAATCAAAAAGTGGATTCCGAACTGATTCCCGGAATAAAAAGGTCTCCCCTGATTGGAATTTCTACAGATATAAGTCCGAAACGGACAGCCGTAAACACGGCATATGTACAGTCAGTCATTCTCTCTGGAGGAATTCCTTATATGATACCTGTAACGGATAATGTAGAGATACTGCGTCAAATTGTATCCCAGCTGGACGGAATTGTCTTTACAGGTGGAGAAGATATCCAACCGATATATTATGGTGACCTTCCTTATGAAAAACTGGAAGAAGTAAGCCCCGCCCGGGATACCTTCGACTTAATGGTGCTAAAAATGGCCGCAGACCGGAATATTCCCATATTAGGAATTTGCAGGGGACTGCAATTAATGAATGTAGCTTTCGGTGGAACTTTATATCAGGATCTGCCCACACAACATTCCTCAAGTGTCAACCATCGCCAAGAAGAATCCGGCACTACCCCCACCCATCCGATATCCATCATAAAGGAAAGCAAGTTAGCAGAAATTACAGGACAAGAAGTGCTGCAAGTCAATACATTCCATCATCAGGCTATCCGGAAATTAGCACCGGGATTCAAAATCACGCTTGGGCGCCCGACAGTATAGCGGAAGCTATAGAAGCTTATCCCATACGACAAATGATAGGTGTACAATTTCATCCAGAAATATTTACAACAGCCGGAGATACCACCATGCATAAATTATTTAAATTCCTAGTGAACAAGCTGATACATTCCATCTAGCTAAAAAATTCATAGCCGTATTCTATCCATTGACACTCATACAGATACTCCTCTTTGGTTTAAAAACGGTTACAGCGTAGGCTTGAGAAAAGACAACATGGTCAGCATCCAAAAAATGGAGGAAGGTAAATTGGATGCACAGTTCCTAGCCGCATTTATATGGCAGGGAAAACGAGATGACGTATCTTCACAAAAAGCCGTAGAAAGCACCACCCTGTTGATTCAATCCATTTATGACGAAGTAGCGAAATACAAAGATTTTTGTGGCATCGCCCTTACGGAAAAGGATTTGGTACGTTTAAAGAATGAAGGCAAGAAAGCTTTCTTTATAGGGATCGAGAATGGTTACGCCATCGGCAAGGACCTCAAGAATATAAAAAAATACAAACAGATGGGAGTCAATTATATAACTCTCTGCCATTCTTACGATAACGATATTTGCCATTCGTCCACTCATACGGAAGATGCTACTCAAGGACTGACACAGTTTGGTCGTGAGGTAGTGAAGGAAATGAACCGGTTAGGTATTATGATAGATATATCACATGCCAGTGAAGGTACTTTCTGGGATGTTATAAAATATAGTACACAACCTATCATCGCCTCTCATTCCTCGTCAAGGACTTTATGCGACCATGACCGTAATCTAACAGACGAACAACTCCGTGCACTAGCGAAAAATGGCGGAGTGGCACAGTTATGTCTCCTCGATACCTATATCAATAAAACCCCAAAAGCCGCATCCGTTTGTGATGCAGTCGAACATTTAGACCACATGATTAAAGTAGCCGGCATAGACCATGTAGGAATAGGTACGGACTTTGATGGCGGTGGTGGTCTGCAAGGATGTAAAGGAGATAATGACTTAATTAATCTGACCATAAAAATGATTGAAAAAGGATATACGGAAGAAGATTTAAGAAAGATTTGGGGAGGTAATCTCTTGAGAGTAATGAAGCAAGTACAGGAAGCACCACTTTTTTTCGTTGAAAAAACGTAGATAATACCCAAACAAGGATAATCAAAAAATATATAGAAATATCCTGTTATCATTTTTCGGAAATTATCGGGCTGTCTCACCAATGGACAGCCTCTTTTTGTAACCTACAGTTTAATAGTAAAAGAAATAAGACAGACCCTTATTCCCCTCTCCTCACTATAGGAATTTTCCTATTACAAATAGGGAAATTCTCCTTTACAAATAGGAATATTCCGTTTATTGTATCATTCTCTCCACTTATCTTTGTGACATAAGAAAAACAAATTTTAAAATTAACGGATATGAGAACAAAATACTGAAATACTTCGGAATGGTAGTTGTACTGATAATAATGGTTAACCTAACCTCCTGTGAAGTATCCATAGAAAGTTGGTACGATGATGATGATTACAGCGAAATATATTACAGAACCACTCGGGAACTATGCAGCCGGACCTGGCAGGAAACTTGGAACAAGACGGTGAATACTACACACAACGACTAGACTTTTACGAAAATAGAACAGGCACAGACATCATACGAATAGAACATCGGAACGGCTATGTAACCGAAGACAGGTACAATTTTGAATGGAGATGGGATAACAGCGCACAGACATGCATCCGTATGGTTTACGGTCCCAGTGACATTTCATATTTTGAAAATGTATGGTTGGCCGGAAACTTCTTAAAAGGCACATTGGATGGTGTCAATGTAAATTTCACAGGAATCAGGTAAAAAGAAAAAAAGCGAGATGATACCCAACACATATCATCCCGCTCTCCTTTTCCCAATACACTACTCACTCTTAATGCTATTTACCGGATTCTCATTAGCGATATGCCATGCCTTAAGCACCACACAAGCCACAATAATAATCGCTACAATTAAAGCCGTAGCCAAAAAGAGTAACGGATTAAGATCAACCTGTTCCGCAAACTGTTCCAACCATGCTTTCCCAATAAAATAAGCTATAACAATTCCGAGTAAAATAGAAGGAATAGAAACATATAGAATATCACATACCAGCAGACGGAGAATGTTTGATGCTTCCGCACCATTCACTTTACGAATAGCTATCTCCTTACTGCGACGTTGCGTTTCATCGTTTACATAACCTATCAGCCCCATAATCACTATAAGCAGGATAAAACCGGAAGTGATAAGGACAGAATTGCGGAAACGATATACATCTTTATAGATTTCGGACAGCATATCATCCACTGTATGGAATGTTAAAGCCACTTGTGGAAAAGTTTTGTCCATGAATTCATTCAGGCGCTTCAAATTTTCATCGTAGGGTTCTTTCAACCGTACATTGAAGGTATGATTAAACGCATTACCACCTATCAGCACAATGGTTGCTGCGCCTGATAGAAACTTTGATTGCGCACATCACGGAACACACCTACTATAGTTCCTTCCTTAATCTCATCAAAAGGTTTTCCTACGGCTCCATCCGTCCATTTCTTAAGCCGGACTATCTCTTCATTCACCAGCAGATCTTTGGCATGGGTCATCGGCTTTCCTTCTATAATCGTAATGCCTACCACATCCGGATAATTAAAATCCACATAGTTCATATTAAGAACACCTATACGCTTGCCGTCACTGCCCATCAATCCTTTTGTCCAATATTGCCCAATACACTATGGCTGGCTGTAGCCACGCTCTCTACCATAGGCTGACGCCGGATCTCATCGCGCATATGAGGAACAATTTCAATGTCTAGCCAACTTTCGGCTTCTACCAGTCCGGCAGTATTGATCCCCATATCCCTGTTCATCAAATGACTATACTGCATTAACGTAACCAGTAATAATCCCAAGACAAAAGACACACCAGTAAACTGTATAAACAACAGTGACCGTTTCCATCCTTTTTTACCATCAGTATAACGACGGAATACCTGTGTGACAGGAATATGTGAAAAAATACGTCCGGGCAATACACCTGCCAACAAAAATAAAAGTACAACAACCAGCAGCGGTACCCACAAAGTTCCCCATGTAAAGAGTGATGCAAGTCGCACCGACAGCAAATCTTCTATCAAATCCCGCGCATTGAAAATGATAAATGCACAGACCAGAATGGATACCAGAACAATAATGCCCGTTTCCATCATAAACATACTGAAGATATTCCCATTATTGGCACCATTGCACTTATGGACACCGACACTCTTGCACGACGTCCCAAAGTAGCAATTACAATAAGCATATAGTTCATAATAGCGACAAAGAAGATAGAGAAACCCAAAAAGCCATAGATAACTAGACGCTTTGTTGTTTCTGAAGAAGTCTGATGCTTTGTTGCCAATGGAATGACACTGAGTTCCAGTTTCCAACCGTTATGTTCAGTCGGCATGTATTTCTCCACCATCCGCTGGATGTTATCGTTTACCACCTCTATATCCGAAGCTTCTCCGGTCCGGAACACTGCATAAAAAATATCATTTCCTCCCCATCCGGCTCCATCCTTATAACCTCCTTCTTTATGTACACTTACTACAAAGTCTGCCTTAAACATGGTATTCTCCGGAATATCACGATAAACACCACGGACAATCATTTCAGTTTTCCGCTCCAACATTAACACTTTACCTATAGGATCTGCATCACCAAAAAAACGGCGTGCAAAACTCTCGGACACAAACAAAGTATTGGAGTTAATCAAATCGTTAGGATTTCCCTTTAAAACCGGAATGCCAAAGGTTTGGAAAAAACAAGTATCCACCATAAGACACTGTTCGTCATCCGACAACAATTGATTTTCATAATAATAATTACCGTTGGCTGTGTAAGAATTTATACAAGTAGCTTTTTCCACTTCTCCTGCATATTCTCAGCCAAAGCCGCCGCTATCGGAGCAAAAACGGAATAATCATAGATATCCCCATCGTCCCCCATCGACTCACCTGTTTCCAAATTATGGTAATATGCGCGGACTATTCCTAGATTTCCAGCTTCAGGATAACATTTTTCATAACTTAACTCAAATGCAATCTGCGAGAACAACAGGATGCCAACAGTCAGCCCCAATGAAAGCGATATGACTTTCGTCACATTACTTCCACGACCGTGTAATATCGTTTGTATTGCATAATATAATTGCTTCATCGCTATCTATTTAGTTACTCAACTTTAATACTCTTTACCGGATTCTCATTAGCAATACGCCAAGCTCTAACAACGACACACACCACTATCAGAGCGATAATCACCAATGCTGTTCCGACAAAATACAACGCATTCATATCTATCGTTTCGGCAAATTGATCCAACCAAGCCTTTCCTGTAAGTACGATACTACAATTCCTATCAAGACCGATGGGACAGCAACATATAATATATCACGGGACAGCAACCGAAGAATAGTCGAAGCTTCAGCACCATTCACCTTACGGATAGCTATTTCCTTACTGCGACGTTGTGTTTCATCATTCACGTAACCTATCAACCCCATAACAACAATAAGCAAAATAAAAGTAGAAGTAATCCATACAGAATTACGAAAACGGTATACATTACGATAGATTTCCTTCAGCATGGTATCTATCGGAATAAATTCCAATGCCTTAGTGGAATGCACCTGCTCCATGTATTCGTTCAGTTTTTTCAAACTCTCATCGTATGGCTGCCTTAAACGTACATCAAAAGTGTGGCTAGTATTATGACTATAAACTAAAGCTACGGGAAACTGCTTATAGAGAAAAGACGTATTGCGCACATTACGGAATACACCAACAATGGTGCCAGCTTTATCAAAATCATTCAATCGTTTGCCTACTGCCCCATCTGTCCATTTCATCAGCCGCACTACTTCTTCGTTGACCAATACATCCCCCTCATTCTGCATATCTTTCCCTTCAATAATAGTAATCCCCATGGTTTCAGCATAATTTTTATCACAAGGATTATACATCAAGGTTTCTATTCTCTTGCCACTATTATCAATCAGCCCACGAGTCCAATACTCTCCCAGAACCCCATGCATAGAACGGGTGGCATTTTCCACCATGGGTTGACGACGAAGATCGCTAACCATATTCTCAGCTTCTTCGGGTGACATCCATGTCTCCGCCTCCACCAATCCTGGAGTACGGATACCCATATCACTATTAATCAAATGATGATACTGCATCAAAGATACTAACAAAATCCCCATTACAAAAGATACTCCCATAAATTGTACAAATAAAAGAGAACGCTTCCACCCTTTTTTCCCATCTGTGTAACGACGAAAAACTTGAGTGACAGGAATGCGTGAAAACAATCTTCCCGGTAACACTCCGGCTACCATGAACAGTACAAAAACAATGAGCATCGGAACCCATAGAGTTTCCAATGTAAAGAGTGAAGATAACTGCACCGAAAGTAAATCTTCTATCAGATCTTTGGTATTGAAAATAATAAAGAGGGCCACTATAACGGAAATTAATACCACAATCCCTGTCTCAAAAAGGAACATACTGAAAATGTTGATTGCACTGGCACCACTACACTTATGCACACCTATGCTTTTTGCTCTGCGGCTCATGGTAGCAATAGCTACTAATACATAGTTCATGATCGCCACAAAAAATATAGCAAAGCCCAAAAAACCATAAATGTAAAGGCGAGTGCGGGTATTTGAGTCATCCAGATGAATTTCGGGCAATGGCTGTGCATCATAAAAGCTTCTCCATTCATCATCAGCAGAATCAGGATAATATTTTTGCATAGCCTTGTATATCTGACGATTGATTTCTTCTCTGTCCACCCCATCGCGCAAACGGAGAATAGTATAATAAATGTCATTACGTCCCCATGTTCCACCCCCTATATAGCCACCTCCGGCATAAATGGAGCTACAAATCAAAATGATAGGCAGTATTTTCCGGAGTATCCTGATAAACACCACGGACTGTCAGTTCATGCTGTTTATCCAAGGACAATTTTTGTCCCACAGTCCTGCCCACCAAAAGCATCACGAACAAAAGTTTCAGAAACAAATATACTCCCCGCCCTTTGTAATTCCTCAGGATTTCCTTTCAATACTTTGATGCCGAAAGTACGGAAATAGCAAGTATCTACATAAGCGTAATTTACATCTTTCAGCTTATGACCATCCTTGAATACATTTAATGTCTCAAAATTGAAAATGACTGTAGCATTTTCAATCCATTGTGACAAATCACTGCGGAACGCTTCTGCCATCGGAGCAAACAAGCTATCATCATATCCTTCTCCTTTCTCTCCAGTCTTCACATTCTCTCCCCCTCCACGTACCAATACCAATCGGTCGGCCTCAGGGTAACATTTCTCATAATTGAGTTCAAATGCTATTTGTGAAAAAAGCAGAATACCAATAGTCAGACCTAATGAAAGCGATATGACTTCGTCACGTTGCTTCCACGGCCGTGTAATATCGATTGTATTGCATAATAGATTTGTTTCATAACAACCCTCCTTTCATTAATTATTCTTTAATGTTCGCCACTACGCTACCATCAAACAAATGAATGACACGATGAGCAAATCCGGCATCATGCTGAGAGTGAGTTACCATAACAATACTAGTCCCCTCCTTGTTAAGTTCGGTCAATAGATTCATTACTTCAGCACCGTTCTTTGAGTCCAAATTACCAGTAGGCTCATCGGCGAGGATCAATTTAGGATTAGTAACCACAGCACGGGCAATAGCCACACGCTGTTGTTGACCACCGGAAAGCTGTTGCGGAAAATGCTTGGCACGATGACTCAAATTCATTCGCTTTAAAATTTCCAGAACACGCTCCTTACGCTCACTGGCCTTGATTCCAAGATAAGTCAACGGTAACTCCACATTTTCAAAAACATTCAGTTCGTCTATCAGATTAAAACTCTGGAACACGAAACCTATCACACCTTGCGCAAACGGGTACGTTCCTTCTCTTTTAGATTGGCCACCTCTTTTCCTATCAGTTATAACTACCCTCCGAAGATTATCCAATAATCCAAGAATGTTCAACAACGTGGATTTTCCACAACCTGATGGTCCCATAATAGCTACAAACTCTCCTTCTTTCACCTCTATGTTTACATGATTCAACGCAATTGTTTCTACTTCTGAAGTACGAAATACCTTACTTAAATTTTCAATCTGTATCATAATAATAAATTTTAATTGTTTGTTCTATTGATCCTTATTCTGATTTAATACTCTTTACTGGATTCTCATTGGCAATGCGCCATGTTTTGGAAATGACACAACTGACAATCAATATCAAGACCACAATAGCTACACATACATAATAAGGAACAAGCGAACCTACAGTCACAGCAAACTGTTCCATCCATAAACCACCTACATACCATGCTCCTAATGTACCTGCGACTACAGCCGGGAAAGAAATCCAAAGAACATCTTGCACCAACATTTCCAATATCGCAAATGACTCAGCTCCATTCACTTTACGAATAGCAATTTCTTTCGAACGTCGCTGTAATTCATCATTAATATAGCCTATCAGTCCCATCAAAGTAATAAACAAGATGGCAATTGCCGCCAATAAAGTCGCATTACGAAATACACGAACGGAATTATAACTATCCGCCATTTTTTGTTCCAAGCTTTCAAAACCGACTGTTTGATTCGGAAAAGCTTCGGCAGCATCACGGTTCAGTTTCTGAAGATTCTCACCAAAGGGTTCCTTCAGACGGAGATAAACAAGATCAGCCAAATCTCTGGGATGATGGTGCAAAACAAATGGTTTCAGCTCTGAGTAGAATCCGTCAATATTAAAATCTTTAATCACACCTACTATTTTGACACGTCCTTCTTCTGTCTGAATACTCTTACCTAAAACATCTTTTCCCCAATGCATTCTCCGCACAAATTCCTCATTGACAGCCACCTCACCGGATTCACGCGGTACACGCCCTTGCTGTATGGCCATTCCCATAAAAGCGACATAATTCTCCTGAGTAAAATCATAGCGACTGGAAAAAAGGCTCGTTCCTTTCTCATCCGGTATCATCTGCCCGCTATATCCATTAGACGGATAGCTAGTTGCTGAGGTCAATGCTTCCACGTATGGAAGCCCTTCATAAAAGTGACGGGCAGCAAGCCGAGCTTCAGCATCCGGTGCATTATTAATACCAATCACTACCCGCTCAGGATTATAACCCGGATCTTTATTAATAACATAATGATACTGGAGCATCACTACACACATCAATCCACATATAAAAGCCACTCCTGCAAATTGGATAAACAATAACGGACGTTTCCATCCTTTTTTACCCTCTGTATAACGCCGGAAAACCTGTGTGACCGGTATCTTTGAAAAAATTCGTCCCGGCAGCACACCACCAATGAGGAATAAGACAGCAGTCACTCCCAAAGGCACCCAAATACGTTCCACCGCAAAAAGGGACTCCAGTTTAGCAGCTGTAGTATCTTCCACAAACTCCCGGAAATTAAACATTAAAAAAACCATCAAAAACAATGAAAGCAAAATAATAATACCTGTTTCCCACATAAACATACCAAAAACAGTACCCGTCCCCGCTCCGCTGCATTTATGAACACCAATACTTTTGGCACGCCGGCTCAATGAAGAAATAGAAATCAACACATAATTCAATGTCGTGATAAACAAAATAGATATACCTAAAATAAGCATAATATTACGCATTCTTTTCACTTCATCATATCCACGGTACGTATCTCGAACAGGTTTTGCCATGACAGTGATTCCAAACTTATCACTTCTGGGAATATGTTGCTGTACTACCATATCAATACGCTTGTTCAATTCATCCAAATCAATATCCTGCTTCAACCGGATATATTCTTTCCAGCTGTCCCCACCGTTCCATGAATAATTTCCTATCCGGCGGCTCCAGATAGAAGGCAAGGAAATGACGGCCTTCGGTCGCATAGTACAATTCTCAGGTAAAGCAGCATACGTTCCTTTGACTGTCAACTCAATTTCTTTATTGAAACTAATTATTTTACCAATCGGGTTCTCACCGCCAAACATTTTATCCGCCAAATCTTTACTCAGGAAAATTACATCTTTTTGCTGCAATTCGCGTACCGGATCACCACTCAAGACCTCAATACCCATTGTCTGAAAAAACAATGAATCAGCAGCAACTTTAAAATCATCAAAACGGACACTTCCGTTGTAAACAGGTGATGATACCGGCCATATCCCCGCACTTGCCGCCGATTCCACAATTTCCGGCATTGCATCCAGTATGCCTCCGGCAGCTGCACCGATAATATATTCACTAGGAGGAAGAGGTTCCCCATTTACTGTCCATATATTCCACAATTGGTATAATTTATCATGATCCTTAAAACAAGTATCAAAACTCTGCTCATACACAACTCTTGAGAAAAGCAGAATACTCATAGTCAGGCCCAAGCCTAACGAGACGACTTTTATTATATTAGAACTTCGTCCATGTATCAAAGCCTGAATGACATAATAAATCTGTTTCATATTTCGTGTTTTTAATCATTATTATTTTGAAAGAGAGAAGTCCCGTTTCACAACGTTACTTCCCATAAAGTGTATAAGAAACTAAAGTTTCTATAATTCGTTCTCTATAATAGAAATGCTAAAACCGTGCCACGCAAACAAACAACTGATTAACAACATATTGCAAAAGAACAAAAAGAAACAGTCTGTCTAATTATTAGACAATGATGTATGATAATTAGACAAACTATAAAAACAAACAAATAGTTCTACGCTTCAAACTTATTGGAATTTGCCTTATTTTACTATCTTTGCATTATCACCTATATAAAACAAATTATTATGAAACACATTCTTTTGGCAGCCTGTGCGGTTGCCATATTAAGCGGTTGCGGTTCGCAAGGGAAACAGGCAGCCCCTACCGGAAATCCATTCCTTTCGGAGTACACAACTCCCTTCCAGGTTCCTCCTTTCGACCAAATCAAGATGGAACATTACAAACCCGCCTTTTTGCAGGGCATGGAAGAACAACAGAAAGAGATTGACGCTATAGTAAACAACCCCGAACCCGCCACTTTCCAGAATACCATTGCAGCACTGGATCAAAGCGGAACGTTACTTCGTAAAGTCAGCACCGTATTCTACGGACTGAAAAGCGCCAATACCAATGATGAAATGGATGCACTGAGCCGTGAACTCTCTCCACTACAATCAAAACACAGCGATGACATCGCCTTAAATGAAAAAACTTTTTGCACGTATCAAAGCTGTCTATGAAAATCCCGGCAATTTGGACAAAGAGCAAAAGAAGTTGTTGGAAGAAACCTATAAAGATTTTGTACGTGGAGGTGCCAACCTGGATGCCGAAGTCAAAAAAATTGCGTGAATTAAATAGTGAGATTTCCATGTTGCAGCTCACCTTCGGCCAAAATATGCAGAAGGAAACCAATGCTTTCCAATTGATCGTGGACAAAGAAGAAGACTTAGCCGGATTACCCCAAAACCTGATTGCCAGTGCTGCCGAAACAGCTAAAGAAGCAGGCATGGAAGGCAAATGGATTTTCACCCTGCATAATCCCAGCGTCATGCCTTTCCTGCAATATGCCGACAACCGAGACCTGCGCGAAAAGATATTCAAAGGATACATTAACAGAGGAAATAACGGAAATGAATACGACAACAAGGAAGTGGTACGCAAACTGCTCAAAGCCCGTCTGGAAAAAGCCAAGCTGATGGGATATGAAAACTATGCTTCCTTTGCACTGGAAGAACGTATGGCGAAAACACCGGATGCCGTATATAAATTATTAGACCAGATTTGGACACCTACTCTGTCCAAAGCCAAAGAAGAACTGGCAGATATCAATGCCGAAATAAAGAAAGACGGAAAAACCTTCACAGCCGAAGGTTGGGACTGGCGTTATTATGCAGACCGGGCCAAGAAAGCCAAATTCGACTTGGATGAAAATCAGGTACGTCCTTATCTGAAACTGGAAAACGTACGTAACGGTGTGTTCTATGTTGCCAACAAACTGTACGGTATCACTTTCACCCAGCTGGACAATCTTCCCCTCCCTCATCCCGATGCACAGGCATTCGAATGTAAGGACAAAGACGGTTCTCATCTAGGTGTACTCTATATGGACTTCTTTCCGCGTGCCAGCAAGAAAGGTGGCGCATGGTGCGGAAGCTATCGTTCACAGACCTACAAGGACGGCAAGAAAGTGGCTCCTGTAGTAACCGTGGTATGCAACTTTACCAAACCGGCAGCCGGACAACCCGCTTTGCTCAGTGCAGACGAAGCGAATACCTTGTTCCACGAATTCGGACATGCTTTACATAATCTTTTCAAAGATGTACATTATTATGGTGTGGCTAGTGTTCCGCGTGATTTTGTAGAACTGCCGTCACAGATAGATGAGCATTGGCTTTTGAACCGGAGGTATTGAATGTATATGCCAAACATTATCAGACAGGTGAAGTTATTCCTGCCGGACTGGTTGAAAAAATGGACAAGAGTGGCAAATACGGACAAGGCTTCGCTACGGCTGAATATTTAGCTGCTTCCCTGCTGGATATGGATTATCATGTATTAAAAGAAATTCCCGATGATATGGACGTTATGCAGTTCGAAACAGAAACATTAGGTAAGCGCGGATTGCTGAAACAAATTCCGTCACGCTACCGCACCACTTATTTCAACCATACCATGGGTGGTGGATATACTGCCGGTTACTATAGTTATATTTGGGCGGAAGTGCTGGATTGTGACGCATACGAGGCATACAAGGAAACGGGCGATATTTCAATCAGGAAGTGGCCGGTAAGTTCCGCAAATATATCCTCACTCCCGGCTGCATTGACGATGCGATGGACATGTATGTCAATTTCCGCGGCAAAGAACCCGGTATTGATCCCTTGTTGAAGAACAGAGGACTAAAATAACCCTCTAACCCAAAATAGAATTCCTCCCCCTGCGAAAGACAAATGATTGTGATTCTTGCAGTGAGGATTCTCATTTTGTAGTATGATTGCGGATAGTTCTTTTTATTTTTTGTTCCAAAGCAAGAAATAATCCTCAGAGAAGTGTACCTTTGTGCCTGTCAAATCAAAAATTAAATTATGAATCAACCTATTGCTATGAACACCACAAGAAAACATGTGGTATGGCTGGATGTCGTTCGTTTGGTAGCCATGTTCACCGTAGTTTGCTGCCATAGTGCAGACCCGTTCAACTTTTACCCCGCGAACCGCCAGCCAACATTGATGAAATCAAATTCTGGGGAGCCGCCTACGGAGCCTTTCTCCGTCCGTGTGTCCCACTGTTTGTCATGATTACAGGAGCATTGCTGCTTCCCGTACGTGGCGAAATATCCGCCTTCTACAAAAAAAGAATCAGCGTGTATTTTGGCCGTTCCTTATCTGGAGTGTCATTTATAATTTATTTCCTTGGTTTACAGGATTGCTGGGACTTAATCCCGAAATAATTCTTGACTTTTTCCCTTATAGCGGTGAAGAAGCCGCCCGTCAGTCACTCAACGTATCATTGGGTTATATAGCAAAAATGCCTCTCAATTTCTCTTTATTAGACGTACATATGTGGTATATCTATCTGCTTATCGGATTATATCTATACCTTCCTATTTTCTCCGCATGGGTAGAAAAGGTCTCGGAGAAAGCCAAACTATGGTTTCTTGTCGCATGGGGAATAACTGGTTTGTTACCTTATTATTATCAGTTCGTATCCCCATACATTTGGGGAGGCTGTGCGTGGAACTCATTCAATATGCTCTATTATTTTGCCGGATTCAACGGGTACTTGCTATTGGGACACTATCTGCGCAACCACGACTGGTCATGGAGTAAGACACTGTCGGTCTGTATCCCCATGTTTCTGGCAGGTTACATGGTCACATTCTTCGGTTTCCGCCACATGACCGCATTACCACAATGCACTGATGAAATGTTAGAACTGTTCTTCACCTATAATTCTTTGAATGTGATTATGATGACTATCCCTTTCTTCCTCATAGCCAAGAAAGTAAAAGTACGCTCAGAACTGATCCAGCGTATGCTGGCAAACTTGACCGTATGTGGTTTTGGCATCTATATGATACATTATTTTTTCACAGGTCCGGGTGTAGTCCTGATGCGCAATATCGGTGTTCCCGTGCCTTTACAAATTCCCGCTGCCGCAATCGTGGCATTTGGCGTATCGTGGCTGCTTGTGGTATTCATTCGTAAAATAAGCGGCAAGAATGCTAAATACATTGTAGGATAATAAAAACAGGACATACAAATATCGTTATATAAGAATAGCCGGAACTACTTTTCCAAGTGATTCCGGCTATTCTTATAATGCTTCATCCACTAGAAATCAAGTCAGTTATTTGAGATGTAATTTAAAGAATATACCTCCGCTAAAAAATTTACCGTCATTCAGTTCAGCAATAAGATTGATATGGTCTTTCCATATTGAATAAGTTCCACCCACATTCACAGTATAAGTTGCTGTATGCAGATCTTCCGCATGTCCGGGACACACTTCCGCCATCAGATTAAATCCATTCAGAGCTTTCTGCCAGAAACCTTCGCCCTTCATGCCAAAGTGAAAATTTACCCCTGCAGCAGGACGGCTATAATGCACATCACTCATAGCTTTACCGATAACCCAAGCTACATGCCCCCCACTGTACCTATTCCACTAAATTCAACATGTTTCGTTGCCGCCAGATAATAACGTGTCAAGTAATTGTGGTTTCCGCTACCACCGCCCCCCAATCTATGTCTCCACCTCCATTTGAAGAATGGCTTCCCGGATCATTCGCACCAATCACTACCTGAGGCGTCCAAGCTTCCACCAGCCTTCTTTCCATGCCCTCAACCGGAAATGAAACGATCTGTCCTGATTGGTAAACCTGCCCCAAGTTTGCTGAGGCCAATAAGAAGAACCATGTATCCCCTTTACCAACGTACAAGTATATGCTACTTCCAGCCAAGGAAACAGAGTACAATTTATATAATAGTTATAGGTATAGGGATGATATTCACTTCTCACCCAATATCGGGAAGTATATTTACATCCAGCATATTTCCTCCCAGCATAACGGTTTTATCTTTCTGCATAACGGCAGTAGGTGCATGAAGTAGTCCTGTAGTACCATAAAAAGCCTGCCCTTTGATAACATTCATTCCTCCAAAGAGTCCCCCCAGAAATATTAGAGTTCTTAATTTCACTATTCTAATGAATTTTAATTTAT
>ENA-OQJH01000822-OQJH01000822.1-human-gut-metagenome-genome-assembly--contig:-NODE-822-length-15178-cov-8.895090_pt1 | contig 15178 bp, 21 predicted proteins | sample MGYA00242597_ERZ504763 | MGnify/ENA primary metagenome ERZ504763 (study PRJEB26092, sample SAMD00036359) | human gut metagenome | host: Homo sapiens | study: EMG produced TPA metagenomics assembly of... | reverse complement strand
TGTGAAATAGTCGGAGAAAAGCCCAATATCATTGCCGTATACCGTTGTGTGAGTAACGAAAACAACTAAACAGCTGTCGGATGTATATGTAAGGCGGCAAACGCCGCCAATAAAATTATACTTCTGTGTTGTTCTCCTCACTGGTTTCCTCCGGCTCATTCTCCATCGGAATCTCAAAGTCGCCCTTGTCCTCGGTGTAATTTGCATCAGGGTCAAGGGCTTCTTTTTCGGCCTGCTTTTTCTGCTTCTGCTTCGTAAAGGCGTAGAAGCCGCCGCCTGCCGCCAGTGCAATCAGCACGACCACACCCAGAAAGCCGGATGCAATCTTTGTGACCTTGTTTTCCTTGGGCTGTTCCGCGCCGGATGCCGCCGCTTCTTCCGCAGCTTTCTTGGCTTCTTCCTCAGCTGTCAGCCTATCCTGTTCTGCCTGCGCCGCCGCTTCTTTTTCAGCGGTATAGGCATCGGCATCTTCTTCCTCCATCAGAGACAGAAGGTCGGCTTCGTCCACAAGGTTCACAAAGTGGACGGTCTGCTGCCCCTTGGCATTGCGGTCGATGACCAGATAGAAGGTGTTGCCGGACTTCGACACCAGCGTAATGAACTGCTGTCCGCTGCCATCGGAATAGTTGGTGTGGTAGTCGTCCACCAGCGTCAGGTTGCCCTCCGGGGTCAGGGCACCAGAGGTTTCGTCCGTGACGGTGACAATATCCTCCACCATCTCCGGCAGAACCGGCTGCTCCACCGGGGCGGTTTCGCCTCAAAGGCAAAGGCGGGAGCCGCCATGCCAGCGCACAGCACTGCCGATGCCAGCAGTGCGCCCAGTTTCTTAATCTTCATTTGCATCGACCTCCTTCTCAAAAGTTGCACCCACGGCAGACAGCGCAGCCGGGTTCGGGGTGGCGGTTGCCGACTGCCGCAGCAGGGCAGCAAGCTGTTCCGGCGTGACCTTTGCGGTCCGCACCATTTCGTTGACCTCGGCGGAATCCTCCTCCTGAATGCGCCGCTCCAGAATCTCGATGCGGTTGTTCAGCTTGATGCGGCGTTCCTTCTCTTTTTCCAGCATTGCCCGCAGCTTATCCGATTTTTCGCTCATAAAACTCCTCCATTTCATTTTGAAAGCCGTCCGAACCCGGCAAGATGCTTCTCCCAGTAGGACGAGTGAATGTTTGCGTACTTGATGGGGTCTCCGGCACTGACCATCATGCCATTGCCCAGATAGATCCCGGTATGGCTCATGCCGGGGGTGTCGTAGGTGCCTTTGAAAAAGACCAAATCTCCGGGCTTTGCTTCGGCTTCGCTGATGTGCTGGCTCTTGTTCCACAGACCGTTGGCAGTGGTGCGCCCCACATCATAACCGTTCTGGTTGTAGACCCAGCAGACGTAGCCGGAGCAGTCAAAGCCTGTTTCCGGGGAGGAACCTCCCCAGACGTAAGGCGTGCCCACATACTTTTGGGCTTCCTTGTAGATGGCGGCAAATTCGCTGTCGGTCAGGGCTTCTGCCGGAACGGTATAGTCGATGCCCGGTGCGCCGGAGCCATCGGAGCCACCGGGTGGTAGACCGCCGTTGAACAGATAGGGTCTGCCGCCCAAGGTGTCCTGAAAGATCTCGTACCGTTTCCACTGGTCGTTGTCCAGTTCTTCCCGGATGACCACCTCCAAGCCACGATTCACCAGCTTGGTGTGGAAGATGCGGTACTCGTAGGGAACCTGCGTGGGAACCGGGATGCCTGCCGGAGTCATGACCCAGACCGTCATATACCGGGTCTGCACCTCCACCCATATGGTGAGCTTGTACTGCTTTTTGAAGGTCTCTTTCAGCTTGCCCTGCACCTCCGACCGGGTGTAATCGTCATACAGAGTCGTGAGAAAAGAGGTCAACTGCCACGGGTCATGCTCGATGGCATCCAGATGATACTGGTGCTCGTTGTAGCCGGGATGGTCGGTGGGGGTGCGCTTGATTTTTTTGTCCAGTTCCTTTTCCAGCTTCTTGTAGTCCTGTTCTGCGCCCCGGATGTCCCGGTCCTCGGCAGAATACATGGTCTGCCCGGACACATGTGTGCCGCCGGAAAAGAGGATTCCGCAGGAGGAAAAGCCAGACATCACCATAAGAATGAGCAAAAGAAAAACGCCCACGATCACCAGAACGTGTGCGTTGCCTTTGGCGGCATTCACCAGCCCCTTTACGGCGGTGCTGACGGCGGTTTTGCCCTTTTCTACCGCCTGTTCCACGCCGGACCGGGCAGCAGATGCACCGTTGGATGCCGCCTTACCGCCTGCGGTCTGCGCCGCAGTGCCCGACCGGGCGGCGGCATAGTAGCTCTGCCGGATGTCCTGCTTCTGCCGCCACCGGGAAAGCCAGTTGGAGCCGCCCTCGCCGGTGCTGGATGCTCCTACATCTTGTGCCGCAGTCGGCTTCTGTGCAGAAGATTTTGCGGTTTTGGCTCCTTTCTTGCCCTGCATTTTGGCTTTCTTCTTGAGTTTGCGGGCGTATCTGCTCTTGGAAATATCCCGGACATTGCCAGCCGCTTTTTCGCCCTCGCTCAGAGCCTGTGTGCCCACATTGTCGTCCTCGTACTGGTCGATTTCCCGGTGCACCGCAGACCGGGCGGTATGGGCGGCGTACATCTCCCGTTTCTGCGCCTTGCTCAAACGGCTCAGTTCGTCCGGGGTCAGTTCCGCCTTGCCAAACCGCAGATGCTGGGCTTTTTCGGCGGTCTTTTCTGCATCAGTTTTCAGCTTCTTCTTTTTGGGCACCGACTGCTCCACCTTGGCTTTCTTCGGGGGAGAACGGGTCTTTTTGGCGGACGATTCCTCTTTGGGATTCAGCTTCGGATTGCTCATTTCTGCGCACCCTCCGAAACCTCACCTAACTTGGTGGTCATTATTTTATACAGTTCCAGATCGGTGGGGAAACGGTCAACGAACGGCAGAATGACATTGCCGAAGAACAGCAGCCCCTCGCCCTCGCCGGAGTGGGTAACGTAGGAAAGCTGATGAGGCGAAATATTGAGCTGCTTTGCGAGAATTTGCCGGTCTCCCGCCGCCTGATTCAGCATGATGATCATGTCCGAATTTTCAAAAATATTCTCGACCTCACGGGAAGAAAGCAGGTCTTTCACGTTCTGGGTCAGCCCTGTGGGAATACCGCCCCACTTGCGGAAACGCTTCCAGATCTCCACGGAATAAGCGGCGGTCTGCTCCTCTTTTAAGAGGAGGTGCATCTCATCCATATAATACCGGGTGGACTTGCCGCTGCTGCGGTTTGCCGTGACACGCCCCCACACTTGATCCTGCACAATGAGCATTCCCAGCTTTTTCATCTGCTTGCCCAGTTCCTTGATGTCATAGCAGACGATGCGGTTATTGACGTTCACGTTGGTGCGATGGTTGAACAGGTTCAGGGAGCCTTTCACATAGATTTCCAGAGCCGTGGCAACATGGTGGGCTTCTTTCTCGTCCTGTTGGAGCAGGGCATTGTACAAGTCCTCAAGGATGGGCATATTTTCCGGGCAGGGGTCCGCAAAATATTTGCGGTAAATCAGATGCACACAGCGGTCGATGACGGTTTTCTCCACCGGCAGCAGCCCTTCCTTGCCGCCCACCACCAGTTCGCAGAGGGAAAGGATAAAATCTGCTTTCAGGGAAAGCGGGTTATCCTCCTCGGAGTAGTTGGCGTTGATGTCCATGGGGTTGACAAATTGGGTGCTGTTGGGGCTGATTTTGATGACCTGACCTTTCAGCCGGTTCACCAGCGGCGAGTATTCGCCTTCGGGATCATTGATAATAATATCATCGTCCGTCACCAGAAAGGCGTTTGCAATTTCACGCTTTGCCGAGAAACTTTGCCAGAACCGGGAGTGCCAAAGATCAAACCATTCGGATTTTTCAGCTTCTTCCGGTCCACCATGATTAAGTTGTTGGACAGGGCGTTCAGCCCGTAATACAGGCTTTCTTTGCCGGACTGGTACAGTTCCTGTGTGGTAAACGGAATGAAGATGGCGGTGCTGCTGGTGGTCAGACCCCGCTGGATCTCGATCTGACAGTCTGCCAGCGGCAGGCTGCTCATCAAGCCCTGCTCCTGCTGGAAATCCAACCGGCACAGATTGCAGTTGTGCTTCTGGGCAATGGAGCTTGCCTGAAAGACGTTGTTTTCCAGTTCCTGCTCCGTGCGCCCGGTGTTCAGCACCAGAAAAGTGACGAGGAACATCCGCTCGTTCTGGCTCTGCAATTCTTTCAGCAGAGCCTTTGCGTCACGGCCATAGGTTGCCAAATCGGACGGAATGATGTCAATGTCATACCCGGCACGGATGGCTTTTTTCTGCTCCTCGATCTTGCTGCGGTCCAGTTCCGTGATGGTGCGCTTCACGGTCTTAATGGCACGATTCTGATCGACACTCTGGATGTGCATGGTAACGATCTGGCTGGAGTCCATGTCCAGAAAGTCCTTCAAAAGCTGGTCGCTGATGTCGGACGCCGTGATGCTCAGAAAGCTGGCGGCGCAAAAGATGCCGCCCATCTGGAACGTCCGGGAGTTTTTGAAGGCAAAGGCGGTAGGCGCAATGGCATCCTTCACCGAAAGGCCGCTTTTCACAAGGTCTTTCCAGTCAAAGTGAAACTTGGATGCGCCATCCATGTTGAACATATCGTGCATGAGTTTCAGCCGCTGGACACCATTCAGGGGCTTTGCCTGCACACCCAGCCGGTGGAAGTTGTTCAGCAGATCGTTCTGAATGTGGTCAAGCCGGGGCTTGACCTGCGCCATGCTTTCGCCCTCCACACCAAAGGTGATGAATTTGGTCTTGGTCAGACCATTATTGCCCTTGGCAAGCTGCTGGCGCAGCATTTGCGAATACTCGGCACGAACATCGTCAAAGCCGTCCCTCTGGTACGGAATGCGGATGCTCTTTTCAAACTCGGTGCTGTCGGTTGCCATGTTCACAAAGGACAGTTCAAACTTGATGCTGGAATCGAAGAAGTTCAAAAAACTGCACCATTCCTCGAAAATGGCGGTCTTATCCTCCTGCTGGGCAAGCTGATAATTGATGTCCTGATACTGGATGGTGCGGGTGTAGTAGTTGGGCTTCACCCGGCAGGTGCCATCCTCAAACATCCGCTGCATGGGGATGGACTGCTGGGCGGTCCGGGGCACCGCAGGCTTTGCTTTCTGTCTGCGCTTCTGCACAGACTGCGGCTTACTGTGCTTACCGGTCTTTTTCCAAAACGGCATCATGGGTCACGCCTCCCTTCATCAAAATCGCATAGTAGTTGTTGGTCTTGTAGGGTCGAATCTTCGGGCGGACAAACCGGGACTGCACATAGTACGACAGCAGCTTTTCCAAGGGCTGACCGTTTTTCTCGTACATCCCAAGGAAGAACGCCGGCAGCATCACCGCCATCATGCCGAGGGTGGCAGCAGTGTTGCCGCCGGAATTCCGGAGAACAAAAAACAGCGGCACTCCAATGAGAGCCGCTGTGCCAAAACAAAGCAGTTGCCGTTTGGTCAGGTTGAACGCCACTTTGGATTTGACCTTGGTCAAATCACGGGGAACGGAAATATACGCAGCCAATAAAGCACCTCCTTTAGTGCGCTCCGAGGACGGATTTCGTCACGGAGCTGGTCTTGAACAGGCTGAAACAGAGCAGAACGGTGTAGCCCACAATGCTCCAAATGGAGTTGATAGCATCCCCGGAAATCGCTACGCTTTGGATCAGCACCGCATAAATGGCAACACAAATCAAGATCAGGAAGCCTGAAAACCCAGTGCAAACAGGCATTTCAGGTAGTTCTGCCCCATGTGGCTCTGCTCGTGGTTGCCGAAGGTCGCCATGGGGATGGGCGCAAGGCTCACCATGCAGTAGATTTCAATCATACGCCCGTAGACGATGACAAAAATGATGATGCTCAATATCCGCATGGTGATGCCGATGAAGAAACTTTGCAGGAACAGCCCGAACAGAGGGCCTACATCCATCTGCATCATGCTGGATTGCAGCATGGACAAACCAATGTCGTTGACACGGGTGTTTCCGGCAATGATGCCGCTGGAATCGGACACTACCTTCTGGGTGATGTCGAACACCGCCATCACAATATCGAAGGTGTTGCTGATGAGCCACACCGAAACAGCGGTCTTGAAAATCCAGCGCATGATGAGGCAGGCTCGAACTGCGCCATGTTGTTGTGCTGGGTGATCATCTCGATCAGCTCATAACAGGCAATGAAGGTCAAAATCACACCTGCAATGGGCAGCACCACATTCCGGGAGAGAGCTTCGATCATGGCAAAAACGCGCGGCTCAAAGGCAGATGGTCGTGTACCGACCTGCTGTGCGATGTTGCCCACTTGGGTGTTCACATCATCAAACAGCCCGCTGAGATTGGACATAATGCCTGCCGTCAGGATGCCTTTGATCCAGTCGGCAATGGCTTTGAGAACGGTTTCCATTCAGTCACCGTCCTTAGCTGAAATGGTTGATAAGGGTCTTGAGGAGGTTCAGGAGAAAAATAATGTGGGTCAAAAACTGCATAAGACACCGCCTTTCATTGATGGGTGGATAAAAACGCAGCTTGGGGCACGGTCATTCAATAAAACTGTAAACCGCAGAGGGCTTTCCGTTGCTGCTCAAGCCGCCGTATGGAATAATCGCCTCAGAAGCCGATGAAAACAAAAATGCCGACTGCTTTTTGGCAATCGGCATAGGACAATAATTCAGTTATGCAAGCATTTTGCCCTCCAGATAGGAGCAGCGGAGATAATCAGGATTGGTGTAGTACACGTTGGAATTGAAATCGGATATCTCATCCGTGATAAACGACGAAAAAACATCCAGAATTGCCTGTGCAGCATCCTCATCCTTCATGGTGGACAGCACCAGCCCTTGATACAGCATTCCGATGGAGGTTGCAGCAGGGACCGTATAGCGGCACTCTGCGGCGGTATCAAAATCCCCATCCGGGATGTTGAGATCTTCGATCAGCTCATCCGAAACCTGCTCAAAGGACAGGCAGTGGTTTACTTCTGCCAGCCGGAGCTGCCGTTCGACGTCGGCTTTTGTGAAGTGACGAATCACATCCTGCCGATGATTTTTGGTCTTGCGGGCAATGGTCTCGATCAGGCTACAAACATAGAGAACATCATTTTTCTGCTTTTCGGTCATGGATGGGTTCACTCCTCTCAAAGGTCAGGCAGTGCAAAGCGTTTACGGTATGAAAGCTGATCTGGTGTGTTGGATGCTTGAATTTCGCCAAGGCCCAAAATGCTTCACGGCTGATCTGCCCGGACGTAAATCCATTGACGTAATCCCAAATGGTGTCGTCTGCCATGGGTCCCTCCACAATATCGTAGGGATGGGTTTCGCCTGCACGACATTTTGCAATAAAATCCAGCCATTCGTCCGACATTTCAGGGAAACGCAGGATCTTCAGATCGGGATTTTCTACATAGCGATAGACGTTCACAAGGCCATCGGCAGAACGGCGGTCTGCCCAGCGGTAGGCTTGCTGATAGTTGTTCGTGCAGTAGAATCCCCAAGAAAAGTCTTTTGTATACCGTGTGATGCGGATTTCGGGATAGACAACTTCCTCTTTGCTACCGTGATACAGTAAAATCTCGCTCATCTGCTTCACCTTCTATAGATAAGATGGTGACTATGGTGCTTCTTATTATAATATGTACCGGGCGGCAACCGCCGCCCGCTGTTCTTAACCGAACAGGCCGCTCAGCAGGGGAATCAGGGTGATGCCGACCAGCGCAACGCCGCCGCCAGCCATGAGCTGCTTCATACCCTGCGACTTCGAGCCGGGGTTGTCGTTACCATAACCTTCCAGCAGGTTGATGGCACCCCAAACGCCGAGGCCAGCACCCAGAGCGACAACCAGAGTCTGAAGAACTTCGATAGCACTGTTGAAGAATTCCATAGTCTTTTCTCCTTTATTATAAAGCGTTTTTGGTCATTTGTACACACCTGAAATCCTATCATTTTATGCCGCATAGCCGCAGCAAAGTTGATTTTCTGGTGTACTTATCAGACCAATGATAAAAATAACCGCCTACCGGGTCAGGCAGACGGGAGCGAATCAGCGTCCACCACGATGAACTCATCACCGGGGTGGATTTTTTCTTTTCGGTTCAGATATTTTTCAATATCGAACGTATTTTTGGGGTCGTAATCGGAAGTCAGCTTGTAATTCGGATGCTGGGTCAGATCATACTTGTCCGAGAGGAAAGGCCGCACACCGCGCAGTTGCAGGATGCACTTGCCGCCATCCAGCACAGCAATCTCATCGCGACTTAATAATTCGTGACCAAGTTTCTGGAACGAAGTGCCATAACTGGGGCTATTTCCGCGTGTGTCCGAAGTGTTGAACGAATCAATCGTTTCCTTGCCCAGCATTTCAGACAGGTCTTTCAACGTACCGGGTTCGGAACCGCCGAGGAAAATCTGACTATCCATGTTACCGATGATGGTATCTGCATTGTCCTTGTAGATAGCCTTTAGCTGACTTTTTGCCTGCAACGAGGCAGGCGGAGATCTCACGGCTACGAATGGTCGCCACCAGCTTTTCCAGATTGGGAATCTGCCCGATGTTGGCGCACTCGTCGATCAGGCACCGCACATGGATGGGCAGTTTGCTGCCGTACACATCGTCTGCTTTGTCGCACAAAAGGTTGAAAAGCTGCGTGTAGACCATGCTGATGAGGAAATTAAAGGTGGAATCCGTGTCCGACATGATGAGGAACAGTGCCGTTTTCTTATCGCCCAGCGTGTCCAGTTGCAGCTCATCGTACATGGTGAGATCACGCAGTTCTTGGATGTCGAAGGGGGCTAATCTGGCACCGCAGGAAATGAGGATGGATTTTGCGGTCTTACCTGCGGCCAGCTTGTAAAGTTTGTACTGCCGCCCGGCAAAGCTGTTGGGCTTTTTCTTGCCCAGATCTTCAAACAACAGGTCTACCGGATTCTGGTAAGTTTCATCATCTTCCGAAACCTGCATGGTGTTGAGCATTTCTAACAGCGTAGCGAAGTTTTGCTCCTCAACTGGGGCTTCATAGTGCAGATAAGCAATCAGGGCAGTAAGCAAAAGACGCTCCGATTTTTCCCAGAATGTCCCCGCCGGACCTTCCCCCTTGGTGTTGGTCATCAGGGTTGTGACCAGTTTCAGAATGTCCTTTTCGCTGTGGACATAGGCGAAGGGGTTATAGTGCATGGACTTTTTGAAGTTGATAGTGTTCAGGATTTTCAGCTTATAGCCGTTCTTCAGGAGGGCGTTCCCGCACTCAACCACGATACTGCCTTTCGGAAGCGTTTCGTCAAGATAGAAAACGGAAAAGTCACAAATTATTTTCAATTCAGAAATTCGCCGCTTTCACATCATCACGCATTAACCGCTTCATCTTGTCCTCTAAGGTGTCCTTGCTTTCCTTGCTGAAATGAACGCCGATAACATAGGTGGTGTTTCCCATTCTCATGTTGAATGTTCCTACCGGGGTTGCCTTGTGTGCTTTTGCTGTGGTTGTGTTCTGTGTCATGCAATACCTCCTTGAAATGGAAAAAGCCAGACAGGGTGTGTGGTCGGCAACGAAGTCCGGCAACGGACTTCAAAAAACCTCGAACATAGTCCTATCTGGCTTATTTACTATTTTTACTTTTTTCTTTGATTTCTCCGTTGCTTTTGTTGCCAGAGAAGAAAATCCCTTGTAAATAAAGGACTTTTAAGAGATTTGCCCTGCAACGGACTTGACAACGGGGTAGCAACATAGTCGGCAACACGGTCATTTTTTCAAAACGGTAATTCCATCTGTCGGGCTTCTTCCTCGGTCAGTTCACGAAAACCGTCCGTCAGATTTGAGCCTGTTGCCGATGGCTCGTTGTCGGGCGGTGGTATGCGTTCCCACCCTCGCTGTCTGCCATACTTGGCAAAGCTGCGTGGATTGGAAAACGGTCTCCATCCCTCAATGCTGTTGTTCATGATTTCATTGATTTCTCGGATTTCCCATTGCTTCGGCTCATCAAAAGGGTGGTTCAGAGCTTCTGCATAGATCAGCTTGGAGCAGACCTGTGTACCTTTGAAGTTATCAAGGAAAGACTGGATCAGTCCTGCTTTCGTGTCCTCCGGCATAAACTGCTTTTGCAGTTCTTTCAGTTCCTTGTCCATATCCTTTGATAAGGTCAGCTTTACAGGGAAGTTCTGATAGATGAACATGACTTCTGCCCACATCATATCAATGAACGCTCTGGATGCGGCTTCATCTTCCAGAATGTGAATCTCTGCATTTTCAGGGTGTACCATGATAGGCAGAAATCTACGGTTGCCGCTTCGGTCAAGGGGTAGAAAGTCCATCGTGTTGGAAGAACCTCCGAACACACATTGTCGCAAGCGGTCTGCCGGATGGGTTTCATACGGCACTTTATAGGTTTCTTTCGCCCTGCTGATAAAGGACTTAATATCCTCAATGCTCTTGGCATTGGCTGTGGCAATCATTTCCGACATTTCGATAATCCAATGCCCCTGCATTTTACGGTACACATTGTCATCGTCAATCTTTTCAGGTCATCGGAGAACCATTCATCTTTGACTGCCAGCAGACGGAAGAAAGTGGACTTTCCTGCACCCTGTCCACCCACAAGGCAGAGCATAACTTCAAACTTACAGCCGGGTTTGAACACTCTGCTGATTGCTCCCAACATGAACAGCCGTAATGCCTGATAAGTGTACTCGCCTTCCTCTGCTCCGAGAAATCGGGGCAAGGCATAGCGGATGCGTTCTGTTCCGTCCCATTCCAGACCGTTCAGATAATCTCGGATAGGGTGGTACTTGTTGCTGTCAGCGATAATGGAAAGGGCTTTCTGTATTTTCTTCTCGCTGGTCAGACTATATTTATCTTCCAGATAGAGCATGAGATAATTTAAGTCCGTGTCGGTCAAGGTCGCTGTCTGCTTGCTCCACCAAAGCGGCTTCACAATGTCGATACGCTCGGTAAGAATGTTATATCTGACAGCACCTTGCAGAACGGGGTCATTCTGAAAAACGGTCAGACAGTTGCGTATGCTGTTCTTGATTGCTCCGTTATCGGTCAAGTCCAGACTTCCTCTGACTTCTTCCACGGTCATGCTCGGCTGTGTGTCCTGCAATTCGCTGTTCAAGTTTCATCACCTCTTTTCTCTGCTCGGCTACAAGAGCTTTCTTTTCTTCGGGAGTGTCATAGAGAAGAATATCCAGCAGGTATTCGATATAGCTTTTCTTCTCCAATGCTTCCACAAAAAGCGGGTGCCACACTTCATCCGTCCGTTGCGGTGCGTATTGCTTTTCCCACTTCCTCAGAAGATGGAAGTAATCGGACAGCACCTTGTAGCAGTGATTTTCTTCCTGCTGATATTTCTGCTCCGGGGTAGGCTCTCGGATTTTCGGTCTGATTGACGGTTTCTGTCTGCTGTCATAGCTGATACCAAAATCATCAGCTATCTTCATGGCGGCTTCTTTGCTCGGCAAGCCAAACAGTCGGGAAACAAAGTCAACTGCGTCTCCATCTGCCTGACAGCCAAAGCAATGAAAGCGGCGGTCAAGTTTCATGCTGGGGTTCTTATCATTGTGAAAGGGGCAGACCGCCATTCCGTTTCGTCTAATACGGATTCCATAGCGTTCTGCCGCCTGTCGGGTTGTTACATTCTGTTTTACTGCTTCAAATAAATTCAATAGGCATTTCCTCCTGAAATAGAAAAAGCACCTGCTATTTTCCAAATGAAACGGCAAGTGCCTGTTAAAGTTCCATATCCTGTTTTTTCTGCTTGGGTGCTTTCTGCACCTGTTTCTGTTTCTTCTGTTCCTGCTCATACTGCAAGCGTTCTTTGAGAGAATGCTTCGGCTCTGGCTGTTTCTCTCCCGTCTGTTCCGGCGATAGAACCTTGCTAACCCAGTAGCGAATATCTTTCATCGGCTTCAATTCTTCATTGACTGCGGCAAGCTGTTCTTTCAGATCAGCGTGAGTAGTCCGCAGACCGTCATATTCTTTTTGCAAGGCTTTCAAATCCACATTCAAATCAGCACCATGCTTTTTCAGAATGCGGTATGCCTTATTAAAAGCGGTCAGCTCGTCCTTATGACTTTCGACATAGGCTTCCTTTCGGATTTTCCAGCCGATTTTGATATACTTGTCATGGACTGCTTTATGCTTTTCACAATCAGCAACGGCGGTCTGAATGGCGGTAATGGCTTTCATGCGGTTAGCGGCTTTCTGCATATCTTCACGAATGGCAGTAGCCTTTTCACTCACCCTTGCAGGGCAATGTCCAAATCTTCCAGCGTGAAAAGCTCATGCCGTTGTAGATAGACGGTCGCTTGGGAAATGGTTTTCAAATCATCGGTCGTGCCTTTCTGCTGTCCGTATCTCGACCATTCGCTACGCTCTGCCTTTCGCAGATTCAGATAATCACGCAGTAGAACGGCAAGGTTCGGAGAAGCATTTTTCTTTTCCGCTTCATTTTCTGCAATGACTTCTTTGGTGGCTTCCAGAATGTCAGCAATCCAGTCACGCAGACTTTTGATAGTGCTGCGGATAGCGTTCATCATGCGGTTGGCGGCTTTAATGTCTCGGTTGAGATTGCCGATGTTGGTGGCAATGCCTTTTCGCTCCAACGCAGAGACAGCCGTTCCCATGTGGACTGTCGGGATAATGTCAAGTCCCTGTCTTTCATAGGAACGCATATCAATCCGTTCTGGACTTCCGGCAAGTTCCAGATATTTGTTCTGAACAATTTCCCAACCATGCCGCCATTCCTCGGCATGGTACTGTTCGTTCCAGTCAACGGTATCTTCCTTATGGCTTTTCCATCTGCCGGATGGGAGCTTGATACGCTCGCCGTTTTCGTCAAGGTCATAAACCTTGCGGCTCTTAGGCATCCATTTTCCATTTTCATCAATGGCTCGCATGGTCAGCATGAAATGGCAATGGGGATTGTGTCCCGGCGGATCGGGGTCATGGATTGCGAAATCACAACACATTCCCTTTGAAACAAACTGTTCCTCGCAGTATTCTTTGACCATCTGCGGTAACAGCTCCATCGGGACTTCTCTGGGCAGGGCGGCAACAAACCGTCTTGCAAGCTGTGAGTTCCATTGCTTTTCGATTTCTTCAACGGAGTTCCAGAGGGTTGCTCGGTCTGCATATTCGGGTGGAGCATTTGGGGGCAGCATGATTTCCGTATAGACCACTTCTTTTTTGCAAGTGTAATTCTTGGTTTTCTGGTCATACTCGGAAAACAGCTTTTCTCCGGCTTGGTAGGCAGCTCCGGCAACCGCAGAGTTGCCTTTGCTTCGCTGAGTGATTTTGATATTGAAGTGGGGTACTGGCAATTTGTGTGAACCTCCTTTCGGTGCAAAAAAATGACCGATACTTTTCAGCAGCGGTCAGGTGGTGGAATATAAACTTGCTGTCGGGGAATGATTGCTTGCAATCGTTTCCCGGCGGCAAGTCCACAAAGGGGTAGTTGGCAAAGCCAACGCAGGGGAAGTGTAGCTTCCCCTGTATGATTGGAGCAGACTGCGGAAATCATCAGCTCCCTGCAAGGGGCTTTCGGCAGAACGCAATGCACAACCTTTAGGTGGTGTATAATTGCGCCTTTTTCCAAAAGGGTCTTTTAGCTCCCGTTCGGCTGCCCCAATTCCTTTCGGTTCGCAATCAGCAAATCCAACTTCTTTTGAACCGCTTCGCTGTGAAAGATGAAAGTCAAAAGCTCCATCACATCATCATCGGTCAGAGTGGTCGGCTCTTTCAAAAAGGTTTCCAACATTCCGGCACGAGTGCAAAGGCGGTGGGTTCGCTCACTTCGGGTCAACCTCTTTAATTCGCTCTGCAATCGCTTTTCCTTGTGCATGGCTGCGGTCAGCTTTCGCTCGACCACATATTTCTCACGCTCCAATTTTTCCAGTTCTTCTTTACTCATAGACAAGCTCCTTTCGCAATAATGGATAAAACAAAAGCGACCAACTTTTTACGGTTGATCGCCTTTGGCTTAGACAATACTTATAACTATTTTTCTATCTTTGCAAGTGTATCCTCTCGTATAGCTTGTCGTAATGTAGTAAGATATTCTGAAAAACTCACTCGGTCATCTGCATAAGTCAAATTTAATTTATACTCTTTCGGAATCCATGTAGATAAATCAGAAGCGTTATGCTGAATTAAAGCTTCCAAGCTATCAATAGCTTTATATATCTTAGCTTCGACAGTTTTTCTTTCTGTCATCTCATTATATAGAGCTTTCATTTCTTCTGCATAATAAGACGGTAACGTATCTATCCAGTTAAATAGTAAATTTTCTTCTATATCCTCATGCACTTGCTTTTTATCAAAGGTAGGAATGTCTCCTGTAAAGCATTCACCCAAATCATGAATAATACACATACGAATAACTTTATCCATATCAACATCTGGAAACTCATCCCGCATAAAAAAAGCCATCAGCGTCATCATCCAGCTATGTTCTGCTACACTCTCGTGTCTTCCTTTCGATGTATAGCAATGCCTTGTCGTATCTTTTAAACGCTCAGCGACACTTAGCGCATTTAATAATTCTCTGGAATTCATAATTTTACCTCCACATTATCAAATTACATATTCATTTTCTCTTACTCCATATAATCTATCTCCGGTATCTCCATTATACGGCAGTAAATACCCATCTTCTCTAATTCCGTCTGCCATATGGACTAAAAATAGCTTCACTTCTGGATGCTCCTTAAAAATTCGTTCTATTCCAGATTGACATCCGAACATTGCCATAATAACTACATTTTCATCTTTGAAACCATACTTTTTCATGTGTTCCAGTGTTTTCAAAATGCTACCAGCTGTAGCAAGTGCCGGATCTGTGATAAAAACTCTTTTACTTTCTGGTTCTTTTATCTGTTCAAATTCATCCCAAGCAACAAATGGTTTTAATGTATGCAAATTACGTCTCATGCTAATTCGTGCAACATCTGCTTTAGGCAACCTTTTTGTCAATCTATTTGACATAGACATTCCTGCTCTCAGTATTGGGATAATTACAGCATTTTCTCCAACATCATTTTAGACACGGCATATGTTGATAATTCATCTGTTAAATCACCAAGTAACTTTGCATATTCTTCTCCAACAACGCTTAAATCAAAATAGCCTGATACTCTATTGCGTTCTTCG
>ENA-OQJH01000821-OQJH01000821.1-human-gut-metagenome-genome-assembly--contig:-NODE-821-length-15185-cov-2.510094_pt1 | contig 15185 bp, 17 predicted proteins | sample MGYA00242597_ERZ504763 | MGnify/ENA primary metagenome ERZ504763 (study PRJEB26092, sample SAMD00036359) | human gut metagenome | host: Homo sapiens | study: EMG produced TPA metagenomics assembly of... | reverse complement strand
CCGCCTCCTTGATTATTGTAGTTATTTGCATTGTATTTCTTTTCCTCTCGCCATGTCACATCATAGGTATATTGTACTAAATTTTTTTATAAATTACAACTATTTTATATATTTTTCACATATTTCTTATGCAGTTCAACATTGCAGTTCTCTTCCTGTTTCTGAGGAAAACAGTGTCGTCATACACGATAAGCATACGGTGCGGTTTTACGAACCGGATCGGCTTAACTATTACCATTACTTTGTTTACTTTTACAAGTCAGCGTGTTAAAATACCTCTATATTATAATAAGGAAAGGATTTTACTTTTATGTTTTCAGACATCACTCCTGCAAAAATCGGCTTTATCGGGCTCGGACTTATCGGCGGTTCTGTCGCAAAGGCGATCCGCACATACTTCCCCGATTATGAGCTGATTGCATTCGATAAAAATAAAGAAACTCTCGCTCTCGCAGTCCAGGAAAACATCATCGACACTTCCTGTTCTGCGATCGATGACAATTTTAAAGGCTGCAGCTATATTTTCTTATGCGCCCCCGTTTCATACAACACCGCCTGCCTTACCCAGCTAAAATCTCTGATCGATCCAGACTGTATTTTAACAGATGTAGGAAGCGTTAAAACTTCAATCCACGAAGAAATAATCTCGCTTGGTATGGAAGAAAATTTTATAGGCGGTCATCCGATGGCAGGTTCGGAGAAAAACGGATTCGCCAACTCAAAAGCTCATTTGATCGAGAACGCTTACTATATTCTCACCCCTTCAACTAAAGTATCCGAAGAAAAAATCAATGCTTACCGGAACTTTGTTTCTTCTTTAAAAGCGCTGCCTATTGTCCTCGACTACAGGCAGCACGACTGCATAACCGGAACGATCAGCCATCTGCCTCACATCATTGCTTCTACACTTGTAAACTTCGTCCGGGATACCGATACGAAAGAAGAACTGATGAAAGCGCTTGCCGCCGGCGGTTTCAAAGACATTACGAGGATCGCATCCTCGTCCCCGGTTATGTGGCAGCAAATCTGTCTGAAAAACGGAAAAAATATCTCGCATATTTTAGGACAGTATATCGAAGCACTCATACAAGCTAAACTTTCTATAGATACGGAAGATGAAAATGCGCTTTATACTTTATTTGAATCTTCCCGCGATTATCGTAATTCTATGCCTAACACCTCGCAGGGCCGATCAAAAAACAGTTTGCCGTATACTGTGATATTATTGATGAAACCGGAGGAATCGCGACGATCGCAACTATATTGGCAAGCAATAATATCAGTATTAAAAATATCGGCATTATCCACAACCGCGAATTTGAAGAAGGCGTACTCCGAATCGAATTTTATGATGAATCCTCCTCTTCCAAAGCTTCTGCGCTGCTGAAAAAATACCGATATATCGTATACGAAGTCTAAGAAAGAAACAATAATTTAAACAGGAGGAAAAAGCAATGGAATTAGCCGGTATTCAAGGATTAAAGGAACAGTTTCCGTTCCCGGAGATAAATCAATTTCCCACCGATGCATCATGTTCGGATCGATTGCAAACGGAACGACGGAAATCCACAATTTTCTGAAAGGCGCGGACTGTCTTGCCACGATCCGCTGCTTTCAGTCTATGGGCATTAATATAGAAGAAACAGATCATACGATCACGGTCCACGGGAAAGGATTACACGGACTATCCGCTCCCTTAAATATCCTCGACGTCGGAAACAGCGGCACTACAACCCGCCTTTTGTCTGGCATTCTCGCGGGACAGAAGTTTGAATCAAAACTTTCGGGAGACGAGTCTTTAAACTCCCGCCCTATGAAACGGATCATCGAACCGCTTACAATGATGGGCGCAAATATTTCAAGTATTCTCAGAAACGGATGCGCTCCGCTGTACATCGCTCCGGGAAATCTGCACGGAATCCACTACGATTCCCCCGTCTCTTCCGCACAGGTGAAATCATGTATCCTGCTTGCCGGATTGTACGCAGAAGGAGAAACTTCGGTTACAGAACCGTCGCTTTCCAGGAACCACACTGAACTGATGCTGAAAGAATTCGGCGCTGACATACGGACTCTTCACTCGCTGTCAGGAACAGAAGCAACCGCATATATTAAACCGTACCCAAAACTATACGGTCAAAAAATCGTTGTTCCGGGAGATATTTCTTCTGCGGCATATTTTATCGCAGCAGGACTGATCGTTCCCGATTCGGAAATATTGATCGAACATGTGGGGATCAACCCGACCAGATCCGGTATTTTGAAAGTATGCGAAGATATGGGCGGCGATATCACACTTCTTAACGAACGATGTGAGGCCGGCGAAAAAATTGCCGACATCCTCGTCCGCACGAGCAGTCTGCACGGAATTACGATCGAAGGCGATATTATCCCGACATTGATCGACGAAATTCCGATCATCGCAGTCATGGCTGCCGTCGCAGACGGAACAACTGTCATCAAAGACGCCGCTGAACTGAAAGTAAAAGAAACTGACCGCATCGAAACTGTGACAGATAATTTAAAAGCGATGGGATGTAACGTCACCCCCACAGAAGACGGAATGATCATCACAGGCGGAACACTTCACGGCGCTTCGATCCACACCCTTCTCGATCACAGGATTGCAATGGCGTTCAGCATCGCGGCTCTTGTCGCTGACGGAACAACGAAAATCCTTGACAGTAAATGTGTGGACGTATCGTATCCTACTTTTTATGATACATTTGAACAATTATTATAATCGTATCCGAATTCATATAACTTCAAAAAAGTTATTTAACTTCCTTATTTTCAATGGTAAAAATCACGTTTTTTGCTATATTGGAATTGAATAATATCAGTTTCTTAATAGAAAAAGGAGGGTACAATTTATGATTAAAAAGCTAATAAAAAAAGAAAAGAAGCAGCTTATCGCCCTATTCATATCACTTATATCTCTTATTATATTTTCTTTGCTGGACAATAAAATAGATAAAATTTTTCTATTTTTCTTTATCGGGGATTTAATTATTATATTTGTCGACGTTTGTTTGGAACTTAAAAAATATTGGAAAAATAAAAAAGATAAAAAATAGCATTTTAAAAGAGACATTCATCGATCGCACTGTTTTCATTCGATCAGAAACAGTAAGATCATCGATGTCTCTTTTTTGTGACGGCAATAAACATCCACCCGCCTAGCGGGTGGTTTTTCATTTTCGGGCATAGCCTAATATTACTAGCCACGCACAAGTGCGTCTTTTATTGGCCTGCCAGCCACGCGCAGGATTACTTGCTACCCGTAAACGGGTCTCGCGGATCGAATAGACTAATCTGATCCATTTCCTTATCTTGTTTTAGCTGGTTGGCTATGTAACTTTTTATTGCTGCCGTGTTCTTCCCTACTGTATCAACATAGTATCCCTTACACCAAAACTCGCGGTTTCGGTATGCAAATTTCATATTTCCGAATCTCTGAAATATCATTAGGCTACTCTTTCCTTTTAAGTATCCCATGAATCCCGAAACGCTCATTTTGGGCGGGATACTCAGAAGTAAATGAATATGATCCGGACATACTTCTCCTTCGATGATTTCAACACCTTTCCATTGGCACAGTGTTCGGATTATTTCACGAATTGCTTCTTTCTTTTCGTTATAAAATACTTTCCTTCGATATTTAGGTGCAAACACTACATGATATTTGCAATTCCATTTTGTATGTGCTAAGCTTTTTACGTCTGTATTTTGTTCTGACATTATACGGTCCTCCTAATGTGTTTTTATTTACGTAACTGGCAGGTCACGTTTTTATTATACACATTAGGAGTTTTTATTTCTGAATACACCGCTAAAGCTTTCACGGAACCACGCGACTATCGCGTGGTTTTCTTGATACAATCACCGGAAGTACCAAAAGGCACATTCCGGGAGTGCAAGCGGTCGCCAAGGTCACGGGCAAGCCCGGACTTTGGCTTATCGCCATTGCAAAAAGCACAGAACCCATTCCAAAGGCTCTGTGCTTTTCTCATTCATCCGCACACAATATTTGATTATCCTGTGCTGATTTTTTTATGCATTGCTCTATGCTCTTTTTCTTCTTCTGAAAATAACAACTGCGGAAGCTACCAGCATGAACGCCCAGAACATGATCGGTGTCTGATCGCCTGTCTGAACTGCCTGACCTTTCTGTGAATCCGGATTTTATCCTCATCTTCCTTAACGTCATCTTTTTCACAAGCAGTTCTCTGCATCTTTTAACGCTTTTAACATATCTTCAACGTCTTTTGCCGTCGCTTTCTTGTCTTCCAATACCGCTTTTGCTTTTTCCAAAACGTCTTTATATGCTTTCACTGACGCATCCGTATATCCGCTTAAGTCTTTCTTTTCAGCCGCTTTGATCGCTTCTTTCAATGCTTCTAACTGCTCTTTGCTCGGCTTTTTGTCTTCTTCCTGCGGATTGTCTTTCTCTACGAGAAGCTTGTCTGCATCTTTTAATGTTTTCAGCATATCTTCAACCTCTGTTGCTGTTGTTTCTTTATCTGACAACATTGTTTTTGCTTTTTCCACAACATCTTTATATGCTTCGACAGACGCATCCGTATATCCGCTTAAATCTTTCTTTTCAGCCGCTTTGATCGCTTTCTTTAATTCCTCTAACTTTTCTTTGCTCGGCTTCATTTCCAAATCAACGGCAGCTTTCTGCAGTTTAGCCAAAGCGTCGTCTACCTCTTTTTGTGCCGCCTTCTCATCTTTAAGAACTTCCTGCGCTTTATCATATGCCGCCTTAAAAGCATTCCATGTCGAAGGAGTATACTCTTCTTCTTTATCTGCGTATTTCTTTGCGAAATCTACATAACTCTGAAGCGCAGTCTTATCCACTTTATCCGGACTCGGTTTTGCAGTCAGTCCGCTGATCGCAGTTTCAAGATCCGTCTTCGCCTGATCTACTTCTGTCTGTGAAGCATCCGCGTTTTTAAGTACCGTTTCAGCCGCTGTCAGCGCTTGCGTATACTTCGCTGCGGATTCTTCCGTATATCCCGAAAGATCCCCGTACGCTTTTTTCGCCTCATCAACCGAAGCCTGCAGTTTTGTGAAATCTGCACGTTTTACAAGTCCGTTTACCGCTGTCTCAAGCGCTGTGCGAGCCGCCTCGATATCCGCATCAAGCGCATTTTCATTTTTCAAGACTTCATTTGCCGCATCCAATGCGCTCTTAAACGGCTGCCATGTGGACGGAGTATAGTCTTTTTCAGTCTTATCGCTCACTGCATCGACCAATACTTTCAGGCTTGTCGTGTCACCTATAAAGTCAAGCATATGTACGATTTCAAGCAATTCTGTGTACGCTTCGTCAACCTGCTCCTGTGACGCTTTTTCATTATCTTTCACCTGAACTGCTTTCGCAAGCGCTGCATCTAACGCTTTTTTCACTTCAGGAACGACATGTTCATATTCCGGTTTTTCTTTCGCGCTCTGTGCTATCCGATCAAAAATTCAAGGAACTGCTTATTTACCTGTTCCGGCTGCGGTTCTTCTTTTTTCGGAGCCATTATACGGATTTCTGCCGCAGATGCAAAGTTCTTTCCTGCCTGATCTGACAATGTTCTCACTGCATATAATCTAACGTTTGTCGCCTCTGTCTGATCAAACTGAGCCCATTTCCATCCTGAATCATTTGTCCATGTTCCTGTCGCCACTTCATGATAAGACTGTCCGTTATCATTGCTTACCTCAATACGGTATTCAACGATCACACCGTTCACCGCGCCGTTTCTTGGAAGTATACGCAGTCCGTTGACAGTCTTGCTCTCTCCCAGGGCAATATCGATCCACAGATTATTCTGGTCGTCGCCTTCATATTTACTGTGCCAAAGCGTTGACACGTCTTTATCCAGAACATATGATGCGGGTCCTTCTTTCCCTGTCTGCGGCTGCGCGCTTCCTGCCGTAGCAGTCATCCCTTCTGTCGGAAGGTCAAACTCATCATTTGCCGCCGGATTTTTACAGAGTAGTTTTCTAAAATTTCTGCTCCGAGTGTTTTCAGATCCTGCGGTGTCGCAGTTGTCGGATACTCTTTATTGCTGCGTACCCATTCCCATTCCCACTCAAACCAGTCGATATTACTCTCATAATCCGTTCCCGAAAGCTCGTTTGTTCTTGCTGTGATCCAGCGCTGCCATCTTGCTTTATAGAAATCACCGATCAAGCCTGACCACTGACGGTTAGAGTAATCTTTCAGACCGCCTTTTTCCGCCTGATTTTTCGATCCCCATGTAGTAACGAGCGCTTTTGCATTGAACTCATACAGTTCTTTTGTAAAGTCATCCGCATTATTTGCAAGCGCTTTTGCCTGCTCTACCCATCTTCCGAGAAGGAAGTATTCGCTTGTTCCCGTTACTTTTTCCATGTCTTCGATCACTGACATGAATTTTTCCGAATATGTTTTAAAGCTGTCCAGATCTTTTGCGCTGAACGCTGCAGACATACCTTTTTGATATTCCTGAGCGCTGTTGGAAAGTACCTGCTGCAAAACATTTGCCAGATCGTACTGATATCCTGCGCTGTCTTTCAGCTTATCATAATCAGCTAACAGAAGCGCTGCCGCTTCTTCAAGATCGCCTTTTTCATAGCTGATCACCGCGTTGCCCCATGTAGAAGCCGCCCCGATCGTAAGATTCGGTCTTGCATTTACAACTGACTCCGGCGCACCCTGTCCAAGGCCGTTTAAGCTCGCCTTATATACTGTTTCTTTCAAAATATCCCATGCCTGATTTGCCGACTCACTCTCTGCTCCGTATCTTCTCGTCGCATAATCATCAAGCCATGTGTCAAGATCGATCACTTCCATCTTCTGTGACGCATCATCCTGCCAGATCGTCTCGAACAAGAAATCATACAATACCGGGTTATTTACACTCGCCTCAGGAGTGATTCCGATTCCCGCGATATATTTCGTCTCATTAAATACTTTCGGAATATTATTTGCAAGGTTGTCAAGATGTCCGTGCAGTCCGAGACGTCCTCCGAAGTTATTCAGCATACAGAACAGCCACGGAGTCTTGTCAAATTCTTCCTCGTCTCCATATGCTTCCGCGCCGGGACGTCCTTCATCATAATGCGGGTCTTTCTCTGCGTACAAGTCAAGAATCAGCGCATGATCTGTTCCCTTTTCCACTCTGTCAAGACCGTTTAACAATGCAGTTGTCGGATTACCCTGCCATGACTGGATGATCCAAACCGCATCTTTGTCTGCCGTGATCATTTCAGTTAATACTTTTTCCGAAATGTCGGACGCATTCATACCGCCTGTAATGCCGCCTTCGTGGAACGGGTCTGTCGCATAATAGTTGCTTACGTCTCCGTAAACTTCTTTCTGACACTGATAGATTTCTTCGCATATTTTTCAAATGTAGAAGAAGTTGTCTTTAACATCGTCGGACGCTGGAAGGAACACCACTCGCCCTGCTCGATCACTTCTGCATTTTTGTCATAATCGTGAATATTTGTCGGAACCATTCCGCTGTAACCTTGCAGTACAGGCTGCATTCCGAGTTTTCTCATAATAAGCTGATTCTTTCTTGCCAGCTCTGTTCTCTCTTCAAACCACGAGTCATGCACCGGGCCTCCGAAACCGGAAAGGTTCGCCATATATGCCCACGCATAATATGCAGGTCCTGCAATAAAGTCTTTAATATCTTCGTGAGAATATCCAAGTTCTCCTAAAAATCTTCTCCATACTTCTTCCTGCGCTGTCGCGTCAAGAACGACGTTCACGCCGTTTAACGCCAGCCAGTCTAACTCGTCACGCCATTCCTGCTCTCCCCAGAACGCCATAGAATAAGAAAGCGTACAGTAGTTATAAGAGTAGCGGACTTCCGCCTTCGTCTCTTTAAATACTTTTTCTGTCACAACAGGTTTATTTTCCGGCATATCTGCCTGATCTCCCACTTGTGAAAGATTTACCTGACAGAAATATTTCAGATAATGGTTCAGTCCTGTCGCAAGAGAAACACCGTCGTTTCCTTTGATTTTCACCTGATCTCCATCCATGGAAAGTTCAAAGTAATCATAACCGTTCTTTTTCGGATTCTCCGCAAGTTCAAGCTTAAACCAGTCTTTGTAAGCTTTTCCGAGTCTTCTTTCGATAATACCGTAAACTTCGTTTTTCGTATCATTTTCTGTAATCTCTACATTATATTCTGACTCTTCATATTTTACTGTATTGATCTCAGGTCTTTTCTGAACTTCTGACTTGCTCTCTTTTCCTGTCACACGGACTTCGTTCAGTACAGCCGCCGTAGACGCGGAATTATATTCCATATAAACGCGGACGATTCTCGCTTCTTTTCCTTCCGCCTGGTAAACTTCTCCCTTTTCAGCATCACAGGAATCTTTTGATGTCTTCTCTGCCAGTTTATCAAAATCTCTTCCGTCCATACTTGTATAGATCGTATACTGAGAATATCCATTCTCCGGTGTATATACTTCTACCGTATCAAGGTTATAATTTTCTCCAGATCAATATCTACATAAGACGGATAATATGCGCCGGTCCACTGTGTCTTTTTGCTTCCGTCCGTAATATTTTTCGCCGTATTTTTTCCAGACGGCGTATGTACCGGTTTCTTAAATGCGATACTGCCTGTATCCTGTACTTCGATCTCGCTTCCGTACACCTCAAACTCTGCCACTGCCGGCCATCCGTTCTGCGTTCCGCCTGTGTCTTACAAGAATGCATAACAATCTTCACTTCTGAATACTGCGCGGCATTAAACTTATAAACCTGCGCATAATTATCTGTACGGTTTGCCTTCTGGTGATCTGCAATCTTCGTATAATCGCTGTCTCCTGCTTTCTTCGCCAGGATGCTGTACTCGAACGCGAAATCAACACTGTCCGTATCTCCCACATGCTCAAAAGCAATGCGGAACGCATCCATCGTTCTTGCCTCGTCAAAATTCAAAGCGATGTACTTCTCTGAAGTCTGCGCTTCATTGTGGAACTTATACAATGTTTTGTCGTTTCCGTCAACAAGGTTTGCTGATCCTTCAGATTGATTTTCGTTTCCGTCTGTTGTATCTTCGCCTGATTTGCAATGTTATTGTAATTCAGACACTTTTCTTCCTGCTCTTCAAACACTTCCACTTCCTGAACCGACGGCCAGAACGCGCCCTGACTTCCATCAGAATTCTGCGGATCGGAAAGCGTTACATAAATATGCGTTGCCGACTTCGGCACGTCCGCTGTAAACTCTTCTTTTGAATCTACCGTCATTCTCTTGCTTCCGAAATCAATCAAATCCGTTGTAATGCCGTTCTGTGCATACTGAACTGTCACAAGCGCCGTTCTTCCTGTACTGTTATCCCCGTCTTCGCCAAGTTCTACAGCCACTTTTGAAATACTGCGTCCTTTATCCAACTGGATCACAGCCGTTGCAGGCCACGTTCCTTGTGTCTGCCAGCTTGTTTTCGGATCACCGTCATTGATGTTTCCGATTACATAACTTCCATTCTCACCGTTCTGCGTACTTACCGTACCGTTAACGGCAACATTGACAAGCGTTGTCTTCGCCTCTGCTTTTTGCGGAGCTATGCCCGCAAATGCGCTAATAACCATGCAGGAAGCAAGAATCGATGATACGATCTTTCTAATCTTCTTTTGCATTCTTCCACTCCTTTATCAATAATATCAGACCGAAGCGGCAGATCTGTTTTCGATGTCATTGCAGATTTCTGCATAAAATGCTGCGCGAATACAGGCAGAAAAAAAGATCCGATATTCTCCGGCATAATGCATAGAAAATATCTGATCTTATCTGTTCAAAGCCGCCATCTATGTCTTTGCTCTTTATCAGAATAGCAAATTTTCTCAAAAATGTCAATTTATACATTTGTATTGCTTGTTGTACATTTGCACCGCTTATATCATGCTCTTTTCTATCTATTAATACCAAACAGACCTTTCAAAATATACCATTTTTTCTCAAATAGTCACCTGTTATGCATCTTTTCATCAGTTATATTTGTTCACAATTTTTCTATATGAAACAGTTCCTCCGAAAAGATCGAGGGCGCTTCCTATCGTAAAGTCAAGTTGTCCGCCGCCCAAACTCCGAAACCGTTCCAAATCGTCTTCCGAACTGATTCCTCCGGCGTATGTAATTCGGAATTTTTCCCCATTGCCCAAGCATATGTACAAGTTGTTCTTCCATTCCCGATCGTTTTCCCTCTACATCAACGCCGTGGATCAAAAACTCATCACAATAAGAAGATAATTCCTCAAGAACAGCGGCGTTCAAACGTAGATTCGTATATTTTTGCCAACGATCTGTAACTACATAATAATCTTCACCTTGTTTTCGGCAGCTCAAATCGAGCACGATATGCTCTTTTCCTACGGCATGAACAAGCTTCTTTAGATTTTCTCTGCAAAATTCTCCTCCGCGAAACACATACGATGTGACGATCACATGGCTCGCTCCGCATTCTATATATTCATATGCATTCTCGTCTGTAATCCCTCCTCCTATCTGCAGTCCTTTCGGATAAACACGAAGAGCCTCTTTCGCCTGTTGTTTTGTCTGTTCATAATATTCTGACTGCCGGCTGTTTAAAAGAATAATATGACCTCCTCTCAGACAATCTTCCTTATACATATTCGCATAAAATGCGGCGTTTAAATCAGATGCGAAATTCGTCTTTGCCATGTTCCCCTCATCTTTTAAACTTCCACCGACAATCTGTTTTACTTTTCCGTTATGAATATCAATGCACGGTCTGAATTTCATCTGCCCTTCTCCTTATGTATTGTTTACACTATTACAAGATCGACCGCAGACATAAAGTTCCTTCTCTCTGCGGTCGAATCAATCCCGATTATTTTATAACTGTTCTTATCATGCGACAAAAAACTATCTCATAGAGTCATCGGCATTTCCTGTTGCATCTCCCTGATCTGTATTTTTCATACGGTCGCCTTCTTTTTTCGCTCCGTTTTCATCAGTCAGATCATCCGCCGCATTGTCAACACCGTCTGTGACATCGTCTGTCACATCGTCAATTCCGTCTGTGACATCATCTGTTACGTCATCAACTCCCTGAGTCACATCATTTACCGCATCATCAAGAATACCGTCTCCTTTTTATCTGACTTGTCCGACGCATCGTTGCGATCGTTGTCTCTGTCTTTATCCGTTGTCGTCTGATCCGCCGCATTATCTGTTTTATCTTTGCCCGCACATGCTGTCATGCCAAACAAAGTGAACACACAGAGCGTCAGCAAAATGAGTTGTTTCATTTTTTTCATAAGAATATCTCCCTTTCCATAAATATTGTTGTAGTTCTAATATCTGCAATATTTTCAATATTTATACATTCGGGATTTTTTCTTTTTGCTACAGAGCCTTTTTCCTCAGTTTTTCCATCGCTTTTGATTCAATCTGACGCACACGCTCTCTTGTTATACCAAGACTTCACCGATTTCTTCTAATGTATATGTGCGGTCTTTCCCCAATCCAAACCGAAGGCTGATCACTTCTTTCTCTCTGTCGTTCAAAGTTTCAAGAAGTTCTTGTACTTCTTCTTTCCTGACAAGAACGTCCATCGCATCTTCCGGCGTCGTCTCAGATCTGTCTTCTACAAAATCTCCAAGACTGTCCTCGCCATCTTCCCCTACCGGAGTTTCCAAAGATACCGGATTTCGAATATAAGAAAGAATATTTTTCACTTCCTCTTCTGTCCGGTCGCCAAGCTTCTTTGCAATCTCCCCCGGTTCTGCTTCTCTTCCGAATTCCTGCTGCAGTTCTTTTGCTGCTTTTTGCACCCGTTTTATATTTTCCGCAACGTGAACCGGAACTCGAATTTCTCTTGACTGCTGATCGATGGCTCTTGTAATTGCCTCTTTGATCCACCATGACGCGTAAGTTGAAAAACGGTTATCTTTCGTATAGTCATACTTTTCGGCAGCATGCATCAATCCGATATTTCCTTCCTGAATCAGATCCATTAACGGCAAACCTCTTCCCGTATAATGTTTTGCGATAGAAACGACGAGACGAAGATTCCCTTCTTCCAGTCTCGCTCTTGCGGATTCGTCTCCGTCTGAGATTCTTCTGCCCAATTCTTTTTCTTCCGTCTCGTCCAACAGAGGAATCTCCCCTATCTCATTCAAATAGATCCGAAGCGGTTCTGACTCCTGAATTTCTTCTTTTCCCATACAAACCTCACTTTTATTTATCTGTTTTATATTCTCTTTATGTTCTGTTATATATCCGATACCTGCTATCGTTTTCTCTGAGCTCACCGTTTCTGTATGCGACAAGCAGTCGTTCAAGATCTTTTACCTGACGTTTGAGTTCCTCACCGATATCCGTATCTCCGACTAAAAGCCTCTCCCTGACTCTTTTCACTATCATCGTTTCGGAATGGATATCTTTTTCCTTTGCGATCGCCGACTCTGTAGATTCAAACGGCTCGTGCGCAACAAGCAGAAGTCCATATGAATTAAAGATCAAAGTATAACCTGCAATTCCGGTTTCTTTCTGATACGCTTTGGAAAATCCGCCGTCGATCACAAGCACTTTCCCGCCGCATTTCACGGGATTTTCCCCGTCTTTTCGTTTCACCGGAACATGTCCGTTGACAATATGAGACACCGCCGGGTCTAACCCAAACTCTTCCAATATCTGATTGATAACTTTTTCATTTTCAAGCAGGGAGTAATACGGATTCTTTTTCTCTATGTGAGTTTCCGCATCTTGCAGAAAATACCGTTCAAAAGTTGCCATCTTATCTTTTCCGAAAAGCGGAGAATCAGGATGCAGCCATATATACCACATGATGTCCTTTCCATCCTGCCTTTCATTCTCATCAAGAGCAAAAAAGCCTTTTCTCACATAAGAATCCAGAACATCATAAAGTTCTTTTCCACCGTAAGACTTGCCGAAAAGCCGAATTTCTTTCAATTTTCCGTCTTCTGTGAGCGGAACACATCCGTGATAGAGAAGATTATCATTGTAAACTTTATACAAACTTCCCTTGTTCAGCAAAAACCTCATATGCCTTTGAAGCTTCTCACAGTGCAGAAACGCCTTTTCAAGCCGCTTCATGATCTCCTCTTCCTCTTGAGTAAAAGCGTACGGATCTTTCGGATCGACTGTAGGAAACGCCGTATCCAAAAGCGGATATTTCTTTCCGTCCAGTTCAATCGTACCTTTTTCAAAATCAATTCTGTGCAAAAGCGCCCTGTTTTTCTAAATGAAATGCTTTCTGCCGACGGATGATCTGCCCTTCCACTTTAAATTGAATGATGGAGATTGCTTTATGAATCCTCATATTCATTTGCATCTCATCAGGATCTATCCCTTCAACCGCTTTTAACCGAAACAATACACAGGAATCATCCCCGTAAATCCGAAGGGCAAATGCTGCCAGAGGAAGAAGATTGATCCCATATCCATCCTCCAAATATCGAGATTTCCGTAACGTGCACAGATGCGGATCACATTCGCAATACAGCCCCATTGTCCCGCAGCCGCTCCCATCCAAAGTATATCATGATTTCCCCACTGAATATCGACAGAGTGATAAGACATCAGTTTATCCATAATAATATGAGGACCGGGACCTCTGTCATAAATATCGCCGACAATATGCAGATGATCTACAACGAGCCTTTGGATCAACTCTGAAATTGCCTCGATAAAATCTTCTGCTCTTCCGATCCGTATAATCGTTGAAATAATCTCATTATAATATGATTCCTTATCATGTACCTCCGCTTTCTCCGTGATCAGTTCCTCGATCACATAAGCAAAATTTGGGGGAAGCGCCTTTCTTACTTTCGACCGCGTATACTTGCTCGCCGCTCTTTTGGCAACTTCGATCAAACGATATAGATGTACTTTATACCAGTCTTCCATATTCGTCTCTGTCTGCCGGATCAGGTCCATCTTTGCTCTCGGATAATAGATCAGCGTTGCCAAAGATTTCTTATCTGCGGCACTCATCGTATTTCCGAACACATCCTCGATCTTTCTTCGGACAGATCCGGATCCGTTTTTTAAAACATGAGAAAAAGCCTCATACTCACCGTGTACATCTGTCAGAAAATGTTCTGTTCCTTTCGGCAGATTCAAAATCGCCTGAAGATTGATGATCTCCGTCGATGCCGCCGCGATTGTCGGATATAAGTCTGACAATCGGGTCAAATACCGTTTCTGGAGTTCTTTCAGTTCTTTATATTCTTCTTTCATGCTTGTCTGCCCCCTTGTTCCACAATACACCGCACAATTTATATCTCTCATGTACGTCGGATGTCACAATCCGACACATCGCTCATATCATACATACCGCTTTCTTTTCCGGCAAGGATTTTGCCGCCTCGACAGCGCCTTTTCCGAATACGCTTCTCGAGTATGCCGTATGTTTAAATTCGATCACTTCGTCTGTTCCCGCAAAGATCACCTCATGTTCCCCTACGATCGTACCTCCGCGAAGAGCTGAAATTCCGATTTCTTTTGCATCACGTTTCTGGCGGACAGTGCTTCTGTCATATACATAATGATATTCGTTTCCAAGCGCTTCATTCACCGAATCCGCAAGTGCAAGCGCTGTTCCGCTCGGGGCATCCAGTTTCTGATTGTGATGTTTTTCCACAAGTTCAATATCATATCCCGCCGGAGCAAGCACTTTTGCCGCATCTTTTAAAAGTTTTAAAAGGAGATTAATTCCAAGAGACATATTCGCCGACTTTAACACCGCCGTCTTCTCTGCCGCCTTCTCTGCTTTTGCAAGCTGCTCTTCCGAAAGTCCTGTCGTGCAAAGCACAACCGGAAGTTTCTTATCCACGCAATAATCCAAAAGCGAATCCACTGCTCCCGCATTTGAAAAATCGATCACAACATCTGCGTCTTCCGTACATTTTTCCACCGAATCAAATACCGGATAATCATTCGGCGTTTCTGTATATGTGTCAACACCTGCCGTAATAACGGCATTTTCATCATTTTTTACGATCTCCGTGATCATCCTTCCCATTTTTCCGTTGCATCCATGCATCATTATTTTAATCATTTTATTTTCCTCCTGCCTGTATCATTTCACGTTTCAAAAACAATCGTTCACTACAAGTTTTTTTCCTGCGGCTCATTATTGAATCAAAACGGATTTTCTCTACTCAAAAAGATATCACATTTGAGTTCG
>ENA-OQJH01000820-OQJH01000820.1-human-gut-metagenome-genome-assembly--contig:-NODE-820-length-15190-cov-2.253933_pt1 | contig 15190 bp, 24 predicted proteins | sample MGYA00242597_ERZ504763 | MGnify/ENA primary metagenome ERZ504763 (study PRJEB26092, sample SAMD00036359) | human gut metagenome | host: Homo sapiens | study: EMG produced TPA metagenomics assembly of... | reverse complement strand
ATTGAAGGTGAAAGCTATAAGAAAATTGCAACCCTTCTGAATCTGACAGAGGAACAAGTGAAAGTGAACCTTTTTCAGAGCCAGACAAAAGGTAAAACAAAGGTATTTAGAAATTGACGAATATGGATTATAAGGATATAGAACAGCTCCTGGAGCGATATTGGCAATGCGAAACTTCCGTGGAGGAGGAATCTGTGTTGCGCGACTTCTTCACAAAGGAGGAAGTACCCGCTCATTTGCTCCGCTATAAAAACTTGTTTGTTTATCAGCAGGTTCAGCAGGAGGTAGGACTGGGCGAAGACTTTGACGCACGTATTCTGGCACAGGTGGAAACTCCGGTAGTGAAGGCAAAGCGTCTGACACTGACAGGAAGATTCCATCCCCCTGTTCAAGGCCGCTGCTGTGATTGCAATCATCCTTTCATTAGGAAATGTAGCGCAACATTCTTTTCCGGAGATGATGGAAGAGTATTGGCAACGGATACCATTGGTAAACAGCTGACCGCACCGTCGGTAGCTCTGTCAAATGAGCTGAAAGCAGATCAGGCATTGGCTGACAGCCTTGCGAAGATCAACAAGGTGCAGGTTATGAAAGAATAGACATTTTCATTTGCTTTAAACATATAATATAGTTAGTGTGCTTTAATTAAAACAACATCGAAAGCGAAACTGTGAAGTTTTCAATTCTCTCAAATTTTTTATAATGAAACTAACTAAATAAATGGGCTACCGCGAGATGCAGTAGCCTTTTATGTTTTTGGGATGTTTATGGATTTAGTCTAGTTTGCGGAGCTTCTTGTGAGGGAAATCAATAGCCTGAGGATTTCCTTTGTAAGCGACGTTGCCGCTTCCGCTGACGTGCCCGCCTAGTTTGCCGTTGACGAAGCAGCTGATGTTACCCGAACCCGAGATACCTGCATATACGTCCGTAGCTTCCAGGTCGGCAGCTTTGATATTGCCGGAACCTGATATGTTGTACTTTGCTGCGCCTGTCATGCCGTCAAGGGTGATGTTGCCCGATCCGGAAATGCTTGCAGAGCAGGTTTTGCTGTCGATTTGTTTGAGTCTGACATCACCCGAACCATGAATTGAGATGGCCAGATGTCCGGTATCGAATGTGCTTCCTCCTAAATTGCCCGAACCGTTAATCGTTACTTTAAGATCTCCCTCGGTGTGAATGCCGTTCGCAAAGAGAATGCCACCCGATCCGTTGAGTGTCAGTCCGTTCAGGTCCGGTGAGAAAACTTTGATCTCTAGTTTGCCCTTGTCGATGATATTGACATTCTTTTTAAATTTTATATTCAATGTTTTTCCGTTTACTTTTGTTTCCAGGAGTTCTACGATATTGTCCGAACCGTAAATCTCGATGCGGGAGAGGAGTCTTGCTGGTAGATGATGTTGGCACTTCCGGACATGCTGATGTCATTGAAATGTTCCAGATTCTCTTTTTTGGTGATGTAGTTTTTACTGCCTTTCACAATAGGGCCATTAAAACAGGAGGTGGCGGAGAATATCAGAATTATTCCGAGCAGCCATGCAGTCAATGTGTTTCTTTTCATAATTGATAGTTGATTTTAATATGAGTTTATATGGATTAGACGTTGCGAGTTACTATAAAGTTGCATTGAATATCACTTTTTTCGCCACCGGCTTCTTTTTTATTATTTTTGCAGCATCGGTTAAGGAGGAGAAAATGGATACAGTGATAGAAGATGATGAATTGGGAAGTTTGATAGTACGTGTCAATCCACGTGCCCGCAGTTTGGTGTTCCGTACCAAAGCGATGCGGTCTACGTTTCTGTACCTCCCGGCACCACGACGAAAGAGGTGAAGCGTGCTATTGAGAATCTTCGTAGTAAGTTGCTGCTTTCCCGTCAGAAGGTTGCCCGTCCGTTGATTGACTTGGACTATAAGATTGATGCCGAGCATTTCAAACTATCTCTCATCTTAGGTGAAAAGGAGCAGTTTTTGGCTAATTCGCGATTGGGTGTCATGCAGATCGTTTGTCCGCCTCAAGCGATTTTACTGATGAAAATTTACAGAACTGGTTGCGTAAAGTGATTGAAGAATCTTTGAGGCGGAATGCGAAAAGTATTCTTCCTCCTCGTTTGGAGCATCTTTCGGCGCAATGTGGATTGTCTTATGCCAGCGTGAAGATAAACTCCAGCCAGGGACGCTGGGGGAGTTGCTCGGCGAGAAAAAATATAAATCTGTCCTATTATCTTGTCCTGTTGCCCTCCCACCTGATCGACTATGTGCTTCTGCACGAGTTGTGCCATACTCGTGAGATGAATCACGGTGAGCGTTTCTGGGACTTGCTGAACCGGTTCACAGATGGCAAGGCCCTTGCTTTGCGTAAAGAATTGAAGAAGTATCGCACAGAGATATAAGATGCTTGGGATAAGGAACTCCTGATATTAAGCAGACTCTTATTTAGCAAGCTGTTTGATTCCGTCCGTTTCTTTTTCAAACTGATAAGTTCCTCCCTTCTCGCTGAGATCGAAAACGGATGCTATTTCCGTTTTATTGTCTACAATCATCAGTGCGCTTTGTTCTGCAAACCGACCGACCTCTACCGTAAAGGCTTCTTCCTGCATGACTTGATTGGCGATAAGGCTGTCATTGACGAACAGCGAAATGGAATCTCCGGCAAATCCTTTTACCAGGCTGATCGTATAAGTTTCAATATAATGTCGTTCTGCCTGGTTTTCCCGTTGCAGGCGTAAGCTCATATAAATAGAAATAACTACGACAAAAATGACGGCAAAGCAGAATGCCATTGCCGACCATAAACTGTTTGTTGGTGTTGAGATGATGTGCCATAGCCGTTGTATTTTTAATTATTGCGGTGTAAAGATACAATTATTTTTTGTATTACTAAGAATTTCATTATCTTAGCAACCAACATCCGTCTGAATTCAGGATTGTATCGGTGTCGTGGAGTGTGTAAACCTAAGTTGAATATATACAATAAAGATTATGGATCATGAAGTGTTTATTAGCTATTCAAGTGCCAATATACAGACGGCACAGGCAATATGTCATGCATTAGAAAGTAACAGGATCAAGTGTTGGATGGCTCCGCGTGACATAAGACCCGGAGCGGAGTATGGTGATATTATTGAAGAAGCTATTGTGACCTGTAAAGTGTTCCTGATTGTCTTTTCTGAAACGTCTCAATATCCCGCTGGGTGCGTAGTGAACTGAATATTGGCTTTAGCAGCAATAAGCCTATTATACCTTTCCGCATAGATCCTACTGATCTGAAAGGTCTATGAACTGATGCTGAATGATAAACACTGGCTGAATGCTTATCCTAATCCGGAAGAGAAGTTTAGTGAGCTGGCTGCGGTCATACTTGATCTGTTGCAACATCCGGCTGTGGATACAATTTCACCTCCCGCTTTCAACCGGCTTCGAATGTCGCTTCTGCAGACGGTAGTAATGCCGGTGCGCAGGGGTTATTCGGAAACTGCTCAATCAGCTGTTCGTTAAGCGGAGAGTGAAAGTAACTTCTGATCATGCTGCCGAAATATTCCTGAATGGTGAGAGAAAAGGAAAACTGGATGCTTATGAAACTGGTAACTATTCTGTCAGTGAGGATTTCTATCAGCTGGAAGTTTATAGCTGTGAGTACGGGAAAAAAGTGAAATGTGAATATAGCGGATCTTTTTCCAATTCTTCGACAGTTATTATTTCTGTGGATATGGCTACGGCTGAAAAGCAATATCTGATGAAAGCTAAAAATATAACTTCCGGGCAGATCAATGATTTGGGAATTATCTTCCTGGATGAAGGAAAATTTGAAGATGCCAGGAGTGTTTCCTGAAAGCTGCAAGTATGGGAGAAGCTGCCGCTGCTTATAATTTAGGAATGATGTACCATTTTGGCAAAGGGGTGGAAATAGATTACGATGTCGCGCGTGAATATTATGAAGAGGCGGTAAAGAGTGACTATCCGTTGGCGCTGAATAATTTGGGCTCAATTTATTATAACGGACATGGAGTGAGAAAAGACATTGCGAAATCGTTCCCATATTTTTGTCGTGCGGCAGAGAGAGGGGTGGAATCCGCTCAGTTTACGGTTGCTACCATGTTGTTTTACGGTCAGGGAGTGGCAGTAGATAAAAGCCAAGGCATAAAAAGTGTTCCAAAAAGCCGCAGCGTCAAGGCTGTAAGGATTCTCAAAACTATCTGAATTCCTGGTTGATGATTAGATATTGGTGTTTGTGCCTGATATACGACTATTAATTCATACTTTTTTTCTTTAATGTTTTGTAGTCGAATAGATTATTTATATCTTTGCAACCGAAATGGATGAAAGGTGGAGGGGCGATTAAGCTCCTTTTTTTTGTTCTTATATAGTTAATAAATGATAGAAAAGAAAACTGTTTGTCAGATTGTAGATGAGTGGCTGGAAGGAAAAGACTACTTTTTAGTAGAAGTAACTGTGAGCCGGATGACAATTGTGGTCGAAATTGACCATGCAGAAGGTGTTTGGATCGAAGATTGTGTGGAGCTTAGCCGCTACATAGAGTCAAAACTGAACCGTGAAGAGGAAGATTATGAACTGGAAGTAGGGTCGGCCGGTATCGGACAGCCCTTTAAAGTACTGCAACAGTATTATATCCACATCGGACAAGAAGTGGAGGTATTGACTAAAGACGGACGCAAACTGGCCGGCATACTGAAAGATGCCGATGAAGAGAAGTTTACGGTAGCCGTACAAAAGAAAGTAAAACTAGAAGGAGCAAAACGTCCGAAACTGCAAGAAGAGGACGAAACCTTTACTTATGAGCAAATAAAATATACTAAATACTTAATTAGCTTTAAATAGTTATGGCCAAAAAAGAAGAAACAATCAGCTTGATTGATACATTTTCGGAATTTAAGGAACTGAAGAATATCGATAGAACGACGATGGTTAGCGTACTCGAAGAGTCGTTCCGTAGCGTAATCGCGAAAATGTTTGGCACCGATGAGAATTACGACGTGATCGTGAACCCGGATAAGGGTGACTTCGAGATCTGGCGTAACCGTGAAGTTGTGGCCGATGAAGATTTGACTAACCCGAATATGCAGATTTCGTTGAGCGAAGCACAGAAATTGATGCTTCCTACGAAGAAGGTGAAGAGGTGACTGATGAAGTGATCTTTGCCAAATTCGGACGTCGTGCTATCCTGAATCTCCGCCAGACATTGGCTTCCAAGATTCTGGAACTTGAGAAAGACAGTATTTATAATAAATATATAGATAAGGTAGGTACGATCATCAATGCAGAAGTGTATCAGATCTGGAAGAAAGAAATGTTGCTCTTAGATGATGAAGGAAACGAGTTGCTGTTGCCTAAGACCGAACAAATCCCGAGCGATTTCTATCGCAAAGGTGAAACGGCCCGTGCAGTAGTTGCCCGCGTGGATAACAAGAATAATAATCCTAAGATTATCTTGTCACGTACTTCTCCCGTTTTCCTGCAACGTTTGTTCGAGATGGAAGTACCCGAAATTAATGATGGTTTGATTACCATCAAGAAGATTGCCCGTATCCCTGGCGAACGTGCCAAGATCGCGGTAGAATCTTACGATGACAGAATCGACTGTAGGAGCCTGTGTAGGTGTAAAGGGAAGTCGTATTCATGGCATTGTTCGTGAACTTCGCAATGAGAACATCGATGTAATCAATTACACATCGAACATCTCATTGTTTATACAGCGCGCTTTAAGCCCGGCTAAGATTTCTTCTATCCGTTTGAATGAGGAAGAGAAGAAAGCGGAGGTTTTCCTCAAACCGGAAGAAGTTTCGCTGGCTATCGGTAAAGGCGGTTTGAACATCAAACTAGCCAGTATGTTAACTGAGTACACTATCGACGTGTTCCGTGAGTTGGATGAGAATGTAGCGGATGAAGATATCTATCTCGACGAATTCAGAGACGAAATCGACGGATGGGTGATCGACGCCATCAAGGCTATCGGCATTGATACAGCGAAGGCTGTGTTGAATGCTCCTCGTGAGATGTTGATTGAAAAGACGGACTTGGAAGAAGAGACAGTGGACGAGGTAATACGCATTTTGAAATCGGAGTTTGAAGAAGAAGGTGAAAATTCAGTAGAAAATTGAGAATTTAAAATTGAAAAATGAAAGTTATCTCTGTTATACTACATCGTAACTTTTAATTCTTCATTCTTAATTCTTCATTTAAACAAGCTCCATTTATTCATTAATTTTAAAATATGACGATAAGGTTAAACAAAGTTACAAGAGATTTGAACGTAGGAATCGCGACGGTAGTTGAGTTCCTGCAAAAGAAAGGGCATACCGTAGAGGCTAATCCTAATACCAAAATTAGCGAGGAGCAATACGCTATACTCGTAAAAGAGTTTAGTACAGATAAGAACCTTAGACTTGAATCGGAGCGTTTCATACAGGAACGTCAGAATAAGGAACGTAATAAGGCGTCTGTTTCGATTGAAGCTTCGAAAAGCAGCCGGAGAAACAGAAGTCGGAAGATGTGATTAAGACAGTCGTACCTGAGGATGCACGTCCGAAGTTTAAACCTGTCGGAAAAATTGATTTGGATAAACTGAATGGTCGTAAACCTGAAAAGGTGGAGAAGGAACCGGAACAGAAACAAGAAGAACCTGTTGTAGAACGGCCTGTCGTTAAACCCGAAGTAAAAAAGGAGCCCGAGAAGAGAGAACCCGAGGTGAAGAAAGAAGAGGTGGTGATACCTCCTGTTTCTGTAGTAGAGCCTACTCCAGTGGTAGTTGAGCCCGTAGTAGTGCCGGAACCTGTAGTGGAGACGAAGCCGGTAGAAGTTGAAAAAGTAGTAGAAGAAGTGAAAAAAGAAGAGCCGAGGTAGTAGAAACTGCACCTGTGAAGGCGGAAGAACATAAAGAAGAAAAAAAGGTGGAAACTGCACAGGCTGAAGTAACCCCGGTAGCAGAAAAAGCTCCGGAGGATGATGGTGTTTTCAAAATCCGTCAACCGGAATTAGGCGCGAAGATCAATGTGATCGGTCAGATCGACTTGGCTGCATTGAATCAGTCTACTCGTCCGAAGAAGAAATCGAAGGAGGAGAAACGTCGCGAACGTGAAGAGAAAGAGAAAATCCGTCAGGATCAGAAGAAACTGATGAAGGAAGCCATCATCAAAGAAATCCGTAAGGATGATTCTAAAGTGGTGAAGAACGGTCCGAAAGAAAGCGCAGATGCTGCTAAGAAAAAACGTAACCGTATCAATAAAGAAAAGGTAGACGTTAATAACGTTGCGACTTCCAACTTTGCTGCGCCGAGACCTAATATACAAGGTAAAGGCGGCAATGGTAATAACAACGGTCAGGGCGGACAAGGTAATAATAACAGAAGAAATAACAACAATAATAAGGATCGTTTCAAGAAGCCGGTTATCAAACAGGAAGTGAGCGAGGAAGACGTAGCAAAACAGGTAAAAGAAACTCTTGCACGTCTGACAACCAAAGGTAAGAACAAGACGTCCAAATACCGTAAAGAAAAACGTGAAATGGCTTCCAACCGTATGCAGGAACTGGAAGATCAGGAAATGGCAGACAGCAAGGTATTGAAGTTGACCGAGTTCGTTACAGCTAACGAACTGGCAACGATGATGGATGTATCTGTCAATCAGGTTATCGCTACTTGTATGAGTATTGGTATCATGGTTTCTATCAACCAGCGTCTGGATGCGGAAACAATCAATCTGGTGGCAGAAGAATTCGGATTCAAGACAGAATATGTAAGTGCGGAAGTGGCACAAGCTATCGTTGAAGAAGAAGATGCTCCGGAAGATTTGCAACCGCGCGCTCCGATTGTTACAGTGATGGGACACGTTGACCACGGTAAGACCTCTTTGCTCGACTATATCCGTAAGGCGAACGTAATTGCCGGTGAAGCCGGAGGTATTACACAGCATATCGGTGCATATAACGTGCAACTGGAAGACGGTCGCCGTATCACGTTCCTCGATACTCCGGGTCACGAAGCGTTTACCGCTATGCGTGCACGTGGTGCGAAAGTAACGGATATTGCTATCATTATTGTGGCTGCCGATGATAACGTGATGCCGCAGACAAAGGAAGCAATCAATCACGCGATGGCTGCCGGTGTACCTATTGTATTTGCAATTAATAAGGTAGATAAACCGACTGCGAATCCGGATAAGATTAAAGAAGAACTGGCTGCAATGAATTACCTTGTTGAAGAATGGGGTGGTAAGTATCAGTCACAAGATATCTCTGCCAAGAAAGGTATGGGTGTGGAAGATTTGCTGGAAAAAGTATTGCTCGAAGCAGAAATGCTCGACCTGAAAGCAAATCCGGACCGTAATGCTACGGGTTCCATCATCGATCTTCACTGGATAAGGGACGTGGATATGTAGCTACTGTATTGGTATCTAACGGTACTCTGAAAGTGGGAGACATCGTACTGGCAGGAACCAGCTACGGACGTGTGAAGGCTATGTTCAACGAACGTAACCAACGCATCAAAGAAGCAGGACCTTCTGAACCGGCTTTGGTATTGGGATTGAACGGTGCACCTGCCGCAGGTGATACATTCCATGTTGTTGAAAGCGATCAGGAAGCTCGTGAAATCACCAACAAACGTGAACAGTTGGCTCGTGAACAGGGCTTGCGTACGCAGAAGATCCTTACGTTGGATGAGTTGGGCCGTCGTATTGCTTTGGGTAACTTCCAGGAATTGAACATCATCGTTAAGGGTGACGTGGACGGTTCTGTTGAGGCATTGAGCGACTCGTTAATCAAGTTGTCTACGGAACAAATTCAGGTAAATGTCATCCATAAGGGTGTGGGAGCAATTTCCGAGTCGGATGTTTCTCTGGCTGCCGCTTCGGATGCGATTATCGTCGGATTCCAGGTACGTCCTTCGGGTGCTGCCGCTAAGATGGCTGAACAGGAAGGTGTCGACATCCGTAAGTACTCTGTCATCTACGATGCAATCGAAGAGGTGAAGGCTGCTATGGAAGGTATGTTGGCTCCGGAACTGAAGGAACAAATCACGGCAACTATCGAAATCCGCGAAGTATTCAACATCACGAAGGTGGGTTTGGTAGCCGGTGCAATGGTGAAGACCGGAAAGGTGAAACGAAGCGACAAGGCTCGTTTGATCCGCGATGGTATCGTCATCTTTACCGGAAACATCAACGCGTTGAAGCGCTTCAAGGACGATGTGAAGGAAGTAGGTACAAACTTCGAGTGTGGTATCAGTCTGGTGAACTGCAACGACATGAAGGTAGGCGATATGATCGAGACATTCGAAGAAATAGAAGTGAAACAGACTTTATGATTTATGAGTTATGATTTATGAATTATAAGGGTATAAGGCCATTCGCGAAGTAATGGTTGCAACAATAGATGGGTGGTAATGTGGTACTATTTTATATGGGACACCACCTTACCACTTATTGTTTTATCACCTGACAGAAATATAAATCACAGATCATAATCATAGAAACATAAATCATAAATCACAAATCATAAATCACAACGTGGCAACGATTGATATCATTATCCTTATTGTAATAGGCGCCGGAGCGTGGTAGGCTTTGTAAAAGGCTTTATCCGCCAGTTGGCTTCTATTTTGGGGTTAATAGTCGGGCTGTTGGCGGCGAAAACTTTATATGCCTCTTTGGCGGAGAAACTTTGCCCGACAGTGACGGATTCGATGACAGTTGCGCAGGTGTTGGCTTTTATCATGATTTGGATTGCCGTGCCGTTGATTTTTGTACTGATAGCTTCGTTATTGACAAAAGCAATGCAGGCAATTTCGCTGAACTGGCTGAACCGCTGGTTAGGGAGTGGGCTGGGAGCACTTAAGTTTCTGTTGTTAACGAGTGTAGTGATCGGTGCGATAGAGTTTGTGGACAGCGATAATAAGTTAATTAGTGCAACAAAAAAGGAAGAATCTTTGTTATATTATCCGATGGAAACGTTTGCGGGGATCTTTTTCCCTGCTGCGAAGAATATGACGCAACAATATATATTAGAGAATAAAGATGCAACAAGAAGAACCCAATAAAATGAAACCCAATCAGAAAGACGAACTCGAAAAGAAGACTGATAATGAGTTTGTCCGGAAATTTGCGGAGGAGAAATATAAATACGGCTTCACCACAGAGGTGCATACAGACATCATTGAGCGTGGACTTAATGAAGATGTCATTCGTCTGATTTCATCGAAAAAAGACGAACCGGAGTGGTTGCTGGAGTTTCGCCTGAAAGCGTACCGCCACTGGCTGACGCTGGAGATGCCAACTTGGGCACATCTCCGTATCCCTGAAATTGACTATCAGGCGATTTCTTATTATGCCGATCCGACGAAGAAGAAAGAAGGACCGAAGAGCATGGAGGAAGTCGATCCTGAATTGATAAAGACGTTTAATAAACTGGGTATTCCTCTGGAGGAACAGATGGCTCTTAGCGGAATGGCGGTGGATGCCGTTATGGACTCCGTTTCCGTAAAGACTACCTTCAAGGAAACGCTGATGGAGAAAGGAATTATCTTCTGCTCGTTCAGTGAAGCCGTGCGGGAACATCCCGATTTGGTGAAGAAATATATGGGCTCGGTGGTAGGTTACCGGGATAATTTCTTTGCCGCGTTGAACTCCGCTGTCTTTTCTGACGGCTCTTTCGTGTATATTCCGAAAGGGGTACGTTGTCCGATGGAACTTTCCACCTATTTCCGTATCAATGCCCGTAACACGGGGCAGTTTGAACGTACGCTGATTGTGGCGGACGACGATTCATACGTTTCTTATCTGGAAGGATGTACAGCGCCGATGCGGGATGAAAATCAGTTGCATGCCGCTATCGTCGAGATAATCGTGCACGACCGCGCAGAGGTAAAATATAGTACTGTTCAGAACTGGTATCCGGGCGATGCGGAAGGTAAGGGCGGTGTATACAACTTTGTGACTAAACGCGGTAACTGCAAGGGAGTGGATAGTAAATTATCCTGGACACAAGTGGAAACCGGTTCGGCCATCACTTGGAAATACCCTTCCTGTATTCTGACGGGCGATAACTCGACCGCTGAATTCTATTCCGTAGCTGTAACGAACAACTATCAGCAGGCTGATACCGGAACGAAAATGATTCATCTGGGCAAGAACACCCGCAGTACGATTGTAAGTAAAGGTATCTCCGCCGGACATAGTGAGAACTCCTATCGTGGGTTGGTACGTGTGGCCGAGAAAGCGGATAATGCCCGTAATTATAGCCAGTGTGACTCTCTGTTGCTGGGAGATAAATGCGGTGCGCATACTTTCCCTTATATGGATATTCACAATGAAACGGCAGTGGTGGAACATGAAGCCACAACGAGCAAGATCAGTGAAGACCAAATATTCTATTGCAACCAGCGCGGTATTCCGACAGAAGACGCTATCGGGCTTATTGTGAACGGATATGCAAAAGAAGTATTGAATAAACTTCCGATGGAATTTGCGGTAGAAGCACAGAAGTTGCTTACTATCTCGTTGGAAGGAAGTGTGGGGTGATTCACTAGTTGGCAATTTACGATTTACTATTTGGCTGCGCGCTTGTAGGAGGTAAATTGTCGGTAGTATGGGTTTTTAATAGTAAATAGTAAATGGAAAAATAGTACATATAATCATGTTAGAAATAAAAGACCTGCATGCCAGCATTAATGGCAAAGAGATATTGAAGGGTATTAACCTGACGGTGAATCCCGGTGAGGTGCACGCTATTATGGGGCCGAATGGTTCCGGTAAAAGTACGCTTTCTTCCGTATTGGTGGGAAATCCGGCTTTTGAGGTAACAAAAGGTTCGGTCACGTTTTATGGAAAGAACCTGTTGGAGTTGAGTCCTGAAGATCGTAGCCATGAAGGAATCTTTCTTAGTTTCCAGTATCCGGTAGAGATTCCGGGTGTGAGCATGGTCAACTTATGCGTGCTGCTGTGAATGAGCAACGCAAATATAAAGGTCTGCCTGCGCTGACAGCCAGTGAGTTTCTGAAACTGATGCGTGAGAAACGTGCGGTAGTAGAGTTGGATAATAAGTTGGCTAACCGCTCGGTGAATGAAGGTTTTTCGGGTGGTGAAAAGAAACGGAACGAGATCTTTCAGATGGCCATGTTGGAACCGCGGTTGAGCATCCTCGATGAGACAGACTCCGGTTTGGATATTGATGCGCTCCGTATTGTTGCGGAAGGAGTGAACAAACTGAAAACTCCTGAAACAAGCACAATCGTTATTACTCACTATCAACGTTTGCTTGATTATATCAAACCTGATATTGTACATGTCCTTTATAAAGGTCGTATCGTAAAAACTGCCGGACCGGAACTTGCGCTGGAACTGGAAGAAAAAGGATATGATTGGATCAAGAAAGAAGTAGGAGAATAACAAATAATAAATTATGATAGTTGAACAACAATATATAGACCTCTTCTCACAGACGGAAGCAATGATCTGCAAGCATAGCGCCGAAGTGCTGAATGCGCCTCGTGCAGCTGCATTTGCCGATTTTGAGCGGCTCGGATTTCCGACCCGTAAGATGGAGAAGTACAAATATACGGATGTGAGCAAGTATTTTGAACCGGATTATGGTTTAAACTTGAATCGTCTGGCTATTCCGGTCAATCCGTATGAAGTGTTTAAGTGCGATGTGCCGAATATGAGTACCGCCCTGTATTTTGTGGTAAATGACGCATTTTATAATAGAGCACTTCCTAAAGTCAATCTGCCGGAAGGTGTGATTTTCGGCAGCTTGAAAGAAGTGGCCGGGCAGCATCCGGAATTGGTGAAGAAGTATTACGGTCAGTTGGCAGATACTTCCAAAGATGGAGTGACTGCTTTCAATACAGCTTTTGCGCAAGACGGCGTTGTATTTTATGTGCCGAAGAATGTAGTGGTAGAAAAACCGATCCAGCTGGTAAATATCCTGCGTGCAGATGTTAACTTCATGGTGAACCGCCGCGTACTAATCATCCTGGAGGATGGTGCGCAAGCCCGTCTGCTGATTTGTGACCATGCAATGGATAACGTGAACTTCCTGGCAACACAAGTGATTGAAGTATTTGCAGGTGAGAACACGGCATTCGATATGTATGAACTGGAAGAAACACATACAAGCACCGTTCGTATCAGTAACCTGTATGTAAAGCAGGAGGCAAACAGCAATGTATTGTTGAATGGAATGACCTTGCATAATGGTACTACCCGCAACACCACTGAAGTATTGTTGGCAGGAGAAGGAGCGAGATAAACCTCTGTGGCATGGCAATTGCCGATAAGAACCAGCACGTAGACAATCATACAAGCATCGACCATGCCGTACCGAACTGCACCAGCAATGAGCTGTTCAAGTACGTACTCGACGATCAGTCGGTAGGTGCGTTTGCCGGACTGGTACTGGTGCGTCCCGATGCGCAACATACGAACTCCCAGCAGACTAACCGGAATCTTTGTGCTACGCGTGATGCGAGAATGTACACACAACCTCAATTGGAGATTTACGCGGATGATGTGAAATGTTCGCATGGAGCAACGGTAGGCCAGTTGGATGAGGGTGCATTATTCTATATGCGTTCACGAGGTATTGCGGAGAAAGAAGCCCGTTTGTTATTGATGTTCGCATTTGTCAATGAAGTGATTGATACCATTCGTTTGGAGGCACTGAAAGATCGTTTGCATCTATTGGTAGAGAAACGTTTCCGTGGCGAGCTGAATAGATGTCAGGGCTGTGCCATTTGTAAGTAACCACTAATAATTAATAAACGTGGATATTCAAAAGATACGTGAGGATTTTCCGATATTGAGCCGTACGGTTTACGGTAAACCTTTGGTTTATTTCGATAACGGTGCGACGACGCAGAAACCCGTCTGGTGGTTGATGCGTTGGTGGATGAATATTATTCCGTTAATGCCAATGTGCATCGCGGCGTGCATTATCTTTCGCAACAAGCTACGGAATTGCATGAGGCTTCCCGTGAAACGGTGCGTCAGTTTATTAACGCCCGTAGCACGAACGAAGTTGTCTTCACCCGCGGAACGACGGAAAGCATCAACCTGCTTGTTTCCAGCTTTGGCGATGATTTATGGAAGAGGGGGATGAAGTGATTCTTTCCGTGATGGAACATCACAGTAACATCGTTCCCTGGCAACTGTTGGCTGCCCGAAAGGGAATTGCCATCAAAGTGATTCCAATGAATGACAAAGGCGAACTCTTGCTGGATGAATACGAAAAACTATTTTCCGAACGAACGAAAATAGTCAGCGTGGTTCATGTTTCGAATGTGCTGGGTACAGTGAATCCGGTGAAAGAAATGATTGCAACGGCTCATGCGCATGGCGTACCTTGTCTGATAGACGCTGCACAGTCTATCCCTCACATGAAAGTGGACGTACAGGAGTTGGATGCTGATTTTCTGGTGTTCTCTGCCCATAAAATATACGGTCCGACAGGTGTCGGAGTGCTTTATGGAAAAGAAGAGTGGTTAGACCGCTTCCGCCTTATCAGGAGGAGGAGAGATGATTCAGCATGTCTCTTTTGAGAAGACCACTTTCAACGAACTTCCTTTCAAGTTTGAAGCCGGTACGCCCGACTACATCGGAACTACCGGACTGGCAAAAGCCCTTGATTACGTGAATGGACATGGACTTGAGCAGATAGCCGCCCATGAGCATGAACTGACAACTTACGCTTTGCAACGGCTGAAAGAGATTCCCCAGATGCGTATATTCGGTGAAGCAGCCGAACGGGGAGCAGTCATCTCCTTTCTGGTAGGAGATATCCATCATTTCGATCTCGGAACGTTGCTGGATCGTTTGGGTATTGCCGTGAGGACGGGACATCATTGTGCACAACCTCTCATGCAACGTCTTGGTATAGAAGGAACTGTACGGGCTTCGTTTGCCATGTACAATACGAAATCGGAAATAGATACATTGGTGGCGGGAATTGAACGCGTCAGCAAGATGTTCTAACAATATAAGCCGCTATTCCTGTGGGATGGCGGCTTTTTTATTCTTTAACTAAAAAAAGATGCTTTCAAGTGCAGTGATTTGAGCTTTTGTGCGTCTAATAGGTAAAGAAACAAAATGTTCATTGAATATTAGGAGGGTCGTGAGACCATGCTCATATTATATAAATTCTCTCTCTTTAACATTAATCGCAGCTATATCGTAAGAAATTACGGT
>ENA-OQJH01000818-OQJH01000818.1-human-gut-metagenome-genome-assembly--contig:-NODE-818-length-15199-cov-2.510947_pt1 | contig 15199 bp, 18 predicted proteins | sample MGYA00242597_ERZ504763 | MGnify/ENA primary metagenome ERZ504763 (study PRJEB26092, sample SAMD00036359) | human gut metagenome | host: Homo sapiens | study: EMG produced TPA metagenomics assembly of... | reverse complement strand
TTTCATTGACGAGGAAGAGGAAGACAACAGCAGTCATCCGGAAAACGAAGAAGTCATTACGAATCCGGACCAAGAAAAAAGAATGACTAATCAATCTTTCCGCCACCATGAAGTTCAAAGGGCCGGAAGGGCTGAAAGAAGCAATAACCCGCTAACGGAATTAAATGAATGTTCATATCCTCCCTATTGTATAAGTCTTTTCTATCTTCAGATTAAACCTTTTTATACAGATATATTCTATCTCCATAGCCTTTGGAGTTATCTCCCAAGACTATGAGTTAACTCCAAAGCTTATGGAGATAACTCCAAAGCTTGCGGAGATAAAACAAGCAGGAAGAAAAACCTTAACCACACGGCAGAAAAGGGTTAGGGATACAAACAAGATCTTTTAAGGATGAATCTGATTACAAGGCTTGCACTCTTTACAGAGAAAAATCCCCTAACACCCTTCTTTTAAAAAGGTAAAAAAGCATGTGACAAGAAGATATGCATCTGGCCATATGTGGAAAGACTAAAACAGACTATTATTTTGCCATCTTAAATTTTAATGCATCATTTTACAACTGAAAAACAGGGTAATAAACCTTTCCGGACAGCATCATTCAAGCTTTAATACCTACTCATTACCAATTTTCATAAAATAATACCCATTTTTAGGTATTGCCCACCCTTTTAACCTCCCATAACTTTGCACCGATTTAAAATTATAAAAATTAAAGCAAAAATGAAAAGAAAGGTTTTATTGTTCTCATTATGCTTGTCGGCCTGTCTTGCAAACAGTTATGCAGAAAAAGCAACAAGTATAGATAAGGATAACACAGAGAAAACTACGGAGGAAGAACCTAAAAAAAAAATCCCGGCTAACATTGGGAGGTTACGGAGAAGCAGTGTACACACGTAATTTTTATAGTGACAATATGTACCGCTATTCTAAAGCAGACAGTTACAAAGACTCTGACGGACACGGACGCGTAGACTTACCTCATGTAGTAATCATGATTGGCTACGATTTCGGAAAAGGATGGAGCATGGGTAGTGAAATAGAGTTTGAACACGGAGGAACAGAATCGGCTATAGAAGTAGAAGACGAAGAAGCCGGAGAATTTGAAAAAGAAATAGAACGTGGGGGTGAAGTGGCTTTGGAGCAGTTCTGGATTCAGAAATCTTTTTGCTCGGGCTTCAATATCCGCGCAGGGCACATCATCGTGCCGATAGGACAAATAAACAACGCCCATCTTCCCACTCAGTTCTTTACAGTATATCGTCCTGAAGGTGAAAACACAATAATGCCTTGCACATGGCATGAAACCGGTCTTAGTGTATGGGGGCGTATAGGTGACTGGCGTTATGAGGCAATGGTTATTCCCGCATTGAATGCTAATATGTTCAATCATAGCGGATGGATTCATGATGGTTCTGCATCAGCCTATGAATTTAAAGTAGCCAACAATCTGGCAGGAGCGGCACGTATCGACAATTACTCTGTCAAAGGATTGCGTATGGGAATAAGCGGCTATATAGGTAACAGTTTCCAAAACGACATTATTAAAGATGAAAAATCCACCAAATATAAAGATGTGAAAGGAACAGTGGTCATAGGTGCATTCGACTTTGATTATAATGATCATAACTGGGTAGTACGCGGCAATTTTGATTATGGCCATTTGGGAGACGCTGATCTGATCTCCACTCACAACAAAAGCCAAGACAATAGCACACAGTCCCCTTATCCTCACACAGCCGTGGGCAAGACAGCCATTGCCGCCGGAATCGAGGCAGGATATGATATTTTTCTCAAGTAAAGAAAATGAGAGACAATGGTAAAAAACTATATGTATTTGGACGATATGAATACTATGACTCATATCATAAGGCTGCTAAAGGTTTCAGCAAATATGAATGGACTAAAAAACAACGCATGGCCGTCGGTTTGAACTACTATCCTATGAAAGACATCGTAGTAAAAGCCGAATACTCAAAACGCTTCTTGAAAAGCCAGTATAATAACGAACCCTCTTTTTCATTGGGCATAGCTTATGCAGGATTTTTCATTAAATAAACCCGATTATTCATTTTTTAAAATTAAAATAGGTATGAAAAGTTTGTTAAAATTCCCCTTACTTGTTGCTGTAGCAACAATGATGAGTTGCAGTTTCAGCGCATGCAGTGATAACGATGATCCGACTCCGGATACCGGTACGTCTGAAACAGATGCAAAATTCGAAGCAATCGCAAAACAGTATCTTGATCACACGGTATATGTTACTTACAAGAACCTGGCTGATGAAACCGAACAGCTAGTAAAAGATTTACAAGCATTAAAAAGCAGCAAGACTGATGCAAATGTAAAAGCTACCTGCGAAACCTTCCTTGAAGCACGTGCATGGTGGGAAAAGAGTGAAGCTTTCCTGTATGGGGCAGCTACCGATTTCGGTATCGACCCGCATATTGACTCATGGCCTTTGGACTTGGACGGATTACAGACCGCACTGAAAAATACGGAACAGGTAGAAGCAATGGGTGGTGAAGACGGAGATATTTATGCCGGCGAGAAATTGGGTAATTCTTTATTAGGATTTCATGGTATTGAATACATCCTTTTCGAAGATGGTAGCCCCAAATCAGTTTCTAAAATCAGTGACTTACATCTGACTTACGCCGTAGCTGTAGCTGGTGATTTGCGTAACCGTTGCTGGCAGCTGGAACTTTCATGGAGAGGCGAAAGTGCTGTCAATGCCGACCGTGTCGCTAAAGTCGCAAATGAGTTAGAACTGCCTTACACTGTAAACAGTGGTGAATATTCTTATGGTGAGAATATGCTGAATGCAGGAAAAGCAGGTAGTACATACGCCAGCTGGACATTGGCCATGCAAGCTATCATTGACGGCTGCAAGACTATCGCAGATGAAGTAGGAACTTCTAAAATAGGAAAACCTTATAGCGGAGAAGACCCTGCTTATATAGAATCACCATACAGTCACAAGTCCATTCTAGACTTTTATGACAACATCATCAGTATTCAGAATGCTTACATGGGCGGTATAGAAAATGAACGTGACGAAACCAACTCACTACACAACTATATTGCTGGAGTAGATAAAGAACTGGATACAAAAGTTGTAAATGCCATAAACAATGCTCTGACCAAAATCAATGCCATGGCAGCTCCATTTGTAAACAATATTAAAGATCCAAGTGCAGGTGAAGCAATTAAAGCTTGTCAGGATCTTGATGCCATATTGTCTGATGTTAAAACAGCTTTAAGAAACAATTAAAAAGAACTGTTTACCCCAATGACCACAAAGGATCTGCAAGAGGGTGTCCGGAAAAGGTCTATTGTACTATCTTTTGCTGTAGATGGTGATTTTACATTCGCTCCAAGCACCGGCTTTGTGCTGCCGGATGTCCCCTCTACAACAGACATGATAGTGAAAAAGACCGGGGGAGGACAACCTTATGTAGATTCTTTGGTATATAAATTTGAAAAGTAACTAACTTTAAACATTCTTATATGAATAAGTTATTTAAAATACACTGGCTTGCTGCTCTATGCGGCCTTACAATGCTCTCGCTAACAGCCTGTAATGACGATACAATCCGGAAAACAAATCTCCGGAAGTCAATCCTGATATCAACGTAAATGTAGAGACCTATGCAGGCGGAGAATTGGGTACAACCTTCAACAATTCCGCTTCTGCTTATGAAGATCCTACTCCTGCAACGGAAAATGCAGGTATGACCGACAAATTCAAATATGGGGAATATTTCTTTGAACGTTCTTATACGCAGAATTCCAAACCTTTCAATGGTTTGGGACCGCTTTATATCCGCAATTCATGTATGAACTGCCACCCCGGATACGGTCATGGCAAACGGGTAGACCGTTATCGTGCTGATGACTGGGGAAATGGATATCTACTTGTTGTGACCGATGGAAAGGATAACTACCTAAGTTCTTTAACGGGAATGCCTCAAACCAAAGCTGTAGCCCCTTTCAAAGCACCAATAGATGAAGATAAGATAAAAATAGACTGGCTGCCTTACACAGACGAATGGGGAAATAAATTTCCTGACGGAGAAACATACAGTCTGATCTATCCGGAAGTGACTATTCCTCAAGATGCATACTACGTACCTTTGGAGGCTACTTATAATCAAGTTGTCACCCCTGTCAACTACTCTGATGTAGTAGTTTTGCTGGAATCTACCATTGGTATCTACGGAACCGGATTACTAGATGCCATTCCCGATGATTCGTTGAAAGCAGAATATGCACGTCAGGAAAAAGCAGGTGTAAAATTGAATCCAGCCATCTTCGCAAACGGAGAGTGGACTTCACTCTATAAGGGACTTACAGGTAAACAATATCCCAAACGTTATACTTACGCTTTGACCAGATCTTCCATACAGGATGGTCCCGGTGCCAATGCAATCTGGAACATCACCAATGTTACCCGTAGTGACCGCCGTTATCACTACATGACTGACACGTATGCCAAAACAGCCTCCAAAGACCCGGATGTACAAAAAGATTTTTATAACTATTTCCCTGAATGGAAACAGACCGGTAATGTAGAACAAGATATATACAACTATCTGATGAATAAGGAACTTCCGGTGGAAATGACAGACGAAGATTATGTAAACTTCATGATATGGCACAGAGGACTGGCAGTTCCTGCCGCACGGAATCTGGATGACGAAACAGTTCAGAGAGGTCACAAATTATTCCGTGAAATAGGCTGTGCTACCTGCCATCGTCCGTCATGGACTACAGGAGACGATAATTATCCCGATCCGAACGGATACTTCAAAGATGGTGACAGCCGTCTGCCACGCTATCCACACCAAACTATCTGGCCATATTCAGATATGGTTCAACACCGCCTGGAAATGAAGAACAATATCCGCACGGGATGGTGCCGTACCACTCCTCTTTGGGGACGCGGACTTTCCTTAATCTGTGCCGGACACAGCGACCGTTTGCATGACTGTCGTGCACGTAATGTCATTGAAGCCATTATGTGGCATGGAGCTTCAAATAGTGACGCACGCTGGAGCATTGACAAGTTCCGCGAACTCAGTAAAGAAGATCGTGACGCCATCGTCAAATTTATTGATGCCATTTAAGCAATGAAACAGATTGTCTCCCTCCTGAATCCTATCACCAATAATATGACAGGACATTCAGGGGGATGAGACAAATTCAAGATTCACCTTCTGGTTATCTTTCAGAAAATTATAACTACATGAAATTATTAAAACGAACTGCCTTCAGTCTGCTAGGCATATTACTTCTGATTCTTACTATAGCTACTATATTGGAAAAAATATATGGTACGGACTTTGTAAACGAGTATATCTACAGTTCCGTACCTTTTGTCATTTTATGGGGAGTAACCGCAATTACTTCCTTATTATACATCATAAAAAGCAAACTGCATCGTCAGCCTGTTATTTTTTTGCTTCATCTTTCTCTTCTCTTTATATTGGCAGGGGCATTCACCACATGGATATATGGAGAACAAGGCACTATGCGTGTCCGCCAAGGAGAACAACAGACCTCTTTCACCGATTCCAAAGGAATTTCCCACCAGCTACCTTTCAGCATCACACTAAACCAATTTGAAATTATTTATTACAAAGGAACCTTGCTCCAATGGACTTTATCAGTCATATTTCAGTAGCAGACAAAGACTGCCACCGCCAGATACAGGGGAAGGTTTCCATGAATCATATATTTTCATACCAGCACTATCGCTTTTATCAATCAGGCTACAGTGAAGATAATGAAGGAAGCGTATTTAGTGTATCTCATGATCCTTATGGTATAGGAATCACTTATGCAGGATATACTTTATTGCTACTTTCCACCGTTTTCTTTTTCTTCAGCCCGCAAAGTCGGTTCCGCCAACTGCTGAAAAGCCCTTTACTACACAGAAGCTTGACAGTCATCTTGCTTTTATTCGCATTCAGTCTCAACAGTAATTTTCTCAAAGCAAACAGTACATCCCCCAAGGTGCTTCCGCGCGAAGTAGCCGAACATTTTGGAGATTTATATATTTTATACAACAACCGTATCTGTCCTTTACAAACCTTTGCCCGTGATTTTACAGTCAAACTTTACGGTAGTTCCTCATATAAAGGACTGACACCAGAAGAAGTACTTACCGGATGGCTGTTTTATTATGACAGTTGGAAAAATGAACCAATTATACGAATCAAGAGTAATGAAGCCCGTAAATTACTGGAAATAGAAGGGAATTACGCCAGGCTAAAAGACTATATCAGTACCATTAATGAATACAAGCTGGAAAAAATGATGAACCATATCCGTTCAGGAGAACAGGTGACTGACAAACGAGGCATAGAAGAAGCTGATGAGAAATTCAATATCATCAATTTAGTATGTACCGGTGCCATGATGAAAATATTCCCTTGTCGCAATATAGCCGGAAAGACATTGGAATGGTATTCGCAAAGCGACCAATTACCTCAAGATATGGATAATGACAAATGGGTATTCATTCGTAAATCTATGAGTTATGTAAACGAAATGATTGTGATGAAAAAGTACAATGATGCCTGCCTGTTATTAGAAAAAATCAAGAAATACCAGCAGAAAGAGTGTGACGGACTGCTTCCTGCAGATAATAAATTCAAGGCTGAGAAATATATAATCAATTTGATTATAGCAATCTGTCGCCATGGCATGTATTTGCATCGGCCTGATATGTTTTATCTATTATTGCCATTGCATGGCATCGCAAAAGAGAACAAGCCGGAAGGCAATCATAATATTGAATATTTTGCTATGGATTGTTTTTACCTATTTGTCGGCTGCTATCTGCCTGCGTGGTTATGTGAGCATCATCTGCCATTGTCCAACGGCTTCGAAACCATGCAGTTCATGGCATGGTGTACGCTATTGCTCACTTTTCTGCTACAACGTAAATTCGCAATGTTGCTCCCTTTCGGTTTCCTGCTTTGCGGACTTACGCTGATGGTATCCATGCTGGGAGAATCAAACCCACAAATCACACAACTGATGCCGGTTCTGCAATCTCCATTATTGAGTATCCACGTAGTAGTTATCATGATCGCTTATTCGCTGCTGGCATTTATCATGCTGAATGGTGTAACAGCGGTCATACTCCACCAATCACAGAAAGAATGCAAAGAACAAATAGAACGATTGCAGATAATAAGCCAAATAATTCTTTATCCGGCAATTTTCTTACTCGCTATCGGTATTTTCATTGGTGCTGTATGGGCAAACGTATCATGGGGACGCTATTGGGGATGGGATCCTAAAGAAGTATGGGCCTTAATCACCATGCTGGTATATGCCTTGGCACTGCATCCGAGATCACTGCCATGGTTTCATCGCACCATGTTTTTTCATGTTTTCTGTATAACTGCTTTTATAACAGTACTGATTACTTACTTCGGAGTGAATTTTCTGTTAGGAGGAATGCATAGCTACGCAAACGATAGCCCTCATCCATCAATGAAAAGCTATCCTTCCGAAACAAATAGAAACCAACTTGGACAAAGAACCTGAAACACTATAAAAAAAGGAAATTACCCCCATAAAAGAAGCACTCCCCGCGAATCACTTCGCAGGGAGACTACTAACTAATAACTAACTTGTGGTTTACGTAATTTTTATATGACTTATTTACAATGCAAAGATAAGGTTTGCCATCTGTCTGTGCAATCGCATGATATAGGTATTCTGGACAGTCAGACATCCCTATTTATAGCTATAATAAACGAAAGTAGAAAAGGTATCTATCAAAATCATTATTTGTAGGTATTGTCTGAGATTATTAAATGTTGCAATTTTGCCAAAAAGAATTTATCTTATTATACCGTAACCATTGATGTGGAGTTCTCTCTATTATTATTTCTCTGTAATGTTAGTCACAAAAGAGAGACTATAAAACCTTGTTCCAGGGAAGCATACCTTCGGAACAACAAAAAGTCCGGACTTGGGAAAGCCCGGACCTTTATTTTATATCCATCAATACAAGATATTAATACACCTCTACCTTTGCAGCAACAGCCTTGCATTTGTCACGCAGAGCGTCCAAGTCACTGCCATTAGGAGCATAACAAACCACAACCCCCATACGGCGATTCAATTTTGTATAAGGTTTACCAAAAATACGGAGATAAGTATTTGTCTCCTTACAAACTTCTTCCTCACCACGATAACGGGGAGCTTCCTTGCTGGCAATAGGAGAAAGAATCACTGCACTGGCCCCTATGCGTTCTTGTGTAATTTCAGGAATAGGAAGTCCTAACACCGCCCGCAGATGCAACTCAAACTCATTTAAATTCTGAGTACCTGCCAAAGTCACCATTCCGGTATCATGCGGACGGGGAGAAAGTTCGGAGAAATAAACTCCGTTTCATGACTCAAGAAAAATTCAACTCCCCAGATTCCCGCACCAGTCAGAGCTGCCGTTACCTTATCAGCCATACGTTGCGCTTCCTTCAAATGTTCGGGATCAATATGTGCCGGTTGGAAACTTTCTCTATAATCTCCTCCTTTCTGTACATGTCCGATAGGCGGACAGAACAAGTAGGACCGTTTTCTGAGTGACGGTGAGCAAAGTTATCTCACTATCGAACTGAATAAACTCCTCAATGATCAATTCTTTAATATCTCCACGACTGCCTTCACACCCATAATGCCATGCCTGTTCCAACTCATCCGCGCTTTTGACCAAAGACTGGCCTTTGCCGGATGAAGACATCAAAGGCTTCACCACACAGGGGAAACCAATTTCTTTTGCAGCTTCTTTCAACTCCTCCAGAGACTTGGCATAGAAATATTTGGCTGTCTTTAATCCTAATTCCTTAGCTGCCAAATCACGAATAGCCTTACGGTTCATCGTGAAATTCACAGCACGGGCACTCGGCACTACTTGGATACCTTCCTGTTCCAAATGATACAGACGTTCGGTACGGATAGCTTCAATTTCAGGCACAATTATATCTGGCTTGTGTTTGGCTACCACAGCATCCAATGCATCACCGTCAAGCATACTGAACACTTCAAATTCATCAGCCACCTGCATGGCCGGAGCACCTGCGTAAGAGTCGCAAGCAATAACATACTGCCCTTTACGTTTTGCCGCAATGACGAATTCTTTACCTAATTCGCCGGAACCCAGCAATAAAATCTTCTTAGTCATAGTATTTACATATGTTTGATATTCCTTACAAAAACGGAGAGTTGAGAACAAGACACCTCTTGATTCCCAACTTTCCATCTGCAAAGATAGTGTATTTTATAAACTATACGATATCATTGAAGCAATATTTGGATCATTCAGTACAAAGAAAACACCCACTCCCAAAGCGATGAGCCACAATACGATAAATATAATTTTGGTTACAATGGACATGGGTTGCCAACCTCCAAAATGACGCATCAGCATGTGTATCAGCCTATAATAGGAATACCGATAACCAGAATACCTGCAACGGACATAGCGACAGTCAACCCCGGAGAGCTACCCACCGTAGCCCAATTAACTGCAGGCAGCACCTCATAAAGCACTGCCGGCAATGCAGCAATCAGCCCCGTAGCCGCCATCAGCAATGCAAAAAAGACAATCAATAATACAAACAATACAGGCGCACAGCAAATAGCAATGAAAACAAGCAGGAACTTGATAAGGAACCCTGCCACAGACACAATCCCCTCCCCTATCTTTTGCAAGATACTCCTAGGACGGTCTGAGCGTACATAATCATTCACTTTTTCAAATCCGTCTGTTACAGTCTTGCCTATATTCTCCACATTAATAGCAGCCCCCTTCATGGCGAGTTTCTCGGGGGCGGTATGCGCCATAGGAATAATAATCCACGCTATGATATAAGCCAATATCACCCCATGAACAAAGAAGCAAGAACCAATAGAATGATACGTACCCAAGTAACATCCCATCCCATATAAGCGGCCAATCCGGAAGCCACACCACCCAGCACTTTATTGTCCGGATCACGAAACAGACGGCGTATAGTGGTCCCTTTTGTCTTTTCCGAACCGGATGTTTCTCCATTCCCTTCACCAGAGAGTTCTTCAGGTTTACCCATCCGGGCTATGATTTCTTCCACATCCTCAATGGTAATAACCTGTTTGCCCTCATTCAAACGGTCAGCAAACAGTTCAGATATGCGTAATTCCATATCATGTACAATCTCCTCCGCACCTTCCTCACGACGAAAGTGAATGCGTAAATTTGCTAAATAATTATCCAACAAGTGGTAAGCGTCTTCGTCTATATGATAAACGGTACCTCCTAAATTTATGGTTAAAGTCTTTTTCATTGTATCCTGTTTTTAATTGTTTTTTAAATGATTCACTGTATTCGCCAGCTCCTCCCAGGCAGCCTCCAGTCCGCTAAGGAATGTTTCACCCTGAGGAGTGAGACTATAATATTTACGAGGTGGTCCCTGAGTAGACTCTACCCATTCGTATGAGAGCAGGTCATCGTTTTTCAGCCGGGTAAGCAGCGGATAAAGCGTCCCTTCTACTACAATGAGCCGGGCTTCTTTCAATCTTTGAATGATATCCGAAGCATATGACGGCTCTTTGTGCAACAACAATAAAATGCAGTATTCCAGCATTCCTTTGCGCATCTGAGATCGTACATTGTCTACATTCATAATTTATAATACTTTGTTTGGCACAAATATATGTATTATACAAGTACCTTGTATTACATAGTTCTACTATTTTGCATAAATTAATATTTAAACAAGAAAAAGAAAGGAATCCCCTTTTTTTCTTGCAAAAAGTTTATCTTTGCCTCTCGTTATAACACTAAAAAGATATAAAGATCATGTTTACCATAAAAAAGGCAACGACCAATGATATTCAGTTGATTAACGAGATGGCTCAGATTGTATTTCCGGCCACCTACCAGGAAATTCTTTCAAAAGAACAATTGGATTACATGATGGACTGGATGTACTCTCCGAAAAATCTGCGTAAACAAATAGAAGAAGAAGGGCACATCTATTACATAGCTTACAAAGATGGAGAAGCTGCCGGATATGTTTCCATACAGCCCGAAGGAGAACATTTATTTCATCTGCAGAAAATCTATGTACTTCCTCGTTTTCAAGGTTGCCGGTTGGGCAAAGCACTATTTGAGCAGGCCGTCAAAGCAATTAAAGAAATCCATCCCGGACCTTGCGAAATGCACTTGAATGTAAACCGTAACAATAAGGCTTTACAATTCTACCAACATTTAGGAATGGAAAAAGTTGCAGAAGGAGATTTCTATATAGGCAACGGATATTATATGAACGATTATATCATGGGACTGAAAATCTAACCCTATCTTACAAAAACAAAATGGACGAATATCGTATCAACGGATTGACCATAAAAGAAAATTTGCTGCAACTGGCAGAAAATGGAAATAAAAAGTTCACCGAATCGCTGCATCCGGGAATAGAAAATGTATTGGGTATCCGCATCCCTGCCCTAAGGCGGTTAGGAGCACAAATTGCCAAAGATGACTGGGAGAGTTATCTACAGACTGCGGATACTTATTATATGGAAGAACGTATGTTGCAAGGTATGGTAATAAGCAATCTGAAAATGAAAGACATAGAAGCATATCTTTCACTGGTTGCCCGGTTTGTTACCATCATCAACAGTTGGTCTGTTTGTGACACTTTTGACTTTTACGGCAAACAACGGTTTGTTGACAAGAACAAGAAAAGGGTCTGGCTATTTTTGGAAAACTGGATGAAATCCGACAAAGAATATGAGATACGTTTCGGAGTAGTAATGGCAATGGCTCATTATATTGACGAAGAGTATATAAACAACGTATTGCAATGGATGGACCGGATCAGTCACGAAGGATATTATGTGAAGATGGCTGTAGCATGGCTTTATCCGTATGTTATGTCAAATTTCCTCAAAAGACGGTGAACTATCTGAAGGAAAATCATATAGATGACTTTACCTACAATAAAGCGCTACAAAAAATCATAGAATCTTATCGGGTAAGCACGGAGGACAAAGAAATCATCCGCAGCATGAAAAGAAAAAACAAATAATGTTCATTATTTACCGCAAAGAGGATTTGAATCCTTCCGAAAGAAATTCACCATTCATATTCGGAAAGATTCAAACTGCTCCAGCAGCTATTAATAATTGGGAAAAGTTATTCCTCCCAAACCAAATAAGCTGAAACCAGCCAATGATTCAATTTATTGCCATCACCTGTTGTGCCTCAGGGATACTTACCTTAAAAGAATGTTTACCGGCCGGCAAGTCACCAATAACAGCCTCCTCAGGCATCACATCGCTACCCGGACACCAATTGGAACGGGATAAATCTGAAGAAGCCAAAGGTTCTTCAATCTCTTTTGTCGTATAACCCTTATCACCTATATATGCGGCAACTCGTGGTATCAGCATACTCCCGTAGCTGGGTTAAAACGGCGGAAAGAAGCACAGTCGTCACGCCAAGGAATGAAATTCAACACCTCCTTGCCATCAACAGACACAATGTTTCGTTTCTCCACAAACTCATCTCCGCCACTATGCCCCCCGTGACCTGTAACAATATACTTCAAACGAACATTCTTGGCAGCTTTCGACATATCAAAATCCATCACCACATCTTTGCGTGAGAAAATATCCGGATAAGTCTGTCCGATATAATACACCGTATTCATCAAAGGCTTCACACGGCGCTCCGGCATCACGTCGCAAGTGATCTTACTCTCCTTCACGTCCAATTCCATGCTGGCCACATACCCCTCGGCAGTCCATGTATCAATATAAATTCCCACGTATACCTCTCTCTCCAATGCCGGATAAAGATCGGTAATATCCTGCACCCAAGTCACACTCTTTTCCCATTTCGGGATATATACAGGACGTCTCTTGCTGCTCAAAGAATCATTATCCGAACTATAATACCCCACACCGAACGGGGTCATAAAACGCATCAGTCAAGGGTAGGCACATAATCCTTACCCGGAACAATACCAATCATTTTTTCATATTTGGCACTGTCTACCGCAGGAAACGCCCTCTTGCCTTCGGCTATATTCATCAGATTGATCACCGATTCTTTGGGAAGCACAAAACAGGAGCCAGATTTATCCCAACGGTCACCATTGGAAGCTACAGTTACTTTCAGGGTAACATCCACATCTCTTTTGTAATCGGGCAAGGTTATTTTCTTTAAAATAATACGCCGTTTACCAGACGGATCACTCCGTCAGCATTGGCAGGAGTATAATTAGGAAAAGAGTCGGGACGAAAACAAACAGGGGTCTTGTCGAATACTTGAATATGAGTATTTCCCAATGCCGGTAATTCTTTGTGATTTGCGGCATCGGCTGGCATCATAAAAGTTGCCGCCACAGCCAGTGGAGCAATAAAGGTCAGCAGGTTCATTCTTTTTAATTATAGGTTAGTAATCAAGGGTATATAAATTAATTTCACAAAAAACTACACGGATTTATACAAATCTTCCGATCTGTATAAATCCATGTAATCTACAATAAAAAGGGGTTATTGATGCTGTTCACGCAACAAATCATTCACAGTCTTCACCGGATTAAAGGTACTCAACGGCACTTCAACGAAAACAGTGTTCCAGTCACTCATCGCACCATTCCACAAGCCCGGAAGTTCCAATGCTTTCAGTTCTCTACCGTTCTTTGATTTATAAGAGATAAAACCTGTAGCCTTATCCACATACTTCACCAAGTCGAATTTGTTTCCTTTATAATCTCGTACCGCACACACCAAATCCACCGGATTAAAGTGAGTACCTTTCTCGAACATCTCTTTCTTGGCCGGATCATTCATGTCAATCTGAGAACTTTCCAAAATTTGCAGTGAAACAGTACCATCCGCATTATAAGCCAGGAACGGGCCGCCTCCCGGTTCACCCACATTCTTCACCATACCGCATACACGCATCGGACGGTTTAACTTCTTACGCAGATAAATAACCAAATCGGCATCTTCCAGATCCTTGATATCCGGTTTGCGGCAACATAAAGTCTGCTGTAAGAAACGAATGATCTCTTCCAGCTGCGCATGTGTATATTTACCGCCATCCAGCAATTCCAAATATTCAAATACCTGCTTCTGCAGAGTAACCAGTACCCCCGCAATCAGCTTTTTATACGTAACAGTATCCTCTTTCAAGCGATCGGGCACCACATTATCTATATTCTTGATAAAGATAACATCGGCATCCAGGTCATTCAGATTCTCAATCAGCGCGCCGTGCCCTCCCGGACGGAACAACAGTTTGCCTTTATCGCGGAAAGGTTTGTTCTCCATATCGGCAGCAACCGTATCCGTACTCGGTTTCTGTTCAGAAAATGACACATCATATTCTACTCCATACTTCTTTGCATAAACGGCAACCTTCTCTTCCACCAGCTTTGTGAACAATTCACGATGTTCCGTAGAAACGGTGAAATGCACATTCACTTTTCCGGTTCTGCCTGCCGCATACAACGCGCCTTCCACCAAATGTTCTTCCAGCGGCGTACGCACACCATCCGCATACCGATGGAATTTCAACAACCCCTTCGGTAATGCCCCATAGTTCAAGCCGGCAGCTTCCAGCAGATTGGCTACTATAGGTTTATAATCCTTCCCGGCCATCAAAGCATCAATATTCTTTCCTGTATTATCCATACAAGCCGCATTCAAGTCATTGTAGAATGCGAAGCTATGAATATGGTCGAAAAATTTCTTTTCGAAATCTGTCTTCGGAGTATTGTAATCAGCCCCCAGGAATTCGAACAAATTCTTGAACATGCGGCTGGCAGCACCAGAGGCGGGTACAAACTTCACAATGGTTTTCTCACCTTCCTTATATGTATCCCATGCTTCCAAATAATTTTTCATTTCATTTTCGGCGGGAGCCATGATTCCCTTTTCAACAGAAGCGGCTGCATCCAACTTCAAAAATGGGAAACCCTTTCAAAGCAAGCCAGTTGTTCTGCAATCTGCTGCTCGGAAATTCCTTTTTTCACTAATAAGTCTTTGTCTTCAGGTGTTAACATAAGTACATGATTTTATATGGTTTAAATAAATTGTTACCTTATTCTTTCACTATTAATTGCCCAAAATACAAAAAATGCGAGAACACTACCTAATAAATAAAGAAAAAAACTACCT
>ENA-OQJH01000817-OQJH01000817.1-human-gut-metagenome-genome-assembly--contig:-NODE-817-length-15224-cov-1.548321_pt1 | contig 15224 bp, 20 predicted proteins | sample MGYA00242597_ERZ504763 | MGnify/ENA primary metagenome ERZ504763 (study PRJEB26092, sample SAMD00036359) | human gut metagenome | host: Homo sapiens | study: EMG produced TPA metagenomics assembly of... | reverse complement strand
ATGGCACTAGCTTTTCGAGAACTGCGCTATCTGAACGACTCCGACTCAGATGCTCCACTTTTCGGTAAACTGCGCTAGCCGGCCAGTTCCAGCCCAAATGCAGCTATTTTTCGGTAAACTGCGCTATCCAAGCGGCTCCAGCTCAGATGTACTACTTTTCGGTAAACTGCGCTATCTGAACGGCTCTACCTCAGCTGCGTTACTTTTCGGTAAACTGCGCTATCTGAACGGCTCCGCCCCAGATAACCAACTTTTCGGAGAACTGCGCTATCTGGTCAGTTCCAGCCCAAATGCAGCTATTTTTCGGTAAACTGCACTAGCTAAACAGTTCCAGCTAGATGCTCCACTTTTCGGAGAACTGCGCTAATCGGCCCGTTTCAGCGCAAATACAACTATTTTTCAATAAACTGCAGTAGCCTTTCGGCAAAATACTATAGCTTTTCGGTAAACTGCGCTAAGCTTTTCGGAGAACTGCAGTAGCTTTTCGGTAAACTGCGGTAGCTTTTCGGAGAACTGCGGTAGTTTTTCGGAGAACTGCGCTATATTTTTCGGAGAACTGCGGTAAATTTTTCGGTAAAGTGCAGTAGCTATTTTCGGTAAGTGCGGTAACCATTTTCGGTAAAGTGCGGTAGTTTTTCCCGGAAAAACCCTTATTTTACAATACTTCCCCCATTTTCAGTCTTATTTTCCCCATTTATTTTCTCATTAACACATCTCACAAAACAGTCCTTTTTTACCCGTTTTCCCACACTTTGGCAATATTCCAAATTTTTTTATTTCCCTTTATAATTAACATTACATTGCGGAAAGGGGGTGGATCCAGAGTGAAACGTTTTGCGAATGTAAGCATTCCATCCATAAAGAAAATCATTCATACTTCATTCGAGAAGCAGCTATTAAAAAGCTGCTCTGTTCGGCTGTTCATTCTGATCCATTTCTATGCCAACGCAAATACCGGCATCACTTCACCACTCGATTTGGAAGATCTGGCACAAGCACTTGATTGTAACATCAAACCGTTCGCAGCAATATTCTCCGGTTGGAGTCCTGCGGCTTTTTTGATGTATCTATGGATCCGGTCACAGAAGAGTATACCTTTACAATCCATGACTACACCAAAATGTATAATCCTATCGGTCTTGGCGGTGGTTATATCCAGTGTACATATGATTTGCTTGAGCAGCTCCTGCAGATCAAATCCATTAATGAGCTACGAGTGATCCTTATGCTTCTTTGTGAAGCGATCACCACTGAACTTCAGAGTTCTGCAAAGCTGGCCGTGGCCAAACTCACATTTAAAGAATTACTTGCCGGTTTACCAAAATATGTAAAACCAGGTGTGGTAAAGCAGATTTTGGATCATGCCAACTCCTTCAAAACTATTTTTAAGGAAGAGTACACCAGGAAAAAACGCTATATTGCTGCAAAGCTCAATGATTGTTTTAATGGAGCGACTACCAAAAACCAGGTCCGTCAGGAAGCCTACTCCGAAATTGTTTCTTTTACCACTGAAATGGATGATGTGATCCGCACCTTTAACACTTACCTGTTTGAGGACAAGTTAAGAGAGAGAATGCAGTATGAGGAGATTCTGAAAACAGAATATGGCATTGCCTTCGATCAGACACCTACTGGATGCTGAGCATTTACTTCCTATCTATGATTTTGAAGAAACTCAGTATCATGATCTTACCATCATGGCACAGGACTATGAATTGGTACGGTTCTTGATGCACTGCACCTTTTCTATAACCGTTATATCCTCACAAAACTCTATGATGCAAAGAAAGGGCCTGGCTCGCTCGTTCGATCCATCATAAGGGAATTAATCCAAAATCCACAAATTGCATAAGTTTCGCTTCACCGGCATCCGCTAGGATGCCTATTTCTCGTTCCATTCTGTATTTTCATACCCGTTTTCTGGGTAATTTTTTTCCTATTTATTGCTTTTCAATGTGTATTTTTTTCAGCAATATCTAAATTTCCAGGTCGGTTATCCACAATTTCTTTTATTTGATCCAGAAAAAAATCACCCTTTTATAAAAAAACCATTCTTTTCATCAGAAAATCATCTTTCTCAAAATAAAAACTGCATTTGCTTCTAAAAATCGGCTGATCCAAAAATAATGCCTGAATAGCTCCTTGACAGCAGAAAATTACTCATGTTTTACATGTCTTTTATGTCTTTGAATTTTTTTATGTTTTTTAGCTCTTTTAAATAAAACGCGTTCCGCGACTAGCCCCTTACGGAGAGAGTGATTGTGAAGAGGAAATAAATCATCCAAAAGAACCTTATTTCAACTCTATCAGAAAATAATACCTATTGTTTGCAAATATTGCCTGAAATATCTATCGGGAATCCCTATATATACGCCAAAGAGATCCATGTCTTCTATGTCTTTTATATTTTTTATATTTATAGAATGTCAGCTGCACAAGCATATCTGTTTGATTATTTGCTTTTTAGTATAACAATCCTTGCTTTGGAAAGAATTCAATGGTAAAATAATTACAAATTCTTTCATTTCAATTATATTTGCTTCTGGCAAAGTGAGAGTCAGTTAAGACCAAGTAATGGAGGAATTCTGCAAATAAACAGAATATATACACATTGGAGGAACTTCCTGTCGGAGGTTCCTTTTTTCGTGCCAGAAAGGAGGACGATGTCGATGAAACTTATGAAAGTGGATTTTATCCGGTTTTGCCGCGATGGAATCTTTATTTAGTTGTTTCAATCAATATGCAATGACCTGTGAAAAAATGATTTATTTTTAAGAAAACCAGGAAAATGAAAACAGGAAAGAGAGGATAACTATGAAAGAATTTAAAACACTGGGATATGACTGGGAATGTGGCCATGAGGATTTGATCATCAGAGTATTATCCTATGCTGACAGAAAACGGCTTTATATTGGATTATACAAAGAAGAAAACGGAGAATGGGAGGACTTTGGTAATCTGACTGTAAATCTGCCTCATGAAGATGTAAAAAGAATGAAGCATTCATTGATCACAATTTTTTCGAGTCCAAATTGCAGTTCATTAAAAAGTATCAGCTGGGAGAAATTTTACCTGAAACAGCCGTATCAGGATACTGCACTTTTTCGAAGGTAGCATTTGATCTTGACCGGCTGGAAGAATTTGATCCGGACGGAGTATGCGCGTACCGGGAACTCCACGGGGAAAAGAGCTCATCAGAGGATGAAGAAGAGGATCTGGATGATTACACGTTAATTAAAAAGATGCATGATTTAACGGAACGTTATCTGACACTGGATGATGGTCTGTCATCTGCAGAAAAAGCAGCTTTCCTTAAGGTGGAGATAGCAGAAGTAGCGTATGCTTTCTATATAAATAACGTTTTCTCCTGAGAGGAAGAAGAAGTATTCCGTGCTATTTCCAGATTAAATACGGATCTTACGGATATAGCGGCTGGCTGAAAATAGTCAGCCGCATTTTGGAAAGCTTCTATCAGAGTCTAAAATCAAAGCGCAGCACTGAGAGTTTGGTGTGGCCTTAGATCTGTTGACAGGCATTGATGGCAATGTTATACTCCCATTAATAATAGCTTTTCATGTAAGTTATTTTTACAGAGTGTGGGTTTGTGACTGCATCTGTATTGAAATGGGATTCTTAGATTAAGTCAATGTGAATGTTACATTGGCTATTTTTTTTTCAAAAATAGAGGAGGAAGGTGTGCGATGAAAGGCACAGTGAATGGAAAATCTTTGGATCAGGTGCTGAGTGAATTGAAGGCACCGTTTCCAGAAGAGGAACTTAAGAAGAAATGAAAAAAATGAAACGTATATTCCGGTTGAAAGCCTGGAGAGCCGTTTGAACAGTGTCATCGGGGTTTTAAACTATGATACTTTGGTTACGTATGAAGGTATCCAGGAAGTTCTCGGGCGCTTTGTGGTAGTGGCCAAGACGATTCTGATTATCTATGATGATGAACGGAATGCCTTGATCCGAAAGTCTGCGCTTGGAGGCAGTAATATCATTGTTGTCAAAGATACTGGAAAGCCGTCCAGTTTAAAAACGGATATCGCAGCTGCACAATCGGAAAGTTTCAAAAATGTATGTAAGTTGCTTCAGATTGGTATCAGCCAGATCAGGAGCGGCAAGCAGCGCAGAGGACAGAATGGCACTAAGCAGCGCAGGGAAGAAAAGAATTTATATAAAATTCGTTTTACGTCTTCCCTTTCTGCGGGTAACAAATGCTATAAGGCAGATTGTGTGGATATAGCGACAGAAGAAAAGTTCCTGTTCGTAATTTTTAGTGGTCAGTACTCAAAGATTGAGAAATATGTAGAGTTTTCAAAATTTGTGCGTACCTACCGGGAAGGAAAAGAACTGGCCTTTTATGGACGTAAAGATGAATTTCATGGCCAGCGACGAATTGTTTTTGAGGAACCATCTGTAAAAGAATAAAAAATAATGAAATGGAGGATAGAGCATGAATCGAGTTATATTGATGGGTCGATTGACCAGGGATCCGGAAGTCAGGTACACTCAGGGTGAGCGCTCCATGGCCGTTGCCAGATATACACTGGCAGTTGACCGGAGAGGAGCAAGAAAGAGCCAGGACGGAAATGAGCAGACTGCCGATTTTATTAATATCGTGGCATTTGACAGAGCAGGTGAGTTTGCAGAGAAGTATTTTCGTCAGGGGATGCGTGTACTGGTGTCCGGACGCATCCAGACTGGCAGTTACACCAACAAAGAAGGTCAGCGTGTTTATACCACAGATATCATCGCAGATGATCAGGAATTTGCTGATAGTAAAAATGCGTCCGCTGGAGGAAAACAGGCACCAGAAATGGGAAAGCCGATCGGTGATGGCTTTATGTCAATACCGGATGGCGTAGAAGATGAGAGTTTGCCATTTAACTAAATATGTGCATGCTAGAGGAGGTCTTGATTTTCAGTAGCCTTCTTTATTTTATGAAAGGGAAATGAAAATGAAGCAGTATATACCGGATATTACAGAGCGCTTTCCTGAAGGGTATGGCGGTGTTGATATGACACCGGCCTATTTTGGAGAGCCGGTTGACTGGAGTAGAGCTTATCAAAGAGAAAAGGAAGATTATGAAGATCGAGATATTGATGCTGAAAGAGAATAATGAACGCGGGGTAAGAATGATGTTTCTTTCACTGGAGCAGCTTCAGAAATTGAAGCTTAATCCTACTCGCGCGGATTATGAAATTGCTTATGAGACGGAAGTGAAAGAGCAGGAGGGAACGGCATTGAATGTATCAGAAATTATGGAGGGTCTGTATGAGAGATTAAATCGCCCAGATCGTCCCAATAGAAAAACAATGCGTTCCATGTCGGTAGGAGATATTATTCAGATCGATGGCAAAGAATTATTCTTTTGCGATTCTGTGGGATTTAAGAAAATTTCTTTTGCTGGTACGGGGGAACTCGTTTTGAAGGCCGGGAAAGAGAACTCAGAGAAAGGAAAATAATCAGATCCTGGTAGACCAGGTTGCGATGAGAGTGTTGTACTTCGCATAAAGCACCTGAAAACAGCGTGAGGATCAGGAATGATTAGTAGCATGGGAGGCTACAGGTGCTGCCATATCCAGTTCTGGAATATGGTGATTATGGAAAAAGAAAAACGATATGTTGCCTCCATCTCAGGAGGAAAGGACTCCATGGCAATGGTTTTAGGGCTTATGGAAAAGGGCTGGCCGTTAACGCACTGCGTCTATTTTGATACCGGTATGGAGTTTTCATGCATTCGGAAAAATATAGAGAAAGTCCGACTGGAATTGGAGCAGTATGGGTGCGAACTTGTTATTCTACAGCCGGAAAGGCATTTCCTGGAAGAAATGCTCCTTCGACGGATCAAGTGCCGGGACGGATCATGCACTATGGAAGCTATTGGTGCGGTGGGCCATGCCGCTGGATGACACGCCTTAAGATCAATGCCTGCGAAAAATATGTAAAATCACTCGGAGCAACTGCGGTGGAATACATAGGGATCGCAGCAGATGAATCTGGCCGAGTAAAGGAAAAGTGCTATCCATTGGTCGAATGGGGCTGGACTGAATATCAGTGCCTTCAGTATTGTTATGCGAAGGGATATAACTGGCTGGAGGGAGGCATAGAGCTGTATTCCATTCTTGACAGGGTAAGCTGCTGGTGCTGCCGGAACAAAAATTTGCGGGAGTTGAATGCAATCTATCATAACCTGCCGCAGTATTGGACAAGCTTAGAGCTCTTCAGAGTTATATCGAAGAGCCATATAAGCCGCCGTATTACGATTTTCGATTTAGAGGAGCGGTTCGCAAAAAAGGGAAGACAGCGGGGACTCTGGGAAGTATAAGGATCTTGCGGAGCAGAGTCTTGGTATAGCAGAATGCTGAAATCATTTTTTACACGCTCTTTTAGACTAAAAAATTATAAACGAAGTAGTCTCTAAAAGCGCATTTCCCCCTTACCCCATAAATTTGTTGATTTTCAAATCTATGCAGCTGATTTTATTTTCATCTGTTTGTTGTGGAATTTATAAAGATTGTGTCCCAGTGAAACAAGGTATACTTCAAGTTGAACGGATTTTATCCCTCTTCGTACAATCCGTTTATACCAGCGGTCATTTTTTATAATACCAAAAGTACCTTCTGCCTGGATGGAACGGTTCATTCTAAGCAGCGCACCCTGGATACTCTCAAGGTTTTGAATCACTTCCTGATGCATCTTTGTTAGTTCCTGATTGACACGCACGGTACGGTTTCCTTCTCCCTTTTTACATTTTTCTGCGTAAGGACATCCACTGCCGTCTTCGCACTGATAGATTTCCTCTTCCCGTCCATACGCGTTTCCTTTTATTGCCTTACGGTACTGCAAATGGAATCCCTTTCCGTTAGGGCACCGCATTTTTCCATCCCCGTCGATCTTGAAATTAACTGCCCGGAATGGTATTCATGATAGTTTCTGTCGGTAGTTTCTTTCTTAAACATTGGGAATTTCATATATTTTTCCAGCCCATTCTGTTCACAGAAAATATAGTTATTATACGAGCCGTAACCGGCATCCGCTACCGGATATTTGGGGTAGAATCCATAAATATCATGGAACTTATTCATGAGGGGATGAAACAGTCCATATCTGAACGGTATTGGTTCACATCAACAACCGCTATATACTCATCCGCCACACCGACCTGGACATTATACGCCGGGAGCAGCTGGTCATTTCCCATATAGTCCTTTTTGATTCGCATGAAAGTAGCGGAATGATCCGTCTTGGAATAGCTATTGCGTCCATCTCCACAGATTTGTATCTTTTCTACATATTCATTCAGCTTTGACAGATATTCCTTAAGTTTTTCATAATGGCGCTGCTGGACGGACTTTCGATGTCCTTTACCAGCGACAAACGTTGTTTCATCCAACTGCCAGATTTCTACGTATTTCGATGCGGCTTCCTTTAAGTATTCTGGCGAGTATTCCGTATTAATACTAAACTTTATCCCCGTGTATTGAAGCTCAAGATTAATTTCCTGAAACAGGGAAGTGATCTTCTCAAACAGGCGGTATCTGGATTTTTCAGTCGCTTTCTTCCATACCCAGGAATACTTGTTTGCGTTGGCTTCAAACTTAGAACCGTCAATATATAAATGTTGCAGGTCCGTATGTTCTTTCTCAAAAATTTTTTGATTGATATCACAGAATAGTTTCTCAAAAGAACATAAACTAATGCAGTGATACCAGCAAAACGCATGCCGCGCTTCTCGTTCTCTGCAATATCCTGTACCTGCTCAGATGCATCTGGAACATATGGGGTCAGACGCGGCTCAACCAGCTTATCTGTTACCAGCGTTCCGATGGCTGTAATGAGGAACGTAGATGCAATCATGAAGAACCAGTTTGCAACCGGTAAAACCGTATAGTTCGGATCCAGTGTCTGTGCTGCCTGTGTGGACATACCTGCAAACATCGGGTCGTTTGTTGCAATCAGAAGGTTTGCACTCCATCCACCAGATACACCGGCGAATGCAGCAGCGAGACCTGCAATCGGATGACGGCCAAATGCCATAAACAGAATCGCACCGAGCGGAACCAGTACGACGTAACCGGTGGAAGATGCGATGTTTGACATGATACCGAGGAATACAACAACGGATGTTACAAGTCCCTTCGATGTGGATGCAGCTACCTTACGAAGAAGTGCGGATAAGAATCCTGTTCCGTCTGCGACACCGACACCGATCATAATCGTAAATACAGTACCAAGTGCGAAGAATCCGGTAAAGTTGCTGACAACCGTTGTTACCATGTGACGAATGCTGTCCGGTGCTAAAAGACTTACGACTGCTACTGACATCTGATTGATCTCACCGGTCTTGCTGTCCAGGAAATCATAGGTTACAGATACACCACACGCTGCACAAATCGCGGAAATCACGATGACAGCCGCTGTTAAAATGATAAAAATCGTTGCCGGGTTCGGCAGTCCGTTTCCGACACGTTCTACGGTATCCAGTGCCCGCAGAATAAAGCCCTTCTTTTCTTTTGTCTTTGTCTCTGACATGTTCATACTCCATTCAACATAATTACAATCAGAATCTACGCTGTTATATCCCTTCATGCAGATTCTGTGTTTTCAAACGCTCCTTACAGGCAGGAATCGACATCTGCCTTATCAATCATGACATTCAGGATTTCCTTGTCTGTTGACTTCATGCCGACTCTGCCGATGTATCCCATGTTCTTAATCGTTTCCTCTACATCCTGCTCCACGATACCTTCACCTGCCTGGAACTGCTTATCGCTCATACTCATGTAGTGTGCGAGCAGGGCCGCATTTACAGATGCCGCGATCTTCGCAGCACAGCTCGACTTCGCGCCATCACACACGATACCGCCGACATTGGCCAGTGTGTTCGTGATCGTTCGACCGATATGCTGGTAGTCACCACCGGCCATAAAGTGATGGCTGCACCAGAACCACAGGCTGCACTTACGGCCCCACAGAATGCAAAAAGAGCGCCGATATAGTGCTTGATATAGATGGATACCAGATTACTTACAAGCAGTGCCCGATACATCTTCTCTTCTGAGATCTTCCACTCACGAGCATATACAAGTGCCGGCATCGTTACGGTGATACCCTGATTTCCGGAACCGGAATTGATCACAACCGGAAGCGGACATCCGCTCATACGTGCATCCGAACCTGCCGCTGCCGCTGCACAGGCTTCGGTCCGGACATCATGTCCCCAGTTTCCGAGGATGGTCTTACCGATCTGTGCACCCCATGCGTTATCGAGACCCTCCTGAGAAATTCTCGAGTTCATCTCGATCTGACGCTGAATCACATCCTTGATTTCAGCGAGATCTATGGTATTTGCATACTCGAGAAGACCCTGAAGACTCATCTTGTTGCGATTTGTGCATACGATACCCTGCGTTGCTTCTTCCTTGACCTCATGCTCTACGTCACGAAGAACCTCCTGATCCTTCGACATATAAACGATGTCTGTGTGATGGTAAGCGATACGTACACAAGCCGTATGCTCTTCAGATTCCATGATGATCTCGATATAGAGATTTGGAACATCCTCTGACAGATTCACATCGCAGATCTTCGTTTCGTTGAGTCGTCTGCACTCTTCACGATCTTCATAGGTCACACCGCGATCACTTCCAGCTTCTTATCCGGATCGCCGCCGACCATACCAAGAATAGCGCTACCTCGACTGCCTCCTGTCCACCAGAATTCGGCACGGTTACGCCCTTTACATTCTTGATGATGTTACCGGAACAGTTGACGGTGATGCGTATCGGCATCTCCCCCAGGAGCTTCCGTATCATCGCTGCCGCATAGGCGATGGCAATCGGCTCGGTACAGCCCATCGCCGGAATCAGCTCCTCACGTAAGATCGCTGTGTAATTCTTAAAGTCATTTTCACTCAGCTTCATACGCTTTTTCCCTCCTTCTATTTACTATCCGTACTCCCCGGACAGTTGTCCTGATAACATATGGTCTACTATGTATGAATCATTGTGCTGCTCATAGTAGTAATCCGACCACTGATATTATCAGCTGCTTCGGGATAAATATTACCATATGGAGAAGAATCTGCAATTCCAAAGAATACACAAAAAGGAGTCCCTTCGTTTGTGTATTATATCTAACATCACCCACAGGCATATTAAAAAAGCTGCTGCACCGAAATGCAACAGCTTTTTTTCAACGGAATCATCTATTCAAATGTATGGTTTTCACTCCCCATCAGTCAAAGGAAGTGGTTTTCCGACCGTGACAAAATAGGAATGTTATGAAAGCTCCTTCTGGTATTCCTGTACATACTCTACGAAGTACTCAACGCCCAGTGACAGTGCGCTCTCATCGATATCGAAGAATGGGCTGTGCTGTGGGAACTGACGCTCCTCCTCTGGCCAGCCACCGCCGAGAAGCAGGATACACTTCTCCTGTGGGTACTTTGCGAAATCCTCGCCACCCATCTGAAGCTCCCAATCGGTGAGATGATCCTTTCCGAAAACGGTCTCTGCGGCTCTTCTTCCGGTATCTACACAGGCGTCATCGTTGATCATTGGAGGTGGTCCGAAGTGATAATCCACTTCGATCTCGGTACGCGTAGCCTCACCTACGCCGGCTGCTACACGCTTGATGATCTCCGGATACTGATCACGTGTCTCCGGAGTAAAGGTTCTTGCGGTACCCATGAGGTGTGCTTCTGCCGGAATAACGTTTGATGTCGTTCCGGAATTAAATGCTGTGATACTGATAACGGATGCCTCAAGCGGATTTAACTCTCTTGCAACAACACGCTGCATCGAAAGAACGAACTCGGAAGCTGCAACAACAGGGTCTACGGTCTGGTGTGGAAGTGCACCATGCCACCCTTGCCCTTCACATAGATATCGAAGGTATCCGCAGCGGACATAACAGGGCCATAACGAAGAGATGCATAACCAGCCGGAATCTTAACTCCAGATATGCATCGCAATGAGACGATCACACTCCAGAAGTGCCGGATCATCCTTCATCAGTGCAGCGCCACTGTTCTCGATGCACTCCTCTGCTGGCTGGAAAAGAAGGCGTACGGTGATGGTCAGCTCATCTTCCATCTGCTTCAGAAGCTTGGCTGCTCCGAGGAGCATGGTGATATGTGTATCATGACCGCATGCATGCATCTTGCCTTCATTCTGAGACTTCCACTCACACGCTGCCTGCTCTGTAATCGGCAGTGCATCGATATCTGCACGAATTCCGAGAATCTTGTCGGAAGAATGCGGTCCCTTGATGGTGGCGATCACGCCGGTCTTGCTGGACTCCTGGTATGGAATTCCGAGTTCATCAAGATATTCCATAATCTTCTTCTGTGTATTGAACTCCTCCCATGGTAACTCAGGGTGCTCATGGAAATAACGGCGAAGTTCTACTAATTCGTTCTGAATTTTCTTTCCTTCTGTGATGACATCCATTTTGTATTCCTCCTAATGAATGATGTGAAACACGTATGTTTTATTCTTTTTTAGTACAGCTTCCGAAAACATCGGCATTCGGAAGGCTGTGGAATTTAAATATTAGAATGGGCCGTAGTTGATCTTGGTAGCAACAATCAGTGCGACCACGCAGACAACAAACAGTATCGAAATCAGCGGAGTAACAAACTTCCACCACTTCTTAAGAGGGATCCCTGCGATCGTAAGGAAGATCAGAAGAGTACCACTGGTGAACCAGAGAGAGTTTGTAAGACCATCACCAAACTGGAAAGCGAGGATCATGGTCTGACGAGTCATACCGATGATATCTGCAAGCGGAATAAGGATAGGCATGAGCGCCATAGCCTTTGCCGAACCAGAAGTGAGGAGACCGTTGAAGATTGCGATAACGAACATAACCGCGATGGCTGCGATCGAACCCGGAAGGTTCTTCAGAGGTCTGGAAATACCATAAATGATCGGGTCGATGATACCGGACTCGGTAAGGATCCACTGGATACCTCTTGCAAGACCGATGACAAGTGCAGGTGTAAGACCATCCTTCGCACCGGCACAGATTGCATTTACGAGGTCATTCGGTGCCATCTTGTTCAGAAGACCAGCAGCGATTGCAGCAAACAGGAAGCATGCAGAAAGATCGTTCATAGACCATCCAAACTTTGCAACACCTGCGATGGCTGCTACGAATACAACGAGGAAAAGCAGGAGTGCCATGCTCTGTCCGCCAGTCAGCGGAGTCTTCATCTCCTCAGAATAATCTACACGGAACTTATCGGAATCAAGGTCTGCGGTGATGGACTGAATCTTTCCATTACGAACACCACGTGCATAACGAAGTACGTAAAGAATGATAATAAAGTCAGCAACGCAAAGCAGGATCAGACGGAATGCAAAGCCTGAGAACATCGGAAGCTCTGCAACTTCATGAGAAATACCTACCGTGTATACACTGGTCGGTGAGAAAGAGAAGCTGATCATATCGATCATAGCGGAACATGCGATACCAGTCATCAGTCATAGCCGAGTGCCAGAACCAGTGACAGAACGATCGGAATGAACGGAACGATCTGCTCATTCCATCCGAGGAATCCACCGAGTGAACCGAAGATGATCATGATCAGAACCAGAATCTTCTCGGAACCGACAGCTTCAGACTTCGAAAGGATACGAGCTACGCCCTTGTTCAGAGCACCGGTCCGCTTGTAAACTTCGATACATCCTGCAACGAGCATAACGAGGAACATCATGCCGCCTGAGGATACAAGTCCGTTCGGAATCGACTGGAAAATCGCCTGCGGTCCTAAATACGTCTTTTCTGTTGTGTGGAAAGAGTTCGCGATAACAACGGTTCTGCCATTCAGCACTTCACGATCAAATGCGCCCGCTGATAAACAGTGACATGATGTAGCAGCCTACGATTACGAGGAATACGATAACGAATGCATTAATCGATCCACTCTTCTTTTGTTTCTTTACGTTTTCTCCCATTTCATACTCCTAACCCTTTTAAAGATTTGCGTCTACATCTGCCTTATCGATCATGACATTCAGGATTTCCTTATCCGTGGACTTCATACCGACTCTGCCGATGTATCCCATGTTTTTAATAGTTTCCTCTACATCCTTCTCAACGATACCCTCGCCTGCCTGGAACTGCTTGTCACTCATGCTCATATAGTGTGCAAGCAGCGCTGCATGTACCGAAGCGGCGATCTTCGCTGCACAGCTTGGCTTCGCGCCATCGCATACGATGCCGCCGACATTGGCCAGTGTGTTGGTAATCGTTCGTCCGATATGCTGGTAGTCACCACCTGCCATAAATGTAATGGCAGCAGCCGAGCCGCAGGATGCACTTACAGCGCCACAAAATGCGGAAAGTGCGCCGATATAGTGCTTGATATAGATAGAAACCAGGTTACTAACGAGCATCGCCCGATACATCTTTTCCTCGGAAATATGCCACTCACGTGCATACACGAGAACCGGCATCGTCACCGTGATGCCCTGATTTCCGGAACCGGAATTGATCACAACCGGGAGCGGACACCCACTCATACGTGCATCCGAACCTGCCGCTGCCGCTGCACAGGCTTCGGTACGGACATCATCACCCCAGTTTTCGAGGATCGTCTTACCGATCTGTGCACCCCATGCGTTATCGAGACCTTCCTGTGAGATTTCGAGTTCATCTCGATCTGACGCTGAATCACATCCTTGATTTCAGCGAGATCTACAGTGTTTGCATACTCGAGAAGTTCCTGAAGGCTCATCTTGTTTCGATCTGCACGTACAGTTTCATCTGCATTTTCCTCTACAACGGCATTCTCGATATCTCGAAGAACTTCCTCATCCTTCTTCATATAAACGATATCCGTGTGATGGTTTGCGATGCGTACACAGGCAGTATGCTCTTCTGATTCCATTATAATCTCGATATAGAGATTAGGAACATCTTCCGCGAGATTTACATCGCAGATCTTCGTCTCATTGAGTCGTCTGCACTCCTCACGATCTTCATCGGTCACACCAGCGATAACTTCCAGTTTCTTATCCGGATCGCCGCCGACCATACCAAGAATGGCGCTACCTCGATACCCTTCTGTCCACCAGAATTCGGTACCGTTACGCCCTTGACATTCTTGATCATGTTCCCGGAGCAGTTCACTGTGATGCGCGTCGGCATCTCTCCCAAGAGTCTCCGGTCTCGGCTGCCGCATAAGCAATCGCAATCGGCTCCGTACAGCCCATCGCCGGAATCAACTCCGCACGTAAGATCGCTGTGTAATTCTGGTACTCATTTTCACTCAGCTTCATACGCTTTCCTTCCTTTCTTTGCTACCCGGGAACGCCCGACAGCCTGCTGTTCATATGCAGTGCAGGATGAATGAACACTCTCAATCCGCATTTTCAACTGTCCATAGCATTAACCACACTACTAATACTACCAGTACGTACGGCTATATACTACCACAAAGAATATCGTCTGAATATCTAAATAATCGACAAATATTTATAATATTTTTGTGAATTTTGCTCAAACACAAGGCTTTCTGTCATCCAATCTATAGCCTTTCAGATAGACGAAGCCCCCTGATTTTTAAGTATTTCCTGCTTCCCTGTGTTTTTATGCGCGCACGAACGCGTCTCTTCGTCCTGCTTCCTATTGCAATTTACGACTACTTCGTGTGCAAGATTTTCGAAATTTCGTTCTTTTCATGAAACAAAACCGCCGGGCAAAGAAGCTTCGCTTCCCTGTTCGCGGTATATCGCTCTTTTTCATATTCTGTTTATCGTGCCTGGAGAAAGAAATCCTCGAAGCCACCGAAGTTATGGAGGTCCAGGCGGATGAATTCGATAACCGTAGCAGCATCTTTCTTTCGAAGACCTTCGATAATATCGGTATGATGCTCAGTATCCTTTGACAGCAGCACATCCCGATTGCTGTTCCAGTAAAACTGTACATATGCACGGGTCAGACGGTTCATCGTAAGACGAAGCTCCTGTAGCACATAGTCATTATGCGGTTCTTTCTGAGTTTTGGGTATTCAAGAAAAGGGGCTGTGAAAAACATAGCCTATAAAAAGAAGGACCAAGGTTCATAAAAAAACCCAAGGTCCTCTTTTTGTGTTAGAATTAACTTGCGATGAAAAATCTAACTAATACTTATTCTAATCCAAAACAGGCAGTTTTGCCACTATTTATTCAAGATTATCTGGACATTTGTGATCCGGTGCTGACATTTG
>ENA-OQJH01000816-OQJH01000816.1-human-gut-metagenome-genome-assembly--contig:-NODE-816-length-15233-cov-1.587780_pt1 | contig 15233 bp, 23 predicted proteins | sample MGYA00242597_ERZ504763 | MGnify/ENA primary metagenome ERZ504763 (study PRJEB26092, sample SAMD00036359) | human gut metagenome | host: Homo sapiens | study: EMG produced TPA metagenomics assembly of... | reverse complement strand
ACCGCCCTCACGTTCATTCATCCGGCGCAGGCGTTCACGACAAAACCGTAATTACCGTTGGTCACCATCCTTGCGATTTCCGCACGGGGAATCCCTAAAAGATACAGTTGCCGGATCTTGCTCGTTTTGTTGTCTCTTGTGCTAAAATGCTTCTAACTTGCTTGTTCATAACTTGTTAGCTTCTTTATTTACTCTACTAAGATAATGCTTTTATAGGAGAAACTATAATCATAAGAACTTTATTATCACTGCATTAGCTTACTTTGTTTTAGACTAAAAGTCTTATTGGGGGGATCCTTATCTTATCCGCTGCAAGTCCCGGATGACAAAAGGCGGCAATATATCGGAATAGTCAGATAACGATATATCATGATATGGCTGACCGCATAAGATGTGACATCGAAATAGGAATAGACGGGGATATGTTGATAGCGGTATAACGGGTTAGCCGGATAGCGATATATCATGATATGGCGAACCACATAGGGGGTGACATCGAAATAGAGATAACTAAAGCTATGCCGATAGTGGTATAGCGGACTAAAGACTACAGAAGAGATTCTCGAAAATCAATGAATTATGCTGTCAATCAATGATATTTCAATTTCCGATTCTTTTTATATGGCTATATGGTTATAGCAGTATAGCGGGAAGACGCACGTTCTGTGGGGAAATATTCCCCTTCAGAAGATCGGAAATGCAGAAAAACCGGCGGAAACCGTATGCGTTTTTCCCCTGACAAAAGGCTTTATAGCACTATATGGATATAGCGTGATATTCAAAACGTTGTCCCCATTAGGGGACAGCAAGTTGTGTTTCGTTAAACGAAAACAGGACGGTTTAACGGCGAATATGCCGACAAACCATCCAGCCTTTGCCTCCGGAGTTGGTATGTTTATAAGTGAAAAGACAACAGTATTAAAACAGAAGCAATTTAGCATATTTAAAAAATCATAATTCATTTCAGCCTTGACATTTTATTTTTAAAGCATAACTTTGTGTTCGGATAAATAAAAAATAGCTTCTTATGGTATATTGTAACTTATTGTTTTTGATATTTTTATAAATATAATATAACTAGATGTACATATCCAATAACGCTTACAGCGGTTTGAACTCACTTCGTGGAGGGCTGAAGCATAGCTATTGGAGCGGTTCATCACTTCTTGACACGACAACCTTTCAATCTGAAAGTGGAAAGCCATCATGTAATTATACGATTTCCCGAAATATGCAGTTTGGCTTTCAGGACACCCTTTCTATGGATTCCAATGTTTTTTTCATACGCTGATGGGGAATGTATTGGTACACCTATCTATTTCTTTTTTGCTTCCAATACGGTGTCCTAAAGGATACCTCACAAAGGCTTAATTTTAACGAACTGGCCCGTGTAACGAAAAAATACAGTTTATCCGTGAGAGTAACTGGTGCTGCCGACAGTTCTACTGGTACATCAGGTATCAACGATTCTTTGAATATATCAAGAGCTTGCTTGGTTGCTACAGAACTGGAATGACATGGAATATCGGCCGAACGTATTATCAGAATTAGTTAAGGAGAAATTGCCGACTATACACCTGCGGAATCCAACAGATATACGAAAGTAGAGTTGTTTTTTCAGAAGCGAAATAGAAATTTCACATAATTGATATTTAATTTTATCACAACTAATAAAGCCTCCCCGCTGTGAAACGAAAAGTTTTTTTTTCGATATGGTACACGCTATGCCGCCATTTCCATACCGTCGAGACCAGAGTAAAAATTACTTCGAGGCTTCGAGTGACTCTTTTCTGAAACGTTTTGAGGAGTTTTTTCAAGTTCGAGTGATGCTTTGCGGGCACGGGTTCCGGCAGCTTTGTTTCCTTTTTCTACCTGGAGGCTGGCATCTTTTGAAAATTGATCAAACAATTCACTGATTTGTGCAAATGTTTTTTCCATGGTCATATTTTTAAATGTTATACAATACTTTGCAAATATAGTAAAAAAATCAGGGATCAGATTATATTGTAATATATTCGTTATAGTATGATATCTCCTTTTATCCTCTCCCATATATTTCCCATTCCGAGTATTTCCTGATCGTGTCATTGGCAATTCTCTTCGGAGGGATTTTATCTATAAAGTTAGTGATAAAAAGTGGGAAAACCGCAGTGGATGCAACGAGTGCAGGATAATAATGTGAAATACCGTTATTTGTTGATGTGGGGGGAAGTAGAGGAGAGCCTTTGATATGCTGGAAATCAAATGCAACTAGTAGAGAGATAACGGATTCATCCGGAACCGAACCGATTCTGTGATCGATTCTGAGTACGACAGAAGGAAGTAGAAAGAAACGCTGAAAGCGTGTAAAGCTGCTCAATAAACAGCTCGGGAGCTAAGGAAAGACGCTGATGAGTTCCAAACATAGATGAGAAAAAGCCGAAGCAATGAATCATGTTCTCCGCTTCGGCTAATTTGACTTACCTTTTTCCCTCTGTGCCGTGTTCTTTCTCGAGCTGCAACTGTGTTAGTAAGCAGCTCCTTGTTTTTATTGCAACCCTTTAGTCTTGGCAAGGACGGAGCGCATACCCGAATCCCCGATCGACCATATATGTTGGCTGTACGTCTACTGAGCTAGTTCTAAGGTAATAATTATTGCCCTTCGCTACCGGATGTGCCGACCAGAAGCAACCCTGTGTCCCGATACTACCTGGCCGCATAGTGGAATAACTACGATACCCTAACGCCGGGAAGAAAATGCTCTGTGTTTTTTCGGAATTTGTATAAAAATACCAACCTTTTTCCGAACTACTCCAGGTACCGTTAACTTGAGTGGAAGATGATACACTTTCTCCTGTTGTGGTAAATCCTGTGAAAGCGTTACTGGCAGGAAGTTTAAAACCAACGGGACACGGATCGTAAATAGTCTTGTTAACAGGATTGTCATTGGCAGAAGTTGTTTTATTATCGGCACTCCACAGGTTGTAATAGGTATAATCTCCATTATATCTATTGTGCATCAGATTAGGATTGAGAATACAGTTCTTGATACAATCATTCCCGGCCGAAAAGGTTCCTTTCATAGGATTTGCTGTAGATGGAATTCCCTCCTTGTCATACCAGATTTTGGTTGTGTTACCCATTCCGTTCGAAGGTAGAGCGGATCTTTACGTCCCCATTGATAAAAAGGAGCATTACTTCCGGTAGCGATTACGTTCGCCAACTGCTTGATGGTTATTTCCTTACTCTGGTCCCCGGCAATGAATTTTACCTTGCAACTCCGTTCTTCATAGGTGATGGTATTACCGTCGCATTGTCCCAGATTAACGGGCATAAAATTATATTTTACGTTTTGATGATTGGTTATCTCAATCACATTGTTAATGTCTTCGTCTGTAACCCAGACATGCCAGGACCAGAGGATGGCATCACTCACATCCTTGATCGCAATGACGGCATTGCCTTGCCGGATGGAAGAACGGTCCACTTTGAAAGAGATATTGCCGCCATTGGAATCGGCATTGTATTTTATATCCGTAACCAGGTTCATCGCATCCTGCCAGACCAGTTCGGCCTTGGCCGGCGTACATCCATTACCGCTGATGTATGGATCCGTGATCCCGTTCCCGGCATGGTTGATGAAAGGATTCAGGATATTGGTTCCTGTCACCGTGGAGGTATACGCGGAAGCGTTCGTGGCTGAGTTCTTGATCGCATTGCCATATACCAGCGGCAAAGAATAGTAACCGGGAGCGTTGACCACGTAACAGTTGGCAGTGTTCTCAACAGTATTCCCCCCGGTGTTGTTGGAAAGGTTATACGGTGTGGTTTCCGATCCCTTGGCTGTGGCCGCCTTCAAAGCATTCTCATGTAAATCATTTGATATTCCGGTCTGCGCCTCGACCGTCGCATCACAAGGTTGCGCAAATTCACCGCCGGTACCAGATGCCGTGAATGCGGTAAGCCATACCGGCTTGGTGTCTGTCCACGTGGTTCCGTCTTCTGCATATTGTGCGGTCCATTCGGCAGCTTCTTTTTCCCCTTGGGCGTTTTTGCCTGTAACTGGTAACACAATATTGCTGTGTACCACCGGTATATGTAAAATCGGCCAGGGCAGTGACATCAAGCGTGTAAGTCCAGTTGAGAGAACTACTGGATATTTTGTAGGTCACAGTCTTGCCCATCGGCCACTCACTTCCTTTTATATCGGCTATTAAAGTGTGGCCTGTATGGGTGTCGTCTGTGAATAAGACTTCTATCTGCGCGCCCTCAGGAAACCGCTGGGGCAGCATCATAAAGGTCTGCGCCTCACTCGTGAGCGCCTCGTCAGCTGTTCCTGTCGTCACTTTATCCAATGCCTGTGAGAAGGAGGCGGGAGTATCCAAACCGCTCCAGGTTTGTGTCCCCATATTGTAAGTTCCTCTGGAATAAAACGTTTTTCAAACGGACCTGCTTGACCGTACCTTCCCGCATATCATTCCCGCACACGAATCTGACGGCGGTCAGTGCATGGTTGAAGGTCAGTGCAACAGCCGTGTTACTGTTTCCCCCGAGCTCAGATGACCGGGCTACCAGCAGGTCCTCCTGTTGGCTCACCTCTTCCGGCACGGTCACGCTGATACGGGGGGGAGCCGGCCTGCCCCTACCCGGAAAACACGTACCGGGCGTTCTCTTTGGGTGCATAGGCGAATTCCGCAGGCATTTTTATTATATCATCCGAAAATAGAAAGATAATCAGCATAGCTATGCATACCGCCCAGCAGATAATTTACTCCGAAGTAAGTCATCAGCACCGTAAGGAAAGCCAACACCATATAAGCATGGAAGAACCGGGGTTGCCGGAAGACGGCAAGCGATGGTCCGTGGAATGCCGCACCATAGATTAAAAAGGAGATCAAAGCCCAGACTTCTTTCGGTCCCAGGCCCAATAACGCCCCCATGAAACATTTGCCCACACAGCACCAATAAAAATTCCCGCCCCCAGACAAAATACTGCCGGATAGAGCATCAACCGACTGAAAAGCATCAATTGCTCCACACGGACCTTACGCTGTTCCTGAATCTCCGAATCGATTGCCTTTTTTTCGCCAACCTCCTATGCAGAATGCCAGTAATCCATTTAGCATCATAAAGGCAAACAATGCATAAGATACCATAATCAGAGAAACATGAATACTTAACCAGGGAGACAGCAACACAGGCATCAGAGGAGTGATCTGAGGATTGTTCTGCCCAAGATAAGCTACCAACAAGGCAAAACCCGAAATGAGCAATCCAAAAGACAACGTAAAAGAGAAGCGACACCGGAATATGCATGCAAGCAGAAGTGTACACAGTGCCATAAATTGCATGGTTTCATATCCATTGCTCAACGGAATACGTCCGCCAACATACCACCGCAAACAGTAGCCAAAGAGTTGAAAAAGGAATGCTGCATAAAGTGCAACTGTAAAAACGCTCCATGCCTTACCTGCCGAACGATGCATGCTGCAATAAAGTAAATAGAAAAATGCCAGCATCCCTACAGTCAGATTGAACATGAACAACAGTTTGCTGAATGGAATACGATTGTACAATATTTCAGCCTGCACTTTTACGTCAGATAGTGGTTTTATACTCCCATCTTCCGGTAAAGGATGGATAAGTGTTCCACTCCGTAGCATCAGTATCAATCCTACCTTTTCGTCCGTTTCCATGATAGCCTTTTCCAACGAAGTCATTTTCATATGTGGCTTTTGTCCACCCTTCCAAAATTCCTGCAATCGATAGTTTTGTCCATCAAACAAATCAGTAAGACGGGCATAAGAAGACGATAACCGGAGTAAATGACGAAGTTCCGCACTCTTTATATAAATCATCGGTTCATTCTGCCAAACCTCCGGACGAAGTAGCCAACCTCCGACAACCTGTTCGGGTGTCATACCACCATAAGAAGGTTTTCCGGTCAGTTTCAATACAAGTCTCGTGCAAGAGTATTAAAAGGTACTACGCGATCATGATAAATCACTTGTTTGAATGCCAGACTATCCGCCTGCCTGAGTGCAAGTGCGGAAGGCTTCTGTTTTCTGCTTGCACCACCGTTACCACAGCCATGAGCAACCACACAAACATTCCCCCTTTCCGAAGCAATGGATGCCTGAGTAATCTACGGAATTCTCCACTGCGACCGACAAGCATCCACAACATGGAGATACCCAGCAAAATATATCCTGCATACGTAACCCCTATTCCCCACGGATCATAATTCACTGACAACCAACTCCCCTCCTTATCATCATCAAAAGAAGACTGGTAAAAGCGATACCCCTGACGAGAGAGGATACGATTCATGGAAACTGGTTCCGCATCCCGGATATAGCTGACATAATCTGCCGGAGCCTCCGTCCCCGGATAATACTCCACCCGGAAACTGTCCAGACACAATGTGAATGGTAATTCGATCACCCGCTTACTGTCTTGGTCTATGAAAGTTCCCACCTCAGTGCCTACTGTGAGATGCATATATCCTTTCTTGCTGCATGAAATGTAATCATGGCTCCCACCAAGATAAAAAGGAAGGAGCCATGCAACAACAATGCCGGGAGATGCCGCCACAACTGCCGCTTAACCAACACGACAACTGCCAATGCAGCAAGTACTCCCCACAAACAACAAAACCAAACTGTATGATAAACATACTTTTCTACAAACTCTGTTCCGCGTACATGCTCCACAAAGGTCACCACAGCAAGTAAAGCCACCAGACAGATATATAAGGAGACGAGACTTTTCTTCAGATTAAAAAGGTGCATATTCCTTATTCTTCAAAGCCTTAACTCCCATACATTCCATTTCGATCAACCATCCGGGACGGCATACAGGCGCATGTACAAATACTTTAGGAGTATCTGGGAAACACTTGTCATACATACTCTTCACAACTGCATAGTCTGCAATGTCACGCAAGTAAACAATCATATGCCCCAAATCATCAAACGTGCACTCCGCCTCTTTCAGCAAGGCTTCTACATTTTCCCACATCCGTTCCGTCTGCCTACGGATGTCGCCGGGGTATACTACTTCCCCTTTATTGTTGATACTTGCCGTACCTGAAATAAACACTTGACGCCGGTCACCGTAATCGACATACGTTCCGCGTTCAAAGCTGACACCATACTCATAAGTAGGATTCAGATGCGTAGGAGCATAAAGGAAGTGTATCTGTTCCGGCTTTAAGCCTGCCACAGCATAGGTATCCATTTGCACCAATACTTTAGGATCAGCATGACGTCCGCCGATACCTGTACTGGCAATATAGTGTGTTTTTTCCGTCAGGTTCTGAGTGACGAAAACCTCATTACGCGCCTTTACCACACCGGCATAATTCACATCCACATTCTGTACGAAGAACCAGGTACGGATACAGTTATCCGCCAATTTACATCCTTGTTCCATAAGTTGCATCGCGTAGTCATTCAGCAACAAACGGGTCTGGTACTCAGAATTTGCGGCACGATTGAAAACACTGCTCCCCACAGGTGGCGGTACGCATTGTGCTTTACTTCAAACAATCCGTTGTGCAGCACTTGTGTCTGCACATTGGTCTGTAAATAAGCCCACAAAGCTATTTTCGTCCCATCCAAAGGGGGTTGCTCTACCACGGAAAGAGCACAGTCGGAACTTCGGTAGTGATAGCCAGCAGGAGGTCAGCCTGATTGGCGGTATCACTCAGAAAATAACGTTTAAACACAGCCATGGCACCTTTCAATTCACCTGCAAGCAAATCATTGTAGGCATTGGCTACTGCATTTAATTGTTCTTCATAAGTGTCTTCCGGCCGGGTAGAGTGAATCATTACATGAAACTCTGAAACGCCTTCTTTTACTTCATATTTAAAAATCTCGGTTAATGTATTCTCTGATTGATTGGTTGGTTGTTTTTTGTTGTTCATTTCCAATATCGTTTACTCGTTATTCAAAAAAATACCTTCGTTTATCCAATTATCTATCAGTTTCAATAAGGGTTGCTCATCTTCTGACAGCATATCGGTATGGTTCATACTCGTATCACCAGCCCTGTTCAAGACCAGATGTAGAAAACTCTCTTCTGCACTGCCGGGCTTCACCAATAGTATATCACTATTCTTATGCGCCGGCTGGTTGACCAACGCATGATAGCTCTTACCCTCCGTCAGAAATAAATTACCCGATGCAGAACCGGTCTGCCATGGCACGCTACACATCTTTTATCGAAAACCTGTGACTGGATGGAACTGAACATACCCACGTCCAGTGTTCCCACATCCATTAATATAGTATCTGTAATAGCTGCGAGTTCTTCATCTTCCATCGTCTTAAATTCGACAATACATTCGCGCAGACGACTGATAACACACAATTTGAGTGATTTCACTTCATCACTGATACCTCCCAGTGTCATAACGATATCTGTTCCGTCGGTTACATTGACTGGCAGTGATTTCGTTATAACAGCGTATTCACTTTTATCATTGAAGCCTGCCACAACGACACTATAATCATCCGTCCAATTGCTGATACCACTGAAACGACCTGTCAACTTTAGGACTCGGCCACCACGCTGCACCTCTATCTCCTTCTCATAGATTCTTCCATCATCACATGAACAGAAGCAGAGTGTCATCCAGATAGCAGCAAAGAATAATATACATTTCTTCATAACTACTCTCTTTGTTTTTTTAGAAAGTATATTGCAGCATTACTGTTGCAGAATGAGTGGCCAGACCTAAATTATCATTATCTCGGTCGAGCTGTGTATCGTGCCCCGTACGGGCAATATACTGGTACATAGCCTGGAGTTTCAGGTTACAACCCTTAAAGAAATAATTCACACCCACAGCCGGCATATTCAGAAATCCGTCATCGCTGGTACCGTTACGGTTAAAGAAGTCATAACGCAAGGCAGCCTGCAAACGGGGAGCTACAAAGTAGCCGCCCTGTACATAACCACCCAGGTAATTGTATGTCTCATTTATTTTCTGACGATCGGTGAAGCCACATTCATATAGTATGCTTCGGCGCCCAGATACAGTTTATTCTTTAACATGGCAAATTCCACTCCCACACGGTATCATTGGTACTTTCATTCTCACTTTCCACATTGATTGAAGCCGATACACCGAACATGATCTTATCTTCATTCAAACGGTTAGGATTACCTTGGGTGGACGGCATCACACCTTTAGGCATATAAGTAAAGCGTCCCGCATACAGTAAAGAAGGAATATGCCAATCATCACTCAGAGTTTTTGTAGCTGTATTTACAGAAGAACCGGTACCATTGAATAAACCTACTTCATAGCCAAATTTATCAGCTAACAATCCGTGAATTTCAACACCGAGGTCAAAACCGGTACCGATGTTAGGCGTTACCGCATTCAAGGAATAAGGCAGAATGATGGCGGAAGTCAATGATACTGGCAACTGCGGCAACAATGTTTCGCCCAACGTCGTCAGATAAGCATGTGAGAAAGGTGTTTTGAATTTACCGACACGCACGGCAAACTGTTTTTTAAGTTGCACATCGAACCATGCTTGTTGAAGCAATGCTCCCCCACTGGCAGCCGCATTGATAGAAAGATTAAAGGCTACTTTACCAAAAGCTTTACCAGTGAAGCCCAATACAGCATAGGGAATTGAGAAACCGGAATTAGCTACATTATCCTGATTGTATGCCTTATCCAGGCCTTCATCATCATACCAATTGAAATTTGCACAAGTCTGTACCAACAGATAGGGCTTGAATACAAAGTCTCCCTTCTTGGTTTCTATCGTAAATCCCTCTCTTCCGGCAAGTGACACTACACCGTTTTCTGTATCTTCTTCATGCTGTGCCATAGCAGCCAACGAAAGGGCAGCCATTACAACCATTAAAATTAATTTCTTCATAATTGCTTGTATAATACTTATTGGTTTTATTGTTCGTTATTTGTTTTATTAATGATTTCAGAAATGCGACCAAAGCATTACGATCTTCTTTACTCATCTTTTTGAAGAGATTCTTCGATGCTTCACCTTCACCACCGTGCCACATGATAGCCTCAATATAGTTGCGGGCGCGCCATCATGCAAGAAGTAAGTATGACCATTCACAGTTTCCTGCAATCCGATACCCCAAAGCGGAGTCGTACGCCATTCGTTGCCACGGGCCAAACCGCTTACATAGTTATCATTCAGTCCTACGCCCATAATTTCAGAGCCCATGTCATGAAGCAGGAAGTCCGAATATGGATGAATTGTCTGACTACCCAGCCAAGGAAGGCGGGTTCCGTTCAGCAGTATAGAACCACGTGGTTTTGTGTGCAAGGTGGTTACATGGCAGAGATGGCACTTCGCCTTATAAAAATTCTGCTCACCCTTGATCACTTGTTCATTATTCACATTGCGACGTGCCGGAACACTAAGGCTCTGCATGTAGAGATCTACATTCTCCATTTCTTCCGTAGATACATCCAACTGGGCATAAGAAAGTCCCATCATACTGCCTTGATTTACTTGTGCCTGTCCTTCACAGATTTCTTCGGGATAGCGGCTGTTCGTAACTCCCATATCGCTGGAGAAACCAAGTTCCACTGTCAGGTCGGCATGCTGTGCTTTATTACCGGACAAGCCTAAACTTCTCATTCCTCTCTCGGAGATATAGTTGCAACGGCCACTGATACCATATTCCGGATAATTGCTTTAGCAGCCAAAGCTTTCAATTTCAGTGGGATCGAGCGCCATCATTTGTCCCATACCTACGTGGCGCAGAGGAATACGCACCGTACAGAACAGGTCTTCGGGTTTGATGCTGTCCGCATACCATTCATAAATAGAATAATTGGGTTTGCAAAGTTCATACGTCTCACCATCAGGGAACTGGAAAGTCTCATAGGTATATTCCACTTTCAGTTTTCCCTCGGGCTTCACACCATAAATAGCCTGATCATGAAGCACACGTCCATAATCCTGAAAGAAAGCTCCATTCTTACGACTAATATAAACCAACATAGACGAAAAGCCGGAGCTACCGGAACCACCTTCGCTCCACAAGTAGGTTGCGTACGTCCGGCATTTCGGTGACAGCTACCACAAGAATAACCGGCATAAACCGGTCCCAGTCCTCCACCTATTCCATTACTACTGGTGCGGATATCATCATACAATTTGTCACCACGGGTGAAACGTTTATCGTATGCCCCTGTTATCCAGTCAGCCGACCTGTCATAAGCATAAGAGGAAGTCAGGAAGTTGGTAGCAGTACCGGCAGAGAGGGCAAAGCCGGCAGGTACTTCTATATTATCCACATCAATTCCATCATCCTCGCAGGCAAACAATGCCAGAAGCGAAAAACAGATTGGAAATGAGTATTTTAATAAGCCATTCATTCGTTATTGAATTATTATTGCAAAATACGTAACTAACATTTATCTTTTTAACGCAGATGTTGCGGAAACAACAGAATATTCATTATCCCACTGTTTCCGCAAAATCTGATTTCTAACAAGTAAAAATCTTACTGAATGGTACGGCTTCGCCATCTTTGAAGATCAAATATTCCAAAGTGTGGTAACCACGCAAAGCTTGTGCACCGGCAATTTTATCATCTTCTTCATCATAGTCACCATCCCAGTTCAAGTCTGAATAGTTACCGGAAGTCAGGATCTGTACGATACCATCCTGATCGAGTGGCCAGCTATCCATATTGGGGTCAAGACCTTTGTCGGCAACCGGACCAAAAGGAATGCCTCACTGGTTTCCCACGGTGTACGAGCAGCAAGCCATGCTGTGGCGCAAGCCTTGAAGTTAGCATTGCTGGGAGAAGTACGGAATGTCTCAACAGCATCGAAAAGAGCCTGATTTCCCGCTTTCAAATCAGAGTAAGTAGGTAATACAACTACATCCACATAATTTTTTACGACTTCAGCCAACACTGTTTTATCAATACCTTCGATACAACTCTTCAAACTACCCTTGAGTACTCCCTCTAAAGTGGCACAAGCTTCCATAGCACTTACTGCTTCCGGACTATTGATATTGTTGCGGAAAGGACTCGGGATAGCCCAAATTGCTGCTGCTGCGTCATCAATCGCTTTTTTTACTTCAGTATCAAGATTAGCATTTACCGCGGCTACTGCTTTTGAGAGAGATAACTCGCTAATAGCCCCTGTACGTGTTCCGTAATAAGCATTGCGAATAGAATAGATATTGTTACGATAGTCTTCACGAGAATGCCAGCTATACCATGACTCTACAGCATACAAAGCCTTTTCTTCATTATTATGTATGAAAAGATCGTAAGGGTCACCAATTTTGGCAGTACCTACTTCATTGGCAATGTCTACACAGCCGTCAATCAACTGCTCAACACTCGTCAAAGCATCTTGATTCTTAAAGAAATCTGCATAACTTCCACCTTCGTTGTATTTAACCGCCCAGTCATCATAAAGAGCAGTAGCATCATTCACCAACAATTGTGCAACTACTCGCATGTAATTTCCCCAACTACTTGCATTCTCCGCCGTATAGTTCAAGATTTTAGCGTCTATAGTCGTAGTGTCATCATCACTACAAGCCGTAATGGAACACATCATGCCCAATGAAAGAGCCGACAAATAAAAAAACTTTTTCATATTACTTAAACATTAAATTAATTATAAATACCTATTTGAACTATCTCTTGGTAAACCAACCGACATAAGCTATACCGATAGCAAATTCATTTTCATTGTTATATTTAGTCGATCCAAATACCTTGTTCGTACCAATATGACGGGTAGTATAATCGGCCTTTACAACCAGATTCGGCAATGCAAACCAGTTAACTCCTGCCGTCCATTTGCTTACCTGACAGCGCTTCTCCATTGTAGCAGAACCTTCTGCCTCTTCCTGCGGGTTGTAGTATTCATAACGGGCATAAGGATAAATAACCGGACATTTCTTCTGCGAGAAGAAAGCACTCAGGTTAAGACCAGCTCCAAGCCATAGCACAGGGCATTCTTAGCTACATTACGCATAGCACCGTGATAATAATTGGAGTTATTGGAAAGAGTAACCTTGCTGATCTTGGAAGAATTCTCTAAATCACCATAAATGATATTACCACGAGCGGTAACATATTTATTTTTATACTGTGCATCGGCAGAGTAAATTTTCACTGATGAGCGGCCTACACTGCTATACTTATAATTCTTATCAGCATTGGCCGTCACGTCATTACAATAGTAAAAAGCAACACCTGCACGCAACCCCGATACCCCTTTATAGTCCAGACGTGCTACATAAGCAGGTGAAGTAAAGTTATCTTGTTCAAAGAGTCCCTGCTTACCACCGGCAACCCAGTTATCGCGACCAAAACCATCAGCATTCAAGCCGGCAACAATCATTGCCTGATAATCAAAACGCGCATATCCTTTACCAAAAGAACCGAAGAATTCCAATCCTGTCTCATGCCAGGTAGAAGGAATAATTGTGGTTTCACCCTCAGGACGAGATGTTCCAAAGAAGTTGATAGGCTCATGGTGTGCATTGGTCAATCCCATAGGTACAATCAAATGACCGGCACGAATATTGAAAGCCGAATGTATCAGACGGGTAATGTGAAACTGCTCAAGAGCGACTTCTCCACCCTTTTCCATTTCTGTCTCATACTCACCGTTTTCTGAATTCTCAAGTTCAGTTTCAAGACCTACACCTCCTGCTTCAAACTCTATCTCAGCACCCAGTATCCACTTGGAATTAAACTTGTATCAAAAGCCAACAACAAACGAGAATCGACAATGTAATTGCGGTGATCACTGTTATCGACCCCACCATAGAAACGATTCGTTCCGTAATTCATAAACTTTGCTACCATCTCTCCGTATCCACCGAAACGGAACTTTTCGTAGTCGTCATCTTTTGTTACCTGTTTTATTCTCTCTTTCTTTGCCGCAGTTTCAGATACCTCTTCTGTTGAGGTTACTTTTCGGGTTCATTAGCCCGTAAGTATTGTTAAAAAGCAAGAAACCTAAGGCGAATAAGCAAGTTAATTTTTTCATCTTTTATCTTAAATTTTGTTGGCGCAAAAGTAGAGGGAGTTAAAAAGGCGAGCAATACCCAAATATGAGTATTGTGTTATTAAAAATAATAATAAGTAGGTACTTAAACGAACACTATTTCTTTTTGTTCTTTTTTACAAAGCAGTAATTCACTAAAAAGATAGCCGCAAAGATCACAGCAATCCAGATAAAACTAATAAATATCAAATAGCGGTTATAAATGTACTCTCCCTCTTCAGGAACATGATTAAGCATACATAGCAAACAGTTACACTGAGGATTATCAGCATCATGCGAAAAGTAAGAGTACAGTAAAAAAGATAAGCTACCTGCAAAAATAAATAATAATAATAGCTATTATTCCCCATCTCTTACAACCTAAAGGTCTGTCAATTGTCTTTTTATGATTCGTTAGTTTCACCATATAGTAGTTTATAGTTAGATTATACGCGCAAAGTTGCATGCTTTCAGCGACCTGGCAATACCCAATAATTGTGATTTTTATAAAATCTAACAAAAAACCATCATTAATGGGTATTTCAGAAACGCGGATTCTCCCCTACTTTGCAGTCGAGAAATAAAACTTATGCAATACTCTAAAGATGACATACAAAAAGAAATTTTGAAAGCTGCCGAAAAGGTATTCCTCGAAAACGGCTTTCCGAAGGCTTCCATGCGTGAAATTGCGCAAGAAGCACAGGTAGGGTTGAGCAATATCTATAACTACTTCAAAAGTAAGGATGATATTTTCTGTACGGTGGTACGGCCTGTAATCAGTGCATTCGAAAGAATGCTGCACGAACATCACGGTCGTTATGGAGCAGATATCATGGAAATGTATTCCACCGAGAGTCTGTGCAAAAACCTTAGACGCTATATTGAATTATTGGTTCTTCGTATATTTATGGAAAGAAACTAAACAATATATCTATAAACTACATAGTAGGAGGAAACAGAAAATCAAATTCAAATGATAACTCTTGAACAATTGGTTGCTCCAGATTCTTGGGCAAGGATTATCGATTTATTTGTGGATATCTTGCCTATAGATGAGCTTGGTTTAAACATGTCAAACTTCAATCAGAAGGGAGACACCGTATAATCCTGCAACATTACTAAAATTGTATTTATATGGTTATAAGCACTCAATAAGATCATCAAGAAGTTGGAACACTTCCTGTAAAGTAAATGTGGAATTATGGTGGCTATTAGGAGGCTT
>ENA-OQJH01000815-OQJH01000815.1-human-gut-metagenome-genome-assembly--contig:-NODE-815-length-15236-cov-1.685684_pt1 | contig 15236 bp, 22 predicted proteins | sample MGYA00242597_ERZ504763 | MGnify/ENA primary metagenome ERZ504763 (study PRJEB26092, sample SAMD00036359) | human gut metagenome | host: Homo sapiens | study: EMG produced TPA metagenomics assembly of... | reverse complement strand
ATTTACAGAACGTTACATTAAAAGAGAAAAGGAGACACCCCATGTTTAAGAGTTTCAGTATGGACCTGGCTGGCCGTAAGCTGACTGTAGAAGTTGGCCGCGTAGCAGCTCAGGCAAACGGTGCAGCATTTATGCATTACGGCGATACTGTAGTACTTTCTACAGCAACCGCATCTGCAAAGCCAAGAGAAGGCATTGATTTCTTCCCTTTAAGTGTAGAATATGAGGAGAAGTTCTACTCTGTAGGAAAGATCCCAGGCGGCTTCAATAAGAGAGAAGGAAAAGCATCTGAAAATGCCATCCTTACCTCCCGTGTTATCGACCGCCCTATGCGTCCTTTATTCCCAAAGGATTACCGCAATGACGTAACCTTAGACAACGTAGTTATGTCTGTAGATCCAGACTGCAGCCCAGAGCTGACTGCTATGCTTGGTTCTGCTATCGCTACCAGCATTTCTGATATCCCATTTGACGGACCTTGCGCTACTACCCAGGTTGGTCTTATTGATGGTGAATTTGTTATCAACCAACTTCCGCTCAGAGACAGGTATCTGAGATGGCTCTGACTGTAGCTTCTACCAGAGAGAAAGTTATCATGATCGAAGCTGGTGCCAAGGAAGTTCCTGAGCAGAAGATGATCGAGGCTATTTTCAAAGCTCACGAAGTAAACCAGGAGATCATCCGCTTTATCGATACCATCGTAGCTGAGTGCGGAAAAGAAAAGCACACCTACGAAAGCTGCGCAGTTCCGGAAGAATTATTTGCAGCGATCAAGGAGATCGTTCCTTCTGAAGAGATGGAAACAGCTGTATTTACCGATGACAAGCAGACCCGAGAGGCAAATATTGCAGCTATTACTGAGCGTCTGGAAGAGGCATTTGCTGAGAACGAAGAGTGGCTGCCATTATTAGGCGATGCTATTTATCAGTATGAGAAGAAGACTGTCCGCAAGATGATCTTAAAAGACCACAAGCGTCCAGACGGCCGTGCGATTACACAGATCCGTCCTTTAGCAGCTGAGATCGACATCCTTCCAAGAGTACATGGTTCAGGTATGTTCACCCGTGGACAGACCCAGATCTTAAATGCCTGCACACTGGCACCATTATCTGAGGCTCAGAAGATCGATGGCTTAGATGCAAATGAGACAACCAAGCGTTACATGCATCATTACAACTTCCCGTCCTTCTCCGTAGGCGAGACAAAGCCAAGCAGAGGACCGGGCCGTCGTGAGATCGGACATGGCGCACTGGCTGAGCGTGCATTAGTTCCTGTACTTCCAAGTGAAGAAGAGTTCCCATATGCGATCCGTACTGTATCTGAGACTATGGAGTCTAATGGTTCTACTTCCCAGGCAAGTATCTGTGCATCCACTCTGTCCTTAATGGCAGCAGGTGTACCGATCAAGCGTATGGTAGCTGGTATCTCCTGTGGTCTGGTAACAGGTGAGACTGATGACGATTACATCGTTCTGACCGATATCCAGGGTCTGGAAGACTTCTTCGGCGATATGGACTTTAAGGTAGGCGGTACTGAAAAGGGTATCACTGCTATCCAGATGGATATTAAGATCCATGGTCTGACCCGTCCGATCATTGAAGAGGCAATTGCAAGAACCCGTGAAGCAAGAATGTACATCTTAGACAATGTTATGAAGCCAGTTATCTCCGAGCCTAGAAAGCACTTAAGCCAGTATGCTCCAAAGATCAAGCAGATCACCATTGATCCTCAGAAGATCGGCGATGTAGTTGGTAAGCAGGGCAAGGTGATCAACAAGATCATCGAAGAGACCGGCGTTAAGATCGACATCAGCGATGATGGTATTGTAAATGTTTGCGGTACTGACGAGGCTATGATCGACCGCGCTATCGCTATTATTACAGGAATTGTTACTGATATCGAAGCTGGAATGGTATTTACCGGCAAGGTAGTACGTATCATGAACTTCGGCGCATTTGTACAGCTGGCACCAAACAAAGACGGTATGGTACACATCTCCAAGCTGTCTGATAAGCGTGTTGCAAAGGTAGAAGATGTTGTAAACATCGGCGACGAAGTAACTGTTAAGGTTGCAGAAGTTGACAAGATGGGAAGAATTAACCTGACCATGAGACCAAGTGACCTGGCAGAGAAGAAGGAAGAAAAAGAAGAAAACTAAAATCAGAGGGTGAGAAAATGAAAGTAAGAACAAGATTTGCACCAAGCCCTACAGGAAGAATGCATGTTGGAAATTTGAGAACAGCTCTGTATGCGTACCTGATCGCAAAACATGAGGGAGGCGATTTCCTTTTAAGAATTGAAGATACAGACCAGGAACGTTACGTAGAAGGCGCTGTAGATATCATTTACAGAACCCTGGAAGAAACCGGTCTGGTCCACGATGAGGACCAGACAAGGATGGCGGCTGCGGTCCTTATGTTCAGAGTGAGCGCCAGGCTTCCGGAATTTATATGGAGTATGCAAAAGCAGCTGGTAGAAAAAGGAGAAGCATATTACTGCTTCTGTACACCAGAGCGTCTGGAGTCCTTAAGAAAGACTGTAAACGGTGAGGAGATCATGACCTATGATAAGCACTGTCTGCACCTTTCCAAAGAGGAAATCGAGGCAAATTTGGCTGCTGGAAAGCCATTTGTTATCCGTCAGAATAACCCGACTGAGGAACTACCACCTTCCATGACGAGATCTACGGAGATATCACTGTAGATAACTCTGAACTGGATGATATGGTACTGATCAAATCTGATGGTTATCCTACCTACAACTTTGCAAACGTAGTAGACGATCATCTTATGGGCATTACCCATGTAGTAAGAGGAAATGAGTATCTTTCTTCTTCACCAAAGTACAACCGTCTGTATGACGCTTTCGGCTGGGAAGTGCCGGTTTATGTACACTGCCCGCTGATCACAGATGAAAGCCATCACAAGTTAAGCAAGCGCTGCGGACATTCCTCTTTTGAGGACCTGGTAGAACAGGGCTTTGTTCCGGAAGCAATCGTAAACTATGTGGCACTTCTTGGCTGGTCTCCAGAAGGCAATAACGAGATCTTCTCTCTGGAAGAGATGGTAAAGGAATTTGATTACCACCGTATGAATAAGTCTCCGTCTGTTTTTGATATGACCAGCTTCGCTGGATGAACGGCGAGTATATCAAGGCAATGGACTTTGATCGTTTCTATAAGCTGGCTGAGCCATACTTAAAAGAAGTGATCAAGAAAGACTTAGATCTTAAGAAGATTGCAAATATGGTAAAGACCAGAATTGAAGTATTCCCGGAGATCAGGGATCACATTGATTTCTTTGAGGAACTTCTGAGTATGACATTGCTATGTATACTCACAAGAAGATGAAGACAAACGCAGAGACTTCCCTTAAGGTATTAAAAGATGTACTTCCTATTCTGGAAGCACAGGAAGATTTCAGCAATGACGCTCTGTTTGCAGCACTTTCCGCTTATGTAAGTGAAACTGGCGTAAAGACAGGCTTTGTTATGTGGCCTGTACGTACCGCTGTTTCCGGCAAGCAGATGACTCCTGCAGGCGCAACTGAGATCATGGAAGTTCTTGGAAAAGAAGAATCATTAAAACGTATCCGCAAAGGCATTGAAATGCTGGAGGCTTAATACATGGCTTTTAATGAAGCACAGAAAAGGGCGATCCGTCACACAGACGGACCTGCCCTTGTACTTGCAGGACCCGGCTCAGGTAAGACTACGGTCATTACCAACCGGGTCCGTTATTTAACGGAAAAAGTGGGCGTGGAGCTGGAAATATCCTGGTGATCACCTTTACCAGGGCGGCGGCCCGTGAAATGAAAGAACGATATGAACGGATAACCGGGACAGGATGCAGCAGAGTCTCTTTTGGGACCTTCCATTCTGTCTTTTTTATGATATTAAAACTGGCATACCGGTATCAGGCCTCCAATATCGTAAAAGAAGAGCAGCGCATCCAGTTTATCAGGGAGCAGTTAGACCAGACAGATCTGGAGATCGAGGACGAAGGAGAGTTTATTTCTTCTGTATTGTCAGAGATCAGCCTTATTAAAGGGGAATTAATGTCCTTAGATAACTATTATGCAAAAAGCTGCTCCCAGACCGTCTTTAAAGAACTGTATGATGGCTATGAGCATCGTCTTCGCAAACAGGGACTTCTGGATTTTGATGACATGCTTGCCATGTGCTATGAGCTTTTTAAAGAACGTAAGGATATTTTACAGGCATGGCAGAGAAAATATAAGTACATACTTATCGATGAATTTCAGGATATCAACCAGATCCAGTATGAGATCGTAAAAATGCTGGCTCTGCCGGAGAACAATCTGTTCATCGTAGGAGATGATGATCAGTCCATTTACCGTTTCCGGGGCGCAAGGCCGGAGCTAATGCTTGGATTTGAAAAAGATTATCCAGATGCAGAGAGAATCCTGCTGGATGTAAATTACCGCTGCGTGGATCCGGTGATCGAGAGCGCAGGAAAACTGATCGCTAATAATAAAACACGTTTCCAGAAAGAGATCCATGGAAACAGGGGAAAAGGCTGTCCTGTATTTGTAAAAGAGTGGCCGGACCCTTTAGCAGAGACAAAGGCTATTACAGAAGAACTGCGGGATTACCACCAGATGGGGATCGCTTACGAAGATATGGCGGTTTTATACCGCACCAATCAGGGACCAAGACTTCTGATCGAGCGGATGATGGAATACAATATCCCTTTCATATGCGGGATACAGTGCCAAATCTTTATGAACACTGGATCTCCAGAAATGTGTTCTGCTACATTTACGCGGCCTTAGGGGATCTGAGCCGTTCCAATATACTCCAGATCATCAACCGGCCTGCAAGGTATATCAGCCGGGATGCCTTAGATACCAAGGTGATCCGATGGGAACAGCTGAGATCTTTCTATCAGGATAAAAACTGGATGCTGGACCGTATTGACCAGCTGGTATACGACCTGGAAATGCTGCGGGAAATGGCTCCGGCAGGTGCAGTAAACTATATCCGGAAAGCTATTGGATATGACGATTACTTAAGAGAGTATGCCAATGAGCGAAGACTAAAGCCGGAGGACCTGTTTGAGGTCTTAGATGCCTTCAGGAGAGTGCTGTGCCCTTTAAGACCTATGAGGCATGGTTCAACCATATGGATGAGTACAAAGAGCAGCTAAAGGAGCAGTCTGCCTTAAGAGAGGCAGAAAAAGAAGGTGTCAGTCTGATGACCATGCACAGCTGTAAAGGTCTGGAATTTAAAGTAGTATATATCCTGGATACAAATGAAGGCATAACACCTCATCATAAGGCGGTTTTAGAGCCGGATCTGGAAGAAGAACGGCGCATGTTCTATGTGGCAATGACAGAGCAAAGGACCGGCTGCATATTTTTTATGTAAAAGAGCGGTATCACAAGCGGCAGACCGTATCCCGGTTTGTAGTGGAGACAGGACTTCTTGGTAAAAAGGGATTTAGAAAAAATGGAAAACAGGGAAGAAAATAAGGAGAGGGAATCTGGTAAAAGAACAGATGGCCTGGTCCATATCTACTGTGGGGATGGAAAAGGAAAGACCACTGCTTCTGTAGGTGCAGCCGTCCGGGCAGCAGGAAGCGGAAAAAAAGTGGTGATAAAACGTTTCCTGAAAAATGATCATTCCGGGGAAGTGGAAGTTTTAAAACAGATCCCGGGGATAACAGTCCTGCCATGTACCAGGCAGTTTGGATTTTCCTGGAAAATGAGTTCCCAGGAGAAAGAAGAGGCAAAGGAATATTACGGGGAAGAACTGGAAAAAGCCTGGAAAACAGCATGGGGTCAGGATGCAGATATGCTGATCTTAGATGAGGCGGTAGGCGCCTGCAGCCTTGGCTTTATAAAGGAAGAACGCCTGCTGGAACTGATTGGTTGTAAGCCAGAAAAATTAGAAGTGATCCTGACAGGCAGAAATCCTTCTAAAGAACTGCTTGCAGCTGCAGATTATGTCACGGAAATGGTCATGCGTGCCCACCTTATACCAGGGGAATACCCGCCAGAAAAGGAATTGAATATTAGCTTGCAATTTTACAGGCAGTCTGATAAAGTGTAAATGAACAGCGAAAAGCTGTAACATTTAACCGGATTGGATATGAAAGGAATAAAATATGGCAGACGAGAAGAATTTAAATGAAGAAGAGGAAATGACCGTTACCCTGACATTAGATGATGATTCTGAAATCGAGTGCGTGGTCCTTAACATCTTCTCTGCAGGAGACCGTGAATATATTGCCCTTCTTCCTATGGAAGGAGCAGAGTCCGAAGAAGGAGAAGTTTATCTGTACCGTTACAGCGAGACAGAAGACGGAACTCCTGTTCTGGATAACATTATGGATGATGATGAGTACGAGATCGTGCTGACGCATTTGACGAAATGTTAGATGACCAGGAATACGATGAGCTGGTAAGCGAAGAAGATTTAGACGACTAATTCTATTAGATCATGTATCTGAATGCTTGTAGGGCATTATAAAGCATTATAAAGCGGAAAGAAAGCCGGGATATGTAAATGTGCATGTCCCGGTTTTTTGCACTTAAACAGCCTAGTTGTGAAACTTGTGTGAAAGCGTAGAAAACCCGGATTTTTTTGTTATAATAAGGGCGAAGTAAGTTTTTTATAAGTACATAAAATAAGCAGGAGGAGCAGGAAATGGATGCTTTGAAAATATTAATGGTAGATGATGAAGAGAGAATGCGGAAACTGGTAAAGGATTTCCTTACCAATAAGGGATTTTCTGTAGTAGAAGCAGGTGACGGAGAAGAGGCTCTGGAGATCTTTTTTGCCCAGAAAGACATTGCGCTGATCTTATTGGATGTAATGATGCCGAAAATGGACGGCTGGGAAGTCCTTAAGACCATCCGGAAATACTCTAAAGTGCCGGTGATCATGCTGACAGCCAGAAGTGAGGAACGGGACGAACTTCAGGGATTTTCTTTAGGAGTGGATGAATACATTTCCAAACCATTCAGTCCAAAGATCCTGGTTGCAAGAGTAGAGGCCCTTCTTCGCAGGACCAATGCAGTATCTGCGGATGTAATGAATATCGGTGGCATCTGTATTGATAAGGCAGCCCACAGAGTGACCATCGACGGAAAAGAGATCGAATTAAGTTTCAAGGAATTTGAACTTCTCACCTATTTTGCAGAAAATCAGGGAATTGCCCTTTCCAGAGAGAAGATTTTAAATAATGTATGGAATTACGATTATTTTGGAGATGCCAGAACCATTGACACCCATGTAAAAAAACTGCGCAGCAAAATGGGGGAAAAAGGTGATTATATTAAGACCATCTGGGGAATGGGCTATAAATTTGAGGTGAGTGAAGAATGAAACGCTCCATCCGAACTACATTTATAGGACTGTTTATCGGCCTGCTGGCAATGGTCCTGTTAGCCGTATGGGCTATGAACAGCTTCTTTTTGGAAAATTATTATCTGAATGATAAAGTAAAGATCCTTCAGGATACCTATACCCAGATCAATGCATATGCAATGGAAAAAGCGGCAGCCGGGGAAGACATCATGGATGACCTGCAAAGTCTTTATTCTAAAGACGGAGAACAAAATGAGATCACCAGGCTGATCCGCAATGTAAATGAAAAATACAATATTACGGTAGTGATCGTAGACAGTACCAATGATGAAACGTATCCTTCTTTCTGGGATGGAAGACTTTTAGCAGACCGTGTGCAGCAGTATATCCTTGGAAAGCGTGGACCAAAGACAGAAACACTGGTGCATGAAGAAAATTACACCATTGAAAAAAGTTTTGACAAACATGCCAAAAGCTTCTATCTGCAGAACTGGGGCTTCTTTGAAGATAATAAGACTATCTTTATCATGTCCATGCCTATTGCAAGTATACATGAAAGCGTAGATCTGTCTAACCGTTTCATGGTATATATCGGTCTTATTGCCTTGGCAGCAGGAAGCATTATCATGTATTTTGCAGGGAAAAAGATCACTTCTCCTATTCTCTCTCTTGCAGCTTTGTCGGAGCGGATGTCAGAGCTGGATTTTGACGCTCGTTATACAGGAGACTCCGAGGATGAGAGTCGGTGTACTGGGAAATAGTATGAATACTCTTTCGGAAAAGCTGAAGGAAACCATAGGAGAACTGAAAACAGCCAATAATGAACTGCAAAAGGACATTGAAGAGAAGATACGCATTGATGAAGCCCGAAAGGAATTTATCGCCAATGTATCTCATGAACTGAAAACACCTATTGCCCTGATCCAGGGATATGCAGAGGGACTTACAGAAGGAATGGCAGAGGACCCGGAAAGCAGGGACTATTACTGTGAGGTCATTCAGGATGAAGCCGGAAAAATGAATAAAATGGTAAAACAGCTTCTTACCCTTACAGCCCTTGAATTTGGCAATGACAAACCAGTTATGGAACAGTTTGATCTGGTTACATTAATAAGCGGTGTTCTTTCATCTGCAAAGATCCTTCTTCAGCAAAAAGAGGCTCAGGTTATATTTGATGCAAGCGAACCGGTCATGGTATGGGCGGATGAGTTTAAGATAGAAGAAGTAGTGACCAACTATCTGAATAATGCCATGAACCATTTGGACGGGGAAAAACGCATTGAGATCCGCATTGAGAAAAATGATAAAGAGGTAAAAGTAACGGTATTTAACACAGGCAGAATATACCGGAGGAAGATCTTGGAAAACTCTGGACTAAATTCTATAAAGTAGATAAGGCACGCACCAGAGCTTACGGCGGAAGTGGCATTGGCCTTTCCATTGTGAAGGCGATCATGGATTCCCACAATAAGGCCTGTGGCGTACAGAATGTAAAAGATGGTGTGGAATTCTGGTTTACACTGGATTGCAGCATCTGATAAATATAGTATAAAGGGGTGCTTGGAGGCACCCTTTTATAGTGCGAAAATGTGCGGCAAAATTTTTTGAAAAATAATTAAAAAGTTGTTGACATTCTGCTGTGGATCTGATAATATATATTTCGCTGTCGCAAGAACAGAAAAACAAAAAGAAAAATAAATATAATGAAACGGAATAAAAAGCTTATTAAAGTGTCTTCGTCTTGACACTGGCAGCCACAGCTTGCGCGGGAAACAGCGGAGAAAATAAAAAAAGCAATGAACCAACAAAGGAGGACAATAAAATGGAAGTAGTAGCATTAAATAAAGCAGATTTTTTAAAGAAGGTATATAACTATGAAGCCAATCCGAACGATTGGAAGTTTGAAGGCAGCCGTCCTGCCATCGTAGATTTCTATGCTACCTGGTGCGGTCCCTGCAAAGTGATGCACCCGATTCTGGAAGAACTTAGCAAAGAATATAGTGGCAAAGTAGACATCTATCAGATTGATGTGGACAAAGAACAAGATCTGGCAGCGGCATTCGGTATCCGCAGCATCCCTACCTATTGATGATTCCGATGAAAGAGGAACCGAGAATCATGCAGGGAGCTATGCCTAAAGACCAGCTTAAAAAAGCAATTGATGAATTTCTTCTGAAACAAAATAACGAAGCAAAGCAATAGACTTCGACTTTTTCTCGTCATGACACTGCCCCTCTATTCGTCTTTAGAAGATGGATAGAGGCTGTTTATATATGCCAAATGATAAGAACAAACATATTTGCATATATTCGCACTTCACTTTATCTTCTTATTTATATTTCAAATTGAAAAAATGCAGAAACATTGAATAATACTACATCACGATCTCACACTCTTTGTTTCATCACAAACCCCTCAAAGAAATCGTCGCGGTAACTATTACCGATAGCTATTTCATACGATTTTATGAATATATCATTATTGTCAAATGATTCGATGTGACCGGTATTGACAATATATGACTTATTCACTCGCAGGAAGGTTGATTTGGGTAACAAATCGAATATGGCTTTCAAACTCATACGGGTGATAATACGCTGATCGCTAAGTTGGATTATAACGTAATCTTTCAATCCTTCAATAAAGAGAATATCGGAGAAGTTGACTTTGAAATACCGGCGTTCTGCTTTCACAAAAAAATAGTCGGCAGTAACCACTGTTTCGATGGCTTCTTTCTCTTTTTTCAGTAACAAAGAATGGTAAGACAAAGCCTTATCACAGCTTTTTGAAAACGCTCCGCTTCAACAGGCTTAATCAAATAATCTATCGCATCCACTTCGTAACTGTCCAGTGCATACTCTGTGTAGGCTGTGGTAAAAATGACCAGTGTTTTCTTTGAAATCGTACGTGCAAACTCAATTCCTGTAATCCCTGGCATCTGAATGTCAAGAAAAACCAAATCAGTCACATGTTGCTCCATGAAATCGGAAGCAGTGGACACACTATTAAAACTCCCGATTAGTTGAAGGTTATTCGATTCTTCTATCAATAGCTTCATGGCTTCACGTGCCAATGGTTCATCGTCTACAATAATACAATTCATAATATTATACTTAAAATTACAGTATATTTATTTTCATTCTCTATCTGCTTCAGTTCATACCGACCGGGATACAACAGCCCCAATCTGCGTTGAATATTCACAAGTCCTATCCCTCCGACTTTCCCTTTACTAACGGCAACTTCCGGTGTGGAATTCTCGCATCGAAACTCTAATCTATCATTATCAACCTTAAACGAAACGTGCACATACGAAGGATGCTCGCTGTCAAAACTATGCTTTACCGCATTCTCCACAAAAGGAATAAACAATAACGGCTGAATCCAAATGGAATCTGTCTTTCCATGTTCCTCCATCGTAAACTGAAAATTATCACGACGGATCTTTTCCAGATTCAGATAATCATTTAAGAAACGGATATCCGATGCTAACGAGACTCTTTCTCGCGAACTGTCATTTATCTGATAGCGCAATAAATCCTCTAATTTGAAAAGTACTTTGGATGCTTCTTCCGGATTTCTCTTTATCAGGACATTGGCATTATTCAGCATATTAAAAAGAAAATGCGGATTAATCTGATTTTTAAGAAACTTCAGTTCCGACTGTAAAGTCGTGGATTCCAGTTCATCAATACGCAGGTTGTAGCGTAACCAATGCATGAACAATGAAATAGCCGCAGAGCCTGCCATGACAAAGCCGATGGTCAGTATGCCCGAAAAGCATTGATAAAAGTGGCAAAGCCATTGGGATCTTTTCCGGGCAGAATCACTTCAAAAAGCAAACCTTGGGTAACTGAAAGAAAAGTAATAACTGCTATATTTGTAATGACTGCCATCAACACATAACTACCCCAACGATTCTTCAACAGGAAATAAGGAACCAATACATACAGGTTTATATATATCACCATATTCATAGAAGCAAAATATGCCAGACATCCGCCCAGTCGCCTCCCAAAGGAGACTGTTTGTAAAGGCTCATACCAAAGGACGTTGATTGTTATCAAAACAACAACCAATTGCAGCAGCAAATGCCTGTATATCCGATAACGGGGACTCAATAGAAATGCAGTGACACTTTTATCATTCATGTTTCTGTCAGTGGTATTTTTATTGAAGTCATTACCATGATTGGTATCCATACTCATGACTCACCTCCTTTCAGTTCCAGCCATATACTGCCGACAGCCAATGATAATCTGTAACGGCTTCCATACAAAATATCCAATCTTTGTCTGATTCTTTCCAGCCCTTTATCGAACGACAAGAGATTTACTTCAGGACAAGCGCAAGCGAAAATAATCGTACCCTTTTCCGCTTTCAAATGAGTTTTCAATGAAACAGGAGGCTGTATCTGTTGCTCGTCTATTGCTTTGACTATATATTGTACAAAAGGGATGAAAAGCAAAGGTGGTACCAACATTCTGTTCACTTCGCCTTCGGAAGTAATTCATAGTAAAATTGTGGTCGGGAGGTCTGTTCCAATGTCAGGTAATTAGTAAGAAATGTAATTTCGCTACTAAGCAAAACTTTGGCCCTATTGCAGTCATACAACTGATAGCGGAGAAGTTGGCTTAACTTCATCAACATCTTTGAGGCTGTTTCCGGCTCACTCAACGTTAATTCTCCCGATTGATGCAATATTTTAAAAAGAAGTTCAGGGCTGATCTGTTCTTTTAACCGTTCCACTTCAGAAACGACATGGCTTTCTCCATTTGTGAAACACGCCGGTTGTTAATCATCCACTCTTTCAGAAGAACTGTCATCGTACCTCCTATCATACACAGCGTAGATAACATAAAAGAAGAAATATAGTCCACTACCATGTGCATCGAAAAATAAGAACCTCGCGCATGGAGTTCCGGCCAATAGAAATATGACATGTATTCTATTGACATCTGTATCAACAGAGCTACGATCATCGCAGTAGAAAGCAATGACAAATAGGTCAGATAATGTCTCTTCAATAAATATTTCGGAAAGAGTTGGAAAAGATTCAAGTAGATAACCGCTACATAAGTGAGCAGGTAAAGAAAGGTAAATGTGTAAATCCATCCGCCCAATATATCCTTATAATCCAAAAAGATAATAAAGACCTGATTGAAAGAGATCGTCCCCAGCACCAGGATAAGTACCAAATACCGCATCCATCGTAAGTCCGGACTAACGAGAAATCGATATAAAAAGGTAGATTCACTACCTGTTGCAAGTGTTTCAGTTGTCATACGCTTTATTGGGGACGAAGATAAAACATTTTTCCGGTTAGACTCTATACCGTATCTCTAAAATTCAAGTTTATAACTCACATTCGTCAATATCGTAGAATTGTCGCTGACATCTATTTTTCCAGTTTTCACATTATATTCATGACCGTAATGTTCTTTAGCACCCGTAAAATTAAGTCCTTTCACTGCAAATTCATGTGATACTTTTCTCTTGTTGATACGATAACTGACAGTATAATTACCAATCAACATAGGAGAATATTGTTTTGAGAAAGCTTTCGTTTCGTCATATTGCACTTCTTTATCCGGATGATTCATCGTTGCCTCCAATCAATCGGAGAATATACGATCACCACCTTGCAAGGTTAGTTTCAGGTTGACACTAAGTATGTTCTGTTTATTTCTTCCCAACATCCATTCTTTACCGATGAGTCCGTTTATCACATAATTACGGTTAAACTTCGTGTTATACCACACACCGTCCCCACCCCGGTAACGGGAATCAAACCAAGAACCCGAAATCATATAATAAAGTCCTTTCTCCAAAAAACGTTCGAAAGGTAATGTCTATTCCCACATTGCGTCCTCTTCCTTTATTGACCAACGCATCTTCCACATAAAAATCAGAACGGTTAAGTACGGAGTAAGAACTATCCGCCATTACTGGGACATCATGCAAAAACTGGATATATGGTTCTATCTTCAGATTCATGCGATCAGAAATCTTGTAACCGAATGATAACATAATGTGCTGTGCTTTTGTAAAATCAAGATCTTTATTGACGGATTGATCGCCTGTACTTTTCGTTTTAACAAAATATACATCCATCTTTTCCATGCGACTGTACATTCCATAAGCCAACGCAAAGGTTGCTTTTGGAGTAGCTTGCCACTTCAGGCCAACCCGTGGTTCTACAGACCATTTATTGTTCAGAGTCAGAAGCTGTCCATAGATTCCGGCATTAAGAGTCCAACGCTCTGTTAATCCCACCGATGAACTATTGTAGGCTGAAATCAGACTTGTATTACCTTTTCCTTGAGATACAATTTCCAGTGGTTCGGCTTCATAAGGAGCAATGGAAAGATCCATTTTGTAGAACATATTGGTATAGGTGAATCCTGTCTTGTTCGTGAAACGGTTACTGAATTTACGATTAAAGGTAGTGGTAAATATCAGGTTAGTATATTTTGAATCAAGATCCATATAAGGAGTAGACTCCATCGAATGATTGAACAAGGTTGCTCCTCCGTCGAGTTGTGAATAGGTAGCGGCTATCGTGGTCTTCAACGATGCGTCATTATTAAAGAAATAACGATGCTGACACCTCCGGCTGCCATATATTGCTTGTCTCTTGATTCACTGCGGTCGCCCCAATAATCCCATTTCTCTGTGTTCTTTTCAAATCACTGGTGAACTTATCAATCAGGCTCGTTCCCCAAACAGAGAATGTTCCGGCTTTCCGTGTCGGAAAGTTGAGTTTGAGGTTCAGGTCCTGATAATCCATCGTTCCTCCTTCAAGATTCAGAAGGCCGGTTGTAGAATAACGGTAATTGAAAATATACGATGCTTTATGTTTCTTGCTCAAAGGGCCTTCGGAAGCGACGTCGATTCCCATAATTCCCACCTGAATGGTATTTTCGTTCTTTTGGTTGTTGCCGTTACGCAATTTCATGTCAAAGACTCCGGATACGGCATTTCCATATTCGGCAGGAAATGCTCCTGTGAAAAAATCAGAGTTTCCAAGCACTTGTGAACTTAGAGAGGAAAGGATTCCTCCACCCAATGTAGCGATGTCCGCAAAGTGATTCGGATTAGGAATTTCGACATCCTCCAGTCTCCATTGTAACAGATGTGGGGCATTGCCATGAATAGAAATTCCATTGGAAGAAACGCTGGGAGCTACTCCGGCAAAAGCGGAAACCAAACGTGCGGGATCATCAATCCACCTGCATAACGGCTCGCTTCTTCTACACTCAACATACGTGCTCCGGTAGTAGCCATCTTATTCATTGCTTCTTCCTTGTTCGTCCGCGCACGAATTATCACTTCGTTTAATTCGTTCACGCTTTCTTTCAAAGGTATTTCCAAATATATTTCCTTGGCGGAGGTCACCAGTATTTCTCTGAAAATGCCCGGTTCATATCCCATAAACGCAGCTTCTACGGTATGTCGGCCGACAGGAACCTGCGGTATACTGAAACGACCAAGACTGTCTGTTATCGTACCCGCCCCCTCTTTTTCAGATAGCTTTACTGTTGCATACGGTATCGGAAACTTCGAGTCTCCATCTATAACAATCCCACGGATGGTCTGCACCGGACGTCCTTTCCGTCCTGTTGTCTGGCTGAATACTGTTACAGACACAAATAAAGCGGTCAATAATAGGATCCATCCGCCATAACGATATATTTTCCGGGAAAGTTCTTCACTTAGAACTTTTTCAAAAGTTTTGAGCACTGTCCCACACTCATCTAAAGAGACGCCCGACTGAATAGATATTTTCTCTAATAATCTAGTTTTATTCATCTTCATGATTTTATTCCATTTTTATTTCGTCACGAAGATAAGGGAGAGATCAGCACTAATTTTTCAAATGAGACGAACGCGTCCCATTTGTA
>ENA-OQJH01000814-OQJH01000814.1-human-gut-metagenome-genome-assembly--contig:-NODE-814-length-15245-cov-1.930943_pt1 | contig 15245 bp, 19 predicted proteins | sample MGYA00242597_ERZ504763 | MGnify/ENA primary metagenome ERZ504763 (study PRJEB26092, sample SAMD00036359) | human gut metagenome | host: Homo sapiens | study: EMG produced TPA metagenomics assembly of... | reverse complement strand
ATAACCTTTCCAATTTCAACCGGATCTTCAAGAAGAAAAAGAGTTGTTCGCCTAAAGAGTTTCGTGAGAACTACCGGAAGAAAAAGAAATTGATTTAGCGCATTCTCTTTTATGAACTCGGTGATTAACTCCCGAGTTCTATCTTCCACTCACCAATCGTTCGTGTGGCACTGTCAAAGTTTACACCTACTTTAACTGTTTTCCTGTGATCCGCCTGATACGGAATAGCATACCCTTTGCTGTTAATCTGCGTTAATGCTTCTTCGGGTGTACCATCTACCTTAAATTCAAAAACATAGATGGTATCTTGAAGTTTCACAACCGCATCTGCTCTTCCAATGGCTGTATCCACTTCCACATCTATATACTGTCCCATCAGCCGGAAAAACAGATAAAAGATAGTTTGGTAATGTTTCTCTTCCTTGTTGTTCAGTTTATTCGGGATAGACGCAAAGAAAGATTTCAGTCTTTCCAGACATTCCTCTAAATGACCGATACGCAAGTCTTTAATAAAGGACACTACATAAAATGTATTCTCTCGTGCAGGCAGATGCACATAAGCGGGCATTAGCGATTCGATAAATCCTTTTCTTACTTCTTTGTTGGGATAAGCCAGTGTATACAGTTGGAAATCCGGATCATATCCCTTAATTGTGAGATAACCGCTTTGGTAGAGCACCGGAAGAGGATCGGTGATTCTATTGCTGGGCGCATCAAACTGTTCGGCGGTGGCGGTCGTGTTATCCAGTTCCCGGATATCAAAATTGCTTTCTTGCAGAATATCTATCAGGAAAGTGGGAGTACCGGTCGAAAACCAAAAATTGGCATACTTCTTCTGTGCGAATGCATTGAACAAACTGAATGGATTATAAATATCTTCACTGTTCTCACTGAATGATAGCCGTCATATTGTTGTTTCAAATGTACACAGGCTTCCTCGTATGTTTCCTTGTTAGCTTGGGCCATTTGTTCAATATCAATTTGTAGCTGCGTGCGCAACTCTTGTTCGGTGATGCCACAGATAGCACTGTAATCATCCCTCATGCTGATATCTGCAAGTTATTCAACTCGCTGAAGATACTCATTTGGCTGAATTTGCTGATACCTGTCAATAATAAGAAGCGAAGATACTGTCCCTGGGCTTTCAGTGGACTAAAGAAATCCCGCATGATATTACGTATTTCCTTTTGAACTTCATCATTATGATTGCTGTCCAGCATTGGTGAGTCATACTCATCTATTAATACCACCACCTGTTTACCCGTCTGTTTGTAAGCACGACGAATAATTCCTTCAAAACGTAAACTGAAAGTCGTTTCTCCTTCTTCCCGTTGATAAATTTTCTCCCATAAAAGCAATTGGCGGTTAATAACGGCTGACAGCATATCAGCGGTTATATATTACTCACACTAAAATCAAAGTGTAGTACCGGGTAGACCGTCCAATCCTTTTCCAGAGTCTCCATAGCCAAGCCTTGAAACAGTTCTTTTTTTTCCCAGGAAATAAGCTTCTAGTGTAGAAACCAGCAAACTTTCCCAAAGCGTCGGGGACGACTTAGAAAATAGACTTTATTTGTATGAGTCAAACGATAAATCAATTCCGTTTTATCAACATAGACACAATCATTATTGCGTAAATCTTCAAAGTTCTGTATTCCTATCGGATATCTTCTGAAATTCTCTTCCATGACGCATATCTGTTTTTAGCGTGAAACATTCACAAAGATAATGATATTTAGTTTCAAGTCAATTATGCCTGTTCTTTTTTAAGAAAGTCCAACGTTGGATATATACTTAGTGGGAAAGGAGCTATCGGTGTTTCTTTGCGTAATGCATTGAAAAGCGATGAAACATATCTTTGACGACAAACGGGTGGAAATACACTATCAGCCAAAATTTTCACCTTCTCACAACTGTCAGCCGATTAATTTTATGCATAATGAGAGATAAAAGAGTGAAGTTCCGGTCTTAAATTTGCTTATAAACAAGTTAAACTAATAGCGTAACTGATTGATAATACGTTTGTAACATCTTGTCATCATCTTGCAATGACTCTTTCAATAGATTGTATTTTTTTCGTCTTACGGTTGTAATGCTCACCCTCTATCTTTGCCAGCGTAATTAAAACGTAGAGCAAAGTTAGATGAAAAAAACTATTTCTTATCCGATTTTCAGTGGCGGCCTTCTTTTGCCTGTTGTGTGTACTTCCTGCATTGGCTGCCAATATCAAGATTAAAGGAGCTGTGAAAGACAAACTATCCAAGGAACCTTTGATAGGAGCTACGATACGTTTGCTCGGAACTCAAGCCGGAGCAGTGACCGATATGGAGGGTAATTTCGAATTGAACAGCATGGGCGTTCTGGAAGGTATGTATGATATTGAGATTAAATATGTAGGCTATAAAACCGAAGTGCGCCGTAAGTGCGTGTGGAGAATGGAAACTGGTGATACTGAATCTGGAGTTGGAAACCGATGCACAGGAACTTGCCGATGTGGTGGTTGTAGCTAAGAAGAATAGGGAAAATGAGAATATGCTGTTGCTCGAACAGCAAAAAGCAGTCATTGCCGTACAATCTGTTGGTGTCAGGGAGCTTTCCCGTAAGGGTGTTTCGGATGCAGAAGGTGCTGTGACGAAAGTTGCCGGAGTGTCTAAACAAGACGGAGTGAAAAATGTCTTTGTCCGTGGATTGGGTGACCGGTACAATGCAACTACTTTAATGGATTTGCTCTTCCTTCCGAAGACCCGGAATATAAGAATATCTCTCTTGATTTCTTCGGTACGGACATTATTCAGTCCGTAGGCGTAAATAAAGCATTCAACGCGGGAGGCAGCAGCGATGTCGGAGGGGCAACCATTGATATTGTATCCAAAGAACTCATTGGTAGCGGTCATCTGGGATTCGGCATTTCCGGTGGCTTGAATACACAAACGGTAGCAGCCGATTTTCTGAAACAGGATGGAGTGAACTTCATGGGCTTTGCCAATCGTACCGAACCTGCCGATGAAAACTCATGGAACTTCAGAAATAAGTTAGACCCTTCCGCTCAACATTTGCAAATCAACCGGAGTTACAGTATTTCCGGAGGTAAACGATTCTATGTCGGAAAAGACAAAAATCCGCTTTCTTTCTTCCTGACTGCCGGACATACGACGGACTATCAGTATACGGATGAAATCATACGTAATACAACTACCGGCGGTACGGTCTACAAAGATATGAATGGAAAGAAGTATGCCGAGAATATCAGTCAGCTGGCACTTGCCAATGTGGATTTCGATATGCAGAACCGTCATCACATCAGTTATAATTTGATGATGATTCATGCCAATATCCAGTCGGTGGGCGATTACAACGGTAAGAACTCGATTTTTAGTGACGACTATGAAAACCTCGGATTCACCCGTCGCCAACAAACGAATGATAATATGCTGATCGTTAACCAACTGATGACTAACTGGGGATTAACCAAATCATTAAGTCTCGATGCAGGTGCTTCCTATAATATGGTGAAAGGCTATGAACCGGATCGTCGTATCAATAACCTGACTAAAGCGGAAGACGGCTATACGTTGCTAAGGGGCAACTCACAACAGCGCTATTTCTCAACTTTAGATGAAGACGACTTGAATGTAAAAGCAGGCTTGGTCTATCGTCTGAAAGATAATATAGAAGAGATTTCGAATGTCCGTTTCGGATATACAGGCCGATTCGTAGATGATAACTTCAAAGCTACGGAGTATAACCTGACCGTAGGACATGTTTCTGTCATCCCTTCTTTGGACGACTTCTCGCTTGACGATTATTATAATCAGGAAAACTTTGCTTCCGACTGGTTCAAGATACAGAAGAACTTAGATGAATATACCGTAAAAAAGAATATCCATTCCGCTTATGCCGAGGCTACCTACCAGTTTACTCCCTGTTGGATTGTGAATCTGGGAATGAAATACGACAAGGTAGATATTGAAGTGGATTACAATGTGAATCGTGGAGGCTCTAAAGGAAACAATACCATTCAAAAAGATTATTTCCTGCCCAGCTTGAATCTCAAATACAATCTGAATGATAAAAACTCGTTTCGCCTGGGAGTTAGTAAAACATATACGCTTCCGCAGGCAAAGGAAATATCTCCTTACCGTTATGTCGGCGTGAACTTCAACAGTCAGGGTAACCCCAATCTGAAACCTTCGGATAATTATAACCTTGATCTGAAGTGGGACTTTAATCCCACTCCGACCGAATTGATTTCTCTCACGGCTTTCTATAAATTGATTAAGAATCCGATATCCCGCATTGAAGTGGCAAGCGCCGGAGGTTATCTTTCTTATGAGAATATAGCGGATAAGGCAACCGTGGCAGGAGTGGAGATAGAAATACGTAAGAATCTGTTTGTCCGTCCGGTGAGTAATGCTGCGCACGGAATGAATAAACTCTCTTTGGGATTGAATGGCTCTTATATCTACACGAATGCAAAAATGCCTTTGGCAACGGTTACCACCGGTTCGCAACTGGAAGGAGCCGCACCGTGGATTGTCAATTTCGACCTCTCGCATAACTTCACGAAAGGAGAACGCAGTTTGTCAATACATTGGTACTTAATTATGTGAGTGATAAAATATATACCATTGGTCACACAGGGCTATCAGGATATAATGGAGCAGGGAGTACTGACACTGGATTTTGTGTCCCAAGCCAAACTGAACAAGCATCTTTCGCTTAACCTGAAAGCCCGCAACCTGCTGAATCCCTCTTATAAGTTAAGCCGCAAAGCGAACGAAAACGGGGAAAAGGTGATATTGAATGATTATAAGAAAGGAATAAATATAAGCCTGGGAGTGTCGTGTACATTCTAAACCGGGTGATGAAATAAGATTATTAACTAATAATGAAAGCAAAATGAAAAGATTGTTTGTGAACTTTATGACGTTTGCCGTTATGGCAACAGCACTTACATTGACTGCATGTAGCAGTGATAGTGACGGAGATGGTAACGGAGATGGTGGAAACAACGGTGGGACCGGTAGCTCTATTGTTGTGGGCGAAAATATCCTGTCCGGCACGCTGACCGGAGAACAGACACTGGAAGCTAAGGAATATATTCTGAACGGAACGGTAGTCATTGAAAATGGAGGCCGTCTGAATATCCCTGCCGGAACAACGATTAAGGCTCGCGAAGGTTTCAGCAGTTATCTGCTGGTAGCACAGGGCGGTAAACTTTATGCTGACGGTACAGCTGATAAACCGATTGTTTTCACTGCCAATTCAACAACCCTACATCCGGCTATTGGGGAGGAATCATTATCAATGGTAAAGCTCCGATTTCCGGTTCGAACGCCAATAAGAGTGATACAGGTCTGACGGAAATCGACAACAACTATAAATACGGTGGTAATGTCGATAATGACAATTCCGGTTCACTGACTTATGTGAAAATCTGCTATGCCGGTGCCCGCTCTACTGCCGATATCGAGCACAACGGATTGACACTGAACGGTGTTGGAAACGGTACCAAGATCGAGAATATCTACATTCTTGAGAGTGCGGATGATGCCGTCGAATTCTTTGGCGGTACGGTGAATGTAACCAACCTATTGGCTGTGAACCCGGATGATGACATGTTCGACTTCACTCAAGGATATTCCGGTAAATTGAAAAACTGCTATGGTGTTTGGGAAAGCGGTTATACCAGTACGGAAGCAGATCCGCGCGGCATTGAAGCAGATGGTAACTTGGATGGCATTTATCCGGATCATTTACGTCAGTCGGACTTTGTGGTTGAAAATATGACAATCGTAAATAATGCTGCCAATACAACGGATAATGTAGACCGTATGCAAGATGTGATTAAAATCCGTCGTGGAGCAAAAGCTACGATCACCAATGCCCTTGTCAAAGGTTCAGGCGGTACAATCGATTTGATTGATATGAATGACAGTAAAGGGGCAGGAAGTGCGTCTTCCAGCATCAGTATCACCCATACATTGAACTTTAAGAATAAGCTGAACGGTACATTGAATACATTTACCGAGCCGACTACGAATACTGGTGCAGATGCATCCCTGTTTACTTGGACTGGATATAATATTTCCTCATTATAATAAGATATAGGTTAGCGGAGTCCGTATTTTTCAATAGGAGGTATGGGAGAATTTGTAACAAACAGATTCTCCCATATTCTATTTATTTATTTTCGTAATCTTCTTTTAGCTTTTTTATTTGCTCCTTTATGGTATCAGTGATTACCTTTGTATATTTGTCAACCTATTGTCTTACAATAATACAAAATATGCAGACAGACAACGAGCGATACAAAAAAATGGCTTCTCTTGCACAAATCGGGTGGTGGGAAGTAGATTTAACGGCAGGATATTATTTATGTTCCGATTATCTTTCTGATCTTTTGGGATTGGACGGCGACACCATCTCTACTTCGGATTTTCTGAACCTGATACGTGAAGATTATCGCAAGCAGATTGCCCAGGAGTTCCGGGCAAATTCTTCTATTCATAAGGACTTTTATGAACAAACTTTCCCCTATTCATTCAAAATATGGTGAGGTCTGGTTGCATACCCGTCTGGCTTTTCGTGAAAAGGGTACAGGGCTGGTGGAGGAGATAAGTCCTTCGGAGTAATCCAGCGTGTCGAGGCTCCCAAGGAAGAAGATCAAAGGGATGCCTTAAGGCGTGTGAATGATTTGCTTTGTCGTCAGAATTTTGTTTCGCAATCGTTGCTTCGTTTCCTCCGTGATGAGGCGGTAGAATCTTGTATCGCAGATATTCTAAGAGATATTCTGAATCTTTATAATGGGAAAGGGCGTGTTTATATTTTTGAATACGACGAAAATTATGCCCATCATAGTTGTATCTACGAAGTGGTTTCTGAAGGAGTATCGGCAGAGATAGACAATCTGCAGGACATGCCTGCCAATGAGTCAAAATGGTGGAGTGAACAGATATTATCGGGCAAGCCGATTATTTTAAATACACTGGAGCAGTTATTAGAAGAGGCTTCTGATGAATATCAGATTCTTGTAGTTCAGGGAATCAAATCGTTAATGGTGACTCCTTTGATGACAGGCGACCGCGTTTGGGGATATATGGGGATTGATCTGGTTGAGACTTACCATGACTGGAGTAATGAAGATTTTCAATGGTTCTCCTCATTGGGAAATATTATAAATATCTGTATCGAGTTGCGTAAAACTAAGGACAAGGTAGTCCGTGAACAGACTTTCCTAAATAATCTGTTTCATTTTATGCCGATGGGATATATACGTATGTCCATTATCCGTGACGAGAATAATAAACCTTGTGATTATCGGGTGACGGATGCAAATGAAGTAAGCTCGATCTTTTTCGGTTATCCTTTAGATTCCTATATTGGTTCTTTGGCATCTGAAAAGCATCCCGACTATCTCCAAAAACTTAATTTTCTGGAAAAAATACTGGATAGTAATTCTTATAGGGAGAAAGATGAATATTTTCCAAGAACGGAACGGTATACGCATTGGGTTATTTATTCTCCCGGAAAAGATGAAATAGTCGGTTTGTTCCTCGATTCTACAGGATCGGTACAAGCTAACCGGGCATTGGACCGTAGCGAGAAGCTCTTTCAGAACATATTTGCTAATATTCCGGCAGGAGTAGAGATCTACGATAAGGATGGCTATTTGATAGACTGAACAATAAGGATTTGGAGATATTCGGTGTAGTGAATAAGTCGGATGTGATCGGAGTTAACTTCTTTGATAATCCGAATGTGCCGCAGAACATACGTGATCGTGTACGGAATGAAGATTTGGTAGATTTCAGGCTTAATTATTCTTTTGAACAGGCGGAAGGATATTATGAGACAAACCGTTCTAATGCGATAGAACTGTATTCGAAGGTTAGTAAATTGTATGATAATGAGGGCAACTTCAGCGGATATATATTAATAAGTATTGATAATACCGAACGGATTGATGCAATGAATCGTATCCGTGATTTTGAGAATTTCTTCCTGATGATATCCGATTATGCCAAAGTAGGTTATGCCAAGTTGAATCTCTTGAATTGCAAAGGATATGCTATAAAGCAGTGGTATAAGAATTTAGGTGAGGAGGAAGATGCGCTTTTGGATGAGGTTGTGGGTGTTTATACCCATATGCACCTGAAGATCGTAAGCGTTTCCTTGATTTTTATGATGAAGTCAGAGACGGAAAAAGAAGGCATTTTCAGGGTGAGATGCGTATTCGTCGTCCCGGAACGAAGAATGAATGGAATTGGGTGAGTAGTAATGTGATGGTCACTAACTATAAACCGGAGGAAAATGAAATAGAAATCATCGGTATCAATTATGATATTACAGAATTGAAAGAAACTGAAGCCGAACTGATTCAGGCACGCGATAAAGCAGAGATGATGGATCGTTTGAAAAGTGCTTTCCTTGCAAATATGAGTCATGAAATCCGTACGCCGCTGAATGCCATTGTCGGTTTCTCCGATTTGTTGGTGGAAACTGAAGAGTTGGCAGAACGTCAGGAGTATATTAAGATTGTACGTGAGAATAATGATCTCTTGTTGCAACTAATTTCGGATATACTTGATTTATCAAAGATTGAGGCTGGTACGTTTGAATTTACTAATGGAGATGTAGATGTATATCTGCTGTGTGAAGATATTGTTCGCTCTATGCGCATGAAAGCGAAAGAAGAGGTGGAACTGGTACTTGATAATCACCTTCCGGTTTGTCATGTCATTAGTGACCGTAATCGTATACATCAGGTGATCTCTAACTTTGTTAACAATGCAATGAAATTTACCTCTGAAGGTAGTATTCATGTGGGATATCAACTAAAAGATGGCGAATTGGAATTCTATGTTGAAGATACAGGCATCGGTATTGAAAAAGAGCAGTTGCCACATATCTTTGAGCGTTTTGTGAAGCTTAATACTTTTGTACACGGTACAGGATTGGGACTTTCTATCTGTCAGAGCATCGTTGAACAATTGGGTGGGCGAATTGGCGTTGATTCTGAAAAAGGAAAAGGATCAAGGTTTTGGTTTACTATTCCCGGGGTGATTGTGACGGAAGAGATGAACTGTGCCCGGTAGAGTGTAATGAGGCAGGTGAATATCTTCCTTCCTCATTAATAGAAGTGGCTTTTATATAGAAGAAACGGTCTTGGTTTTGATGTCGATTGATACTGACATGAAACCAAGACCGTTTCTTATGTTATAAAGGTAGTCCGTTTAAATTCCGAACGATAGTTTATCGATGGATTGATATACGATACTTGCAATACCCAGTCCGATGATACCAATGTGCAAAGTGCCAGTCCCCATTTTGTGCAGCGGTCGCTGCGGAAAGTAGGAATCGGGTTGTCGGAAGGAGTGATATACATTGCTTTTACAATCAACAGATAGTAGTATAATGAAATCACTGTATTTACCAATGCGATGAATACCAGCAAGTGGAAACCTGCATCGAACGCAGCATGAAGATAAAGAACTTAGAGAAGAATCCGGCAAACGGAGGGATGCCTGCCAATGAGAACAGAGACAGAGTCATCAAGAGAGCGATTTTAGGATTCGTTTTATAAAGTCCTGCGTAATCTTCGAGCGTGAATTTCTGACTGCGTAATGCCACGATAGTGATAACGGCAAATACTCCGAGGTTGGCGGCAGCATACACTAATACATAATATACCAAAGCTGTCATGCCTTGTGCTGTGCCTCCGATAACGCCTAACATAATATATCCCGCTTGCGAAATACTGGAGAACGCCATCAAACGTTTCAGGTTTGCTGACGGACAGCAAATATATTGGCAATAGTGATAGAAGCGATGGTTACCCAATAAAGTACTTCCTGCCAGTCATTAATCATTGGAGCGAATACTTTGATAAGGACGGCCAATAATACAAATGCAGCCGATCCTTTTGATATAACACTCAAATAAGCGGTAACTGTACTCGGAGCGCCTTCGTAAACGTCTGCTGTCCATAAGTGGAACGGAACCAGTGATAACTTGAATGCCATTCCTGTGAAGAAGAATATAAATGCCATGATCTGTAACGGATTTCCGTCGATATGGGCAGGGAGGTCATCGAAATAAAGAGTCCCGGCAGAACCATAGATCATGGACAGACCAAACAACAGCAATGCACTGGAGAAAAGAGCTGTCAGAATGTATTTGGCACCTGCTTCGGCAGAGTTGTGACGGTATTTATCGAAGGCAATCAATGCTGCCATCGGAATAGAAGCTGTTTCAAGACCGATGAAGAACATCAGGAAATGTCCGGCGGAATCATGAGATACATACCAAACAAGGTAGAGAGTGTAAGCACATAGAATTCTCCTTGTTTGAATGAAGTGTCTTCTCTTTTCATCCACTCGTGCGCCATCAGGAAAACAATCAGTGTACCGACATTCAGGATCGATTTAACAACTGTGTGCATCGGTACATAGTGATACATACCACCGAATGCATCGGTAGCAGTTCCCGGAATCAAGTTGATAGCCGTATGGATAGCCATCAGAATAACGGGCAACATGGTGTTCAGGCGTGCTTTCCCACTATTTTTGTGTGCATCCGGACTCATGAAGAGGTCAGCTAGAAATAGCAGCAGTAAGACAGCTATGAGCGACAGCTCTTCTCGCATATTTAGAAATTGTGAATAATCCATCTTGTTTATTTATGAATTAAGAATTATGATTTATGAGTTAGGGGATTAGTTGTGAGACAACCGGTAATACGCTTTCACCAATCATGTGGCTAACCCAGAAAGGAGCCATACCTAGTCCGGCAACGCAAACGATGAGGCAGATAACGGCTACACGTTCGTCCAAGTTGCGTCGGTCAGTTCGAGGTGATGTTTGTTGGTGCAGGTTCCGTATAGAATCTTACCTACCAGGCGCAGGATGTAGACTGCGGTAATCACAATCGAAGAGCAGGCGATGATGGTCAGTGTGCGGTGAAATACGTCGTTGTTCTGGAAAGAGCCGACGAAGATGGTCATTTCAGCAATGAAACCGCTTAATCCCGGCAGACCGAGGTTGGCAAGACCGGCAATCACATAACATACACTAAGGAACGGCATAATTTTCATTAAACCGGCAAGTTCGCGAACGTCACGTGTGTGTGTACGTCCATATATCATACCGATCAGAGCAAAGAACAAGGCTGTCATTAATCCGTGTGAAAGCATTTGAAGGATTGCTCCTGTTGCTGCTGTCTGGTTTAGCATCAGAATGGCGAAAAGAACCAGTCCGCAGTGAGATACGGATGAATAAGCATTGATATATTTCAAGTCGGTCTGTACGCAAGCGGAGAAGGCTCCGTAGACTACAGAGATACCTGTCAGTATCAGGAATATCCAGGAAAGTTCGTTGGCTGCTTCCGGCATCAGATACATGGCGATACGGAAACATCCGTAACCTCCCAGTTTCATCAATACTCCGGCATGAAGCATGGATACGGCAGTCGGGCAGAAGCGTGACCGTCAGGACTCCATGTGTGGAACGGGAAAAGGGCGCCCAATACACCGAAGCGAGGAAAGTCAGCGGGAACCAGATGCATTGCTGTGCAAAAGGTATGTTGTGCAACTGTGCAATTTCGAGAAGGTTCATGGTGGTTGCTCCCGAGCCGAAATAGATTCCGAGAATACCGATCAATAGGAAAGCGGAACCGCCCATCAACATAAGGGTCAGTTTCATGGCTGCATATTCTTTACGTCCTGATCCCCATACACCAATCAGCAGGTACATCGGTATCAACGCAATTTCATAAAACATGAACATGGTGAACAAATCGACGGATATAAAGAATCCGAATACTCCCATAGACAACAGGGTGAACCAGAGGAAATATTCTTTCGTCAGCGGTTGCAGGCGCCAGGAAGCGAATGTACCGGTGAATACGATGACAGCAGACAATAACAACATGGCTACCGAAATTCCGTCAACACCTACTGAATAAGATATGTGAAGCGGGGCATACCAAAGCGTATCTGCACGGAAAAGCATTTCTGCCGTGTTTCCGGCGCTACGCTCTCCCAGATACAGGAATGTAAGTACGACGGAGGCAATCAGAAGTGCCGATGCGCCAGTAACCATAACCCCCCGGATGGCTTTGATTCCTCGTGCTGCCCAAAGTCCGGCCAGCATCAATAAGGGGATAAGTACGAATATGGATAAGAAATTCATCTTTATGATTTACTATTTAAAGATTTACTATTTACTATTTAGAGAATCAGCAGTAGGATAAGTGCCAATGCACCGCAAAGGAACACATACGCATATTGTTGTACCTGACCGCTCTGCAAACCACGAATCTCGTCGCTTGTTGTGTTGGTGGCCCATGCCAGGAAGTCAAAGAATCCATCCACTACATGACGGTCGAACCATGCGATAGGAGTAGAGATGCAGCGGAAGATAATCTTATGCGTAATAAACTGGTAGATATCATCAATATAGAAGCGATTATAGGCTGCCTTGTGCAGACCTTTGAATCGTTTTGCCAACGAATCAGCAACAGGCTGTTTGGCATTCTTGTACATCCATGTAGCGATTGCAATCGAAATAATCGCAATAACAACGCTCGTAATAGCTACTGACGGATCGAGATGGATAGAATAAGATTCACCATTCGAACTGATGAAGTGTCCGAAAGGAATAAATCCTGCTCCACAAGTTACAACAGCCAGGAACATTAACGGGAAAGTCATAGCCAACGGACTTTCGTGTGGTGTGTGATGTGCATGAAGTTCTTTGTTTTCCTTGCCCCAAAAAATACCGTAGTAAAGGCGGAACATATAGAAAGCTGTCATTGCAGCGATGACTGTCATCACCCATCCCATTACAGGGCTGTATTGGAAACAAGCAGCCAGAATTTCATCTTTCGAGAAGAAGCCCGAGAACGGAGGAATACCGCAATAGCCAGACAAGCAATCAGGAATGTCCAGTGAGTGATCGGCATATATTTGCGTAAACCTCCCATAGCGGACATTTCATTAGAATGTACGGCATGAATGATGCTACCTGCACCGAGGAAGAGCAATGCCTTAAACATGGCATGTGTGAAAAGGTGGAACATGGAAGCCATGTAGCCCAAACCTCCTTCGTGTGGATTCATGGAAGTACAAACACCCAGAGCTACCATCATAAAGCCAATTTGTGAATGGTAGAGAAAGCCAGTACACGTTTAATGTCTGATTGTACGCAAGCCACACTTGCCGCGTAGAATGCTGTAAATGCACCTACCCAAGCAACCATGTGCAGCGTATTCGGTGCGTATGTAATGAAAAGTGGGAACATACGTGCCACCAGATATACACCGGCAACTACCATGGTAGCCGCATGAATCAATGCGCTGACCGGAGTAGGACCTTCCATTGCATCCGGCAACCAGATATGCAACGGGAACATGGCACTTTTACCGGCACCACCGACAAACATCAGTCCGAGAGCCAACGGAAGCATAGAAGCTCCACCGCTTATCAAGGATACTGTATCCGGAGTGAATCCGAATGTACCACCGTAATATCCGTAAATCAGGATACCGATCAGGAAGCCCAAGTCAGCAAAGCGAGTAACAATAAACGCTTTCTTGGAAGCAGCGATGGCAGCCGGTTTTGTATAATAAAAACCGATTAGCAGGTAAGAACTTACCCCCACCAGCTCCCAAAAAAGGTACATCTGGAAGATGTTGGTTGCAACGACCAATCCCAGCATAGACATGGTAAATAGGGATAGGAAAGCGTAATAACGTTGAAAACCGACTTCTCCTTTCATGTAACCGAAAGAGTAGATATGTACCATCAGTGACACTGTAGAGATGACGATCAACATCATTACCGATATAGGATCGAGCAAGATGCCCAAGTCGAAGTGTAAAGTCTCTGTAAAAGGAAGCCACGTGAAGTTGTAAGGCATCAGTGTGGCGAATGTTCCGTCTTCCAGTCGTGGAGCGGAGAAATATTGGATAGCTGTAACGTAGGATAGTACTGCTACTGCTCCCAGTATCAGCGTACCGATTGTACCCGCTGTCCGGTGGGACATCCATTTACCTCCGATTCCCAATATGAGAAAGGAGAAGAAAGGAAGAAGGAGTATTAGAATTGTTAGTTCCATACAGTTTTATTTAATTACTTGAGTTATTATTATTAATTCTTGGTCTTATAGCTGATAATCACTATACTCGGACCTTCTGTTTGGTTTCCCGGTGTGAAACTAGTTGTTCCTCGGTGAGAAACACTTTGTTTCTCGGTGTGAAACGAAGTGTTTCAAGGGATGAAACACCTTGTTCCTGGGAATGAAACAAATCACCACTTCAACTCGTCCAGATTGCGCACCTGAATGCTTCGAAGATTACGATAAATGTTAATCATGATGGCGATAGCTATTGCAGTTTCCGCAGCCGAGATGGCGATGGAAAAGAGTGCAAAGAAATAACCCTCCATTCCCCCCGGAAAAGGAAACGATTGAATACGGCGAAGTTGATGTCCGTAGCATTCAGCATTAACTCTACAGAAATCAGGATAGCCAGTGTATTTCGGCGGGTAAAGAATCCATAGATTCCTGCAAACATCATGATGGTAGAAACTACCAGGTAATATTCCATGTGTATCATATTCGAACTCTATTTTGATAGTTAATACTTAAAATTCCTATCTCTTACGTGCAATCATGATGCCACCGATGATACACGCCAGCAATAATATGCTGACAGCTTCGAAAGGCAATACATAACCGTATTTGTCACTACTTAATAAAGCGTTCCCGATAGCATGAATGCTAATTTCTTGCGGGGCCAAATTAGCTGTCTGCATGAAATCGTGCTTCAGTGTGATAAAAAGGATAATGGCTAAACCGGCAATCATAGTGAAGAGTCCGGCTAAGACTTTACTTCGTTTTGCTTTCTCGGCCCGGTCGCCTTCTCCACTGGTCAACAGGATGGAGAATACATAAAGAACGACGATACCACCGGCATAAACCATAATCTGAACGGAACCCAGAAAGGTGTAACCCAGCAAAAAATAGATGCCGGCCGTGCCGAAGAGCACGAAGAGCAGGTAGGTGGCCGAGCGTACGATACGTTGGGTAGTCACCGTCATGATGGACATTGCAATAATAAATGCTGCCAAAAAGTAGAATACTACTGTTTCAAGTGTTGATCCCATATCTAAACTTCTTTTTCTTTTCTATTACTTACTTACCGTCGTGGTTCAACTCAGTACAAGGTATCTTCGGTCCGGACGAA
>ENA-OQJH01000813-OQJH01000813.1-human-gut-metagenome-genome-assembly--contig:-NODE-813-length-15274-cov-1.101274_pt1 | contig 15274 bp, 24 predicted proteins | sample MGYA00242597_ERZ504763 | MGnify/ENA primary metagenome ERZ504763 (study PRJEB26092, sample SAMD00036359) | human gut metagenome | host: Homo sapiens | study: EMG produced TPA metagenomics assembly of... | reverse complement strand
CCTGCATCATAATTCAGGAAGAGAAGCTAAAGCAGTGCTTTTTCGGCTTTAAGGCAAATTGCAAGTCCAAAGATCAGATCCGCTGCCCCATCACCGCAGAGGATCCAGTCCTGAGTCACCTTATGGTAGTCAGCTAATGCCTTTACCAGATCCCTGCACTGGCTGTCCGGGTAAACGCAGCAGACTGGCTCTTCTATACAACGGGCCAGCTCTTCTTTTACTCCCTGAGGCAGTCCTAAAGGATTGATATTGGCGGAATAGTCTATAGAAACTTTATTGCTGTAAATGTCACCGCCGTGTTGATATTTGGTATGCATATGAATTCCTTCTTTCCAAAATGAATATCTATACTCTGTTCATCTCCCAGCGGCTGGGGATGATCTTGAACCAGTTATTTGAATATCTGTATTTGTATTTCCGTGATTATCACCTATCACCTGACTGCTGCCAGGATCATTAACAGCACCACCATCAGTATCCCCTCTGCCAGGAACATTAAAAGAGAGGCTTTCCAGATATCCTCCGGGACGATCTCCCTGTCATTATCCCCGATAAACTGCTTTTTGTGAAGAACCCCAAAATACCAGGCATCCCCGGCAAGACGTAAATGAAGGGCTCCGGCACAGGCGGCTTCTCCGTGGGCTGAGTTGGGGCTGGCATGTTTACGCCGGTCTCTTAAAAATATGCGCCAGGCATTTTTTCCGTCTGCCCCCGGAAGCAGGTATGCTGCCAGTGTCAGCAGACAGCCGGAAATGCGGGCCGGGATAAAATTTAACACATCATCCAAGCTTTGCAGCTGTCCGGCCAAATAAAATGTATTTATCATTGGTATAGCCGATCATGGAGTCCATGGTATTCACTGCCTTGTAAAAAGTGCCGCCTACCGGTCCGAAAATGGCCATAAACAGGAACGGGGCGATCACACCATCTGAGGTATTTTCTGCCACTGTCTCCACCGCCGCTCTGGTGATACCTGCTGTGTCCAGAACACTGGTATCACGGCCTACGATCATGGAAACTGCCTTTCTGGACTCCTTCTGTATCTCCCTTTTCAGTTCTTTGCATACCTTCATACTCTCCACACAAAGGCTTTTTGCAGCCAGAAGCTGATAACAGAAAAAGCTTTCCAGAATAAATCTTGCAGTGAGGCCAAGATATCTTCCCGTTATATGAAAGAGCAGACCAGGCATAATGATCCAGAAAAGACACATGATCAGGGTAAGACAGATTCCTGCAAACCGTGGCTTTTCAGGAAAAAGTTTTTCGCAGTCTCTTCTCCAATCCGCTTATCATATTTCCCATCAGGCGTATCATATGGGGAAAATGATAGGGATCCCCAAAGATCCAGTCCAGAATACTGCCTGTTAAAAGGGCCAGCCCATGAAGCTGCCACAATTGTATCCATTCCATGTTACTATCCTTTCGTTTCTCTTATACCATTTGGCGTTATTACTGTTCATGCATTGCGCGACCAGCAATGGAATTTGCCGTGGTTTCACATTGAATACAGCAATTGCACCTTTTTCTCCCTACTTTAACCGCGTTCCAATCCCACAGCAGACCCGCCAGACTTCCTCTGACTTTCTGCCAGCAGACAGCAGATGCGGCCTGTTTCTTCCCTGTATTCCCGTTCAAAGGGATCAATTGGGACAATACCGTAACCAATCTCATCTGTAACTAAAATGCGGTCCAGGTTGGCGTTATAAATGGTTTCTGCCAGATTTTTCCAGTTGTGAAGACCTGCAGATGTTGTTTCAAATAAAGCTGTTTCCTGCTCATCCGGCAATCCCAATGTCTCATCTTTTTTAAAATCCGGCGTACCAGCAGGTGAAAATTCCGGCACCAGGTGGAAGTAAGAAATTCTTCCCAGGTGGATGTTTCCCCATCTGCCCAGTGATCTGCCTTTGGATCTTTCTGATGATCTTCCTGAGTTTTTCCTTTTTCCTGTACCCTATTTTCAAAATGTTCTTTTGCAAAGGAAGACTTTCCCTGACATCTTCCTCCAATGACCATGATCATTCGATTTTTCTCCTTCGGTTCTCCTATGCTTATGAACCCTGTTTTCAACTTATTTTTACAAGTTCAGATATTTTCACATTATTCTCAATAAAAATGCCACTACCGTCAGACATATCAGTTCCTCTGCCTGCAGGAAAATCCAGCCAGGTCTCCAGTAATACCTCCGAAATTCTTTTTGGACCATTTATCATACCAAGCAAAAAGCACTCCCTGAAGCACCAGGCAGACTCCATAAACTTCAGTCCCTGTACGCCCCAGATGCCAAAAGCCAGCACTGCAAGGAGCACCAATGACAGGAGCAATATTTTCTTATCCAGTTTTTTCTAGAAGCCTGGGAAAAGGCAGCTGCCAGCCCATTGTTTTTCGCTGACGGAAACATGACTACGGAAAGGCCGCTGAACACCCGCTCACTGAATAAAAACAGCACCGGGTAAAACATGGCCTTTCCCCGGGCATTTTCACAAAATTCATACATGCTTCCTGTATATAATAACAGATATACAACCGCACAGATCACTGCAAACGCCCCTAAATGGGGATCTTTTAGTATTTCCAACTTTTTCGTTCTGTCTCCATAGGAATGGACCGCATCCATAGTGTCCATAAAACCGTCCATATGGATGCCCCCTGTTACAAGAAAGGGGATGGCCGACGCCCAGAGAAATCTTATCCCCACAGACAGATTAAACTGCGCTGCAATAAAGAGCCAAAGCCCTAAAAGGCATCCTTCTATAACACCTACCAGCGGAAAAAAGCACATGGCATGGCTCATTTTTTCCTTGGTCCACTCTACCTGGGGTACAGGAATCTTTGAATACATGGAAATTGCGATCAGACAGGACTCCAACCATTTCATAATTACACTTCTGCTCCTTTTTTCATAACCGGTATACCGTATACTACTTCAACTACCTCTGAAGCCATTTTCGCCAGACGGCAGTTAACAAGACCTAAAAGGCGGATATACTCTAAGGTTTCCTTTTCATACATTTCCCCATCAGAGCCTACTTCATTGGTGATCACTGCGAAAAAATCAGCTGCTTCATCAATTTTGACAATGTCAGCGCAGATCTTTTCCGCCAGCGCTTCTGTGCGTCTGCCAGGTTCTAATTCTGTTCCAAAAGAACTGCCAAACATTTCATTGGCTGTGAGATTGGAAACACATTCCAGCAACACTGTCAGTTTGCCATTTCCAGTTTTTTCCAGTTTTTCCACCCGTCCCACATCTTTCGGACTCTCAATGGTAATAAATCCTTTTCCCTGGCGAAGCATTTTGTGCCGCTCTACCTTTTTCCTGCCTTCTTCCCCGAATACTTCCATGGTAGCAATATAATACCGGGTCATTTCTCCTGCTTCCAGTATTCTTTTTTCTCCATAGGCAGATTTACCGCTGCCGCTTCCCCCGGTGATCAGTATCATAGCTATTCTTTATCCTCGTTTTTATCTTCTTCAAAATGACAGTAAGGCTTTACCTGTATATCCTGAAAGGTATCCATTTTGCTGTAAATAGTAAGGGCCATATCAAGCATAGGGAAAAACGCAGCTGCTCCCGTTCCTTCTCCCAGGCACATTCCCGCCTGGATCGCAGCCTTTAGCCCAAGGCTGGATAAAACTGCCTGTCCCGCCGGTTCCGCGGACACATGGAAGCCAGAAGATAGTCAGCCACAGCCGGACAGATCTTCACGGCTGCCAGAGCTGCCGCTCCGGTAATAAGACCGTCTAAAACCACCGGGATCCGCCAGTAGGCACAGCCAAGATAAAAACCTGTCAGTGCCGCCAGATCCAGGCGCCTACTTTTGATAAAACATCGATCCCGTCAGAAGGATCCGGTCTGTGGATACGGATTCCCTCTTTGATCACTTCTATTTTACGCCTGAGACCTGCATGATCAAGACCTGCGCCTCTGCCTGTTACCACCTCTGGATCCAGACCTGTAAGTACAGAGATCACAGCGCTGGAAGTGGTGGTATTTCCAATGCCCATTTCTCCTGTACCAGCCAGATCACAGCCTTTTTCATATAAGATACCGGCTACCTCGATCCCCACTTCCAATGCTTTTACAGCCTCTTTTCTGGTCATGGCAGATTCTTTTAAGAAATCTCTGGTTCCCCAGGCGATCTTACGGTCTAAAATTCCGGTTCCTGTCATATCCGCCGCGATCCCCACATCTACAGGAAGGACTTCTGCCCCTGCACAGGCTGCCATCAGGCAGACGCAGGATCTTCTGGCTGTCCATATTTTGGCAACTGCTGCTGTTACGTCCTGTCCTGTCTGGGTCACACCTTCTGCTACGATCCCATTGTCCGCGCACATGATTACAATACATTTTTTATCCAGGGAAAATTCTTCCCCGCTTTCTACACCTGCAATGCGGCAGATATCTTCTTCTAACACGCCTAAACTGTTTAATGCTTTGCCACCCGGTCCAGTGTGCTTTTGCTGCCTTTACTGCTTCTTTATCAATCGGTTTTATCCCTTTTAACACAGTTTCCAGGGAAACTGTCTGTTTCTGGTTCATTTTACTGCTGCCTCTTTCTTTTCATTCTGTATCTGTCACAGGCCTGTACAAACCGTTCCCCAAAACCTTCCAGGGAAGGATAATACAAATGGGGAAAACCTGCCATTACCTGATTTTTTACAGTGACGCAGGGCCAGCTGCGCTTTCCTGTTGGCTTTTTGCTGCATTTTGAGTTCATTTTCATCCTGGGTACTTTCCCAGTAATGGAATTCATGGCCTTTGATGGTCTCGCCTGCTTTTAAATACAGACTGTCCCTTTCTGTCTGTACCGTAATATAGCCGAAATGAGAATTTTTTCCTTTTTTGTAGCCTTTCCCGGAAAATACACCCGCCATCTCATAGCCGGTTCCATTTTCATCTTTCAGTTCTTTTAAAAGATAAAGATAACCGCCGCACTCTGCCAGAATGGGCATATCTTCCTCTGCTTTCCGGCGGATCTCATTTCGTATGGTCTCATTTTCTCCTAGCGCTTTTGCATAAAGCTCCGGATAACCGCCGCCAAGTAAAAGACCATCCAGATCATCTGGCAGATGCTTATCATGGACAGGGCTGAACCGGACGATCTGAACGCCTGTTTTTCCAAAAATTCCAGATTATCCCGATAGTAGAAGCAGAAAGCCTCATCCCAGGCAACGCCAAGACGGATGCGGATAGCTGAATGTGAGATTTTTTCTCCTGATAATTGGTTTTGCAGAACCAAATCAGCATTTTTCTGAGCTTCACACTTCTGGCTGGAACCATCTGCTGTCACAGTCACAGACCCTAGCGCATCTATATCTGCTTTTTCTCCCAGTTTAAGTAATGCATCCACATCTAATGTCTTCTCCAGCAGTCACCTAACTGCCTCATCTGCTCCTGAAGGTTCTTGATCTCCCCAGGAAGCACAAGCCTAAATGACGGCTTCCCACCTGCCAGAAATCCAGTTCCGGTACATATCCTGCTACCAGCACACCTGTTTCTTTCTCGATCACTGCCTTCATCCGCGGATATAACATAGGAGAGATCCTGTTTAATATCACTGCCTGAATATGATTTCCATTTTTATTTGCCTGAGAAAGCTGGGACTCTCCCTGAAAGACCTGAAAGCCCTTGATCAGCGCCGCCAGGGAAAGGCTGGCTCCTTTTGCATCCACTACCAGCACCACCGGCAGATCTAAAATATCCGCTACCTCCCAGGAACTGGCAGCTGTTGTATCTCCGCCTAAGCCGTCAAAATATCCCATTACGCCTTCTACTACTGGAAAATGCGTTTCAGACACTGCTGCATATTTTTCCCTCATGTCCTGTGGCTGTTCAAAGAAACTGTCCAGATTTCCTCCCTCAATGCCAAGGACTTTCCGATGAAACAGCCCGTCAATATAGTCCGGTCCACATTTATAGGAAAATGGATTTTTCTGTTTTCGTTTTAAAAGTTCCAGGATGCCGCAGGTGACCATAGTCTTTCCGCTGCCGCTTCTTGGAGCTGCGATCATGAATCCAGCCACTCTATCTCCTCCACATCGTCTTTTACCGGATGCTGCATCACTGCAATGTATACCGGATTCTGAGCTATTGGCATATGGTAGCTGCCAAGCTGTTTAACAGGAGAAAACTGAACCTGCAGAAGTTCACCGTCTTCAAAACCATATTCCTTCATACATGCAAGGATCTCTGATACAGTTTCCAAAGTAATGGCATTTGCCACGATCCGCACCGCCGGATTTAAGTTTAACAGGGTACCGATGATCTCCTTCATCTTTCCGCCGCTGCCGCCGATAAAAGCATGGGTAGGTGCCGGAAGTCCCTCAAAAGCCTCCGGTGCTTCTCCCTCTACAATGTGGATATCTTCCCAGTTTCCATGAAACTTTTGCACATTTGCCCGGATCAGTTCCAAAGCTTCCGGTTCCCGCTCAATGGCATACACACTGCCTTCATTACAGCTTCTTCGGATCGCCAGACCCATCTCCACGGATACAGAGCCGTTCCCGCGCCAATATCATAACAGACACTGTGATTACCGATATAAAGTTTCTCTATAGACAGCCGGCGAATGGTTTCCTTGGTCATCGGAACCTTTCCCCGGATGAAATCTTCGTCTTTCGGGTGCTTTGTGAGATAAATTCTCGTCTCTTCTGCGTGAGGATTTTTCACAATAACGCAGGCAAGACTTCCAAAGGGCCTCTTCTCCTCTTCCATCAGCAATTCTGCAGGGGTAGCTTCGCAGAGAATACGTTCTGTTTCGTATGAGAAATTTTCTCCAGCCATATTTCACATTTCCAAGTCCATTACTTACCAGTTCCCTGCAAAGAGCAGAAACACTGCCCTTTCCTCCCAGTAAGATAAAACAGTCTTCATAATGACGGATATGGGAAACTACGTCGCAGCTGCGGCCATGGCTGCTGATACTGTGAACATTCTGCCAGCTTCTGCCGAGTCTGGCGCAGAAATAAGAAAGACTGGATACACCGGGAATATATTCTACCTCCCAGCCTTCCTGCAGGAAAGCTTTGGAAGCCGCTTCTGCCCCGCTGTAAAAGCCGGTATCCCCGGAGAGCACCAGCACTGCCTCATCCCATTCAAAAGAAGAAAGCCAGTTTACCATTTCACTGGGCTTATAAGCTGCCAGCACTGCTTTTCCTTCTGTATAAGGTGCAGCTGCATCTAACATCCTTCTGGCTCCCATTACAGCATCTGCCCGGTCTAAGCAATCTAAAACCTCGCCTGTCAGCTGGTCATCCTGCCCCATTCCGATCCCTGCAAGATAGATAATGGGTTTTCTCTCCTCATATTCATTCTGAGACATCCTTCATCCACTCCTTACTGCTTCTTTTGTCTGCTCTAAGGACATTCCTTTATCTTTTGGCCGGTCGATCACAACAGCTGTTGCTCCCGCTTTTTTGCAGCCTGCATCTTTCTTTAAAGCCGCCTGTATCTCCCCCGTCCTTTGTTACCATATAAGAACATTGAAATTCCTTCAATTGTATATAATTCATTTCCGCTGAAAACGGTCCCTGCATGGCAATGATATGTCTTCCGCTGTAGCCCAGTTCCCTGCAGATATGAACAGAAGCTTCCACAGGAAGGACTCTTGCAAAAATCCGTTCTAAATGTCCCGGAAGTCCCTGCCACAGAACCAGTTCCTTGCTTCCTGTAGTGAGGAAGATATTTCCTTCTTTTTCAGAAAGATACCTGACTGCCTCTGCTGTATTTTCACATGGATAATGCCATTTTTATCGCCTTTGCTATCTTTTGCCTCATCTTCACTTTCTTTCGCAGGCAGCGCAGAAGGCAGATATCCGGATATTTTCACAGGCTTTCCGGATATTGGCAGTCACCACCTGGGCATAGGGATGGGTGGCATCGATCACTAGAGACGGGCTCTCTTTTTCAAAAAAGCTTCCATCGCACCCTCGTCCAGGCGACCGCAGTGTACCGTTAAATGCTTTAAAGACATTTCTTCTTCCAGAAGCTCTGCACCGTATTCCGTTGCCACGCAGACGATTCCGGTAACACCTGACTGTTCGTCCAGCCAGTTAGCCAGTATACGCCTTCTGTTGTTCCCGCAAAGAGGATCACATGCTTTTTTGCCATGTTATTTCTCCTTCTTTTGCAGATAGCCTCTTGGTGTCACCATCCATTTGCCGATCTTTACAGTACTGGTTTTTCCAATGAATACTGTCGTAAACATATCCGCCGGATAATCAGCCAGTTCTTTTAAAGATATTACCTTCATCTCTTCCCCATCTCTTCCAATACAGGAAGCTACACCGCAGACTGTTTCCGGTGAACGGTATTTCATGATCCGCTCACAGGCCTGCTTTAAATAGTCCGGTCTGCCTTTGCTGCGGGGATTATATAAGCAGATAACAAAATCTGCCTGGGCTGCCTTTTCTATGCGCTCCCAGATCATTTCTATGGGTGTTAAACGGTCACTTAAGCTGACCACTGCAAAATCATGAGTCAACGGTGCTCCAAGGCCTGCAGCACCGGCACAGGCAGCTGTAACACCTGGTATCATTTTGATCTCCACACCCGGATATGTTGCTGACAGCTCCAGGATCAGACCTGCCATACCGTAAACACCGCTGTCCCCACTGCAGATCATGGCTGTATCTTTGCCTTCCATACAGCATTCAAAGGCCATACGGCACCGTGCCTCCTCTTTTGTCATAGGCGTGGTAAGATATTCTTTGTCCGGGAAATAGGGCTTTACAAGGTCCGCATATACCGTATATCCAGCGATCACCTGCAGTCTCCAATGGCTTTAAACGCTTCTTTTGTCATTCCATCTAAGGAACCCGGTCCCATACCTACTACGTAGAGTTTCCTGATGCTGCTATTTCCGGCACAGCCGAAACTATTTTCCCGCTGTGGGAGCTTTCTGCCATACGGAATTCTGTTGTAATCCCGGATCATACAGTTTTGACCGGTCATAGCCATTTTGTGCCACTGTATTTCCAACTACGATCAAGGCTGTTTTTGTAATATGTTCACGCCTCCGCTGCCTCTGCCAGCTCTGCCACAGTGTACGCACGGTTTTCTCTTCCGGCCAGGTTGCCTTGTATACAATAGCAGCTGGTGTATCCGGGCTGTACCCCCCTGCCATTAATTCCTTTGACAGTTCTTTTAACATTCCCGTACTTAAAAAGATCACCATGGTTGCCTGATGAGAAGCAAACTGGCGGATGCTCTCTCTTTCCGGCACCGGTGTCCTGCCTGCCATTCTGGTAATAATTACGCTTTGGGATATTCCCGGAAGAGTATACTCCATCTGTAAAGCGGCTGCTGTGCCGCAGAAAGAACTGACTCCCGGACAGATATCATAAGTGATCCCCAGCTTGTCCATTGCATCCATCTGCTCTCTGATGCACCGTAGAGACAGGGATCTCCTGTATGCAGGCGGACTACCTCTTTTTGCTCTTTCCATGCCTGTTCTATAACTTCCATAACCTGTTCCAGGGTCATTTTTGCGCTGTCGTAGATCACAGCCCCCTGTTTTGTCTCTTTTAATAAACCTGGATTGACCAGGGAACCTGCATAAATAACGATATCTGCCTGTTTTAAAAGTCTCAGTCCTCTTACTGTGATCAGGTCCTCTGCTCCCGGACCAGCTCCTACAATGTGTACCATATTTCTCTTCCTTTCCGGAATTTATTTTCGTTTATTTTCAGTCCAGTTTCGTCATATCCTGGGCCAGTATCCTTTTTAACATGTCCATGGCTCCGGGAGACATTCCCAGTATCCCTCTTTCATTGGTAAACAGGATACATTCTACCTTCATGGACTCTCCTGCCCGCAATGTCAGATGCTCCCAGGCCCGTCTTACCACCTGTTCCATAACTTTTTCACGAAGCCCCGGCACTGTCTCTAAAAGTTTTAATCCCTGATCTACAGTAACGGACTCTAAAATCTCCCGGATCAGCTCCGGTCCTGCACCGCAGGCACCACCCAGGCTGCCAGAGTTTCCATTCTTCCATCTGCTACAGAGGAATGGGTGTTCATCACACCAGCTGCCAGCTTGATCAGCTTTCCTCCATGTCCGACTAACAGTACCTCCTCAATATTTTCTTGCACTGCCATGTCCAGAGAGTCACCAATAAAATTACTGCACTTACAGCGTAATCCAGATTTACATTCAACTCATCCCGTAAAAGCTTTCCCCCATAATTTCCCGGTGTCAGAATCATGCTTTTTAGCCCGGCCACATGTTTCTGATGCAATTCTAACTGTATGGTTATCGGTAAGTGCTTTCTCACTCATAGGCTCTACCATGCCACTGGTCCCCAAAGGGAGATACCGCCTTTGATACCCATACGGGGATTTAAAGGTCTTTTGCTGATTTCTATTCCCTGAGGAATAAATATTTCAATATGCAGACTGCCCTGAAATCCATGTTGTCTGCAGGCTCTTTCCACATGGGTAAAGATCATTCCCTTGGTACCGGATTAATAGCAGGTTTTCCTACTTCACAGGCCAGTCCCGGCTTTGTAACGATACCCACGCCCTCTCCTGCTGTAAGATGAAGCCGGATAACCTCATTTTCCCAGATATAGCCTTCTGTCTCCGGTTTATCATCCCTAAATGATACTCTGGAATAGATAGCGATCCCATTGGTCACATCCGGATCATCTCCGGAGTCCTTTCGCACAGCGCAGACTGCCTGCTCCTTTGTAAAACGGATCTCCTCGATCTCTAGATCCAGGTCTAGCCCCTTAGGTGTAGAGACTTTCACCTGACCCACCCGTTCTGTCCAAGGAGCATAGAGCCGCTGCCATAGAAGCCGCCGTCCCGCAGGTACCGGTGGTATAGCCCCATCTTAACTTTTTCTGATTTTTATATACATACATTTCTTCCATAGCAAATACCCACAGACCCTTTATGATCTTAAAAATCCTCTTGTGGTATCATACCATATTACCCATTACTCTACAACGCAAAAATGGGACCTTTCGGTCCCAAAACTGTGTGTCTGCATATAGCGGCTTTTATACTGCATCGTATATTTTTTGTAAATACTCTACATCCTGATGATACCGCTCTTTTGTGGAATTTTCCAGAAGCATTGTAATATAAGGCTTGTCTTTTTCAGGTTTTTCATTAAAGGTTCATAATGGAACAGACCTTCCCCTACATGGCAAATTCCGGTTTTCCTTCTTTCATCACGAAATCCTTTACATGAACAACCGAAATACGATCTCCGTAAAGACGAAATGCTTTATTGATCTCTTCATCCTGATCTGCAACATGCTCTGCACTGATCAGGTTTACCGGATCCAAAATTGCTTCCACATTTGGAGAATCAATGTCTTCTAAAAATCTCCTCATGATCTCCGGGCAGTAAAGAGTATGATCATGAACCGCCTCTACTCCCACGATCACCCCTAATTTCTCCGCAGCAGATACAATTTCCCTCATGCTCTTTAATAACAACTGATAGCAGCCTTCTGTATAGGTATAGGGAACTACCTTAAAACCTGCATCATAACGTCCTGTTTCCGTTCCCACCATGTCGGCGCCTATAACCTTCGCATATTTTAAATGTTCAATAAACTTTGCTACTGCTTTCTGGCGTTCTTTCTCATCTGGATTTACAGGATTGATATAGCACCCCAGTACAGCCACATGAATATCATTTTCATCCAGTTTTTTTTCTGATCATCCGTGCAAATCCAGGCGAATAATGACCATGATCAAAATTATATCCGGCGATGGATTTTCCCATCGCCAGCTGGATCTGATCTACGTGATTGGCAGCAATTGTGTTTACCAGTGTATCAATATCCGTCTTTGGGCAGAGGTCATGGCATCTCATTCCATAATTCATAGTTTCCCCCAACAATTTATAAATCTACAGTAATAAAGATATCATAAATCGCCTTGATAGCAGTCTCAAATCAGCGTTCTTAACACCGATAATGATATTCCATTCACTGGATCCCTGATCGATCATCTTTACATTGACTCTTGCATGTGCCAGTGCGGAGAAGATACGGCCTGCAGTGCCTCTGTTGGAGCGCATACCTCTGCCTACAACTGCGATCAGTGCCAGATCTGACTCTAATTCAATGGTATCCGGCTCTGCCACTCTGTGGATACCTGCTACTACAGACTGCTCATAAGCCTCAAATTCTGACTGATGAACGAAAACAGTCATGGTATCGATACCGGATGGCATATGTTCAAAGTTGATGCCGTATTTTTCAAATACGCTTAAAACTTTTCTCCCAAAACCAACCTCAGAATTCATCATTGCCTTTTCAATGTTGATAGAGCAGAAGCCCTTCTTACCTGCAATACCGGTAATGGTATGACGCGGTTTGCGACAGGTGGTCTCTACGATCAGGGTTCCCTTATCATCCGGACGGTTGGTGTTGCGGATATTGATCGGGATACCTTCCTTACGTACCGGGAAAATAGCATCTTCGTGAAGAACACTTGCACCCATGTAAGCCAGTTCACGAAGCTCTTTATAAGTAATAGTCTCAATAACCTCAGGGTCTTTGATAATTCTTGGGTCAGCTACTAAAAATCCGGAAACATCGGTCCAGTTCTCATAGAGATCTGCATGGATGGCTTTTGCAACGATAGAACCGGTTACATCAGAACCACCTCTGGAGAAGTCTTTACAGTACCGTCATGACGGGAACCGTAAAATCCAGGGATAACTGCTCTCTCTACATGCTCTAATCGCTCAGAAAGCTCTTTATCCGTAATATCTGCTTCAAAGTTTCCATTATCATCAAAGAAAATAACTTCTGCAGCATCGATGAATTCATATCCCAGATAATTTGCCATAACGATACCATTTAAGTATTCGCCTCTGGAAGCAGCGTAATCTCTTCCTGCTTTTGCAAGGAAGTTTTCTTCAATTTTATCAAATTCATGATCCAGGTTCAGGTTCAGATCCAGTCCGTCAATGATCTCATTGTATCTTTCTTTGATCTTGTCAAGGATCTTCTTGTAAGAACGTCCCTCTGCTACTGCATCATAACAGGCATACAGCATATCGGTTACCTTCTCATCCTTGTCATTGCGCTTGCCTGGTGCAGACGGCACTACATATCTTCTGGATTTATCCGCTTTAATAATGTCAGCCACTTTTTTAAACTGCTTTGCATTTGCAAGTGAACTGCCTCCGAACTTAACCACTTTCTTCATGATCTTTATCTCCCTTAAATCGTAGTAAAACACACCTTTTTGATCAGTCTCTGATTTAGTGCGTTACAAGTGCAAATGATACCGTACTTTTCCCATCATGTCAATAGTTTTGGACTAAAAAATTTGCCGTGCAAGGACAAATGTCTTTGCACGGCATACTTTAAAATGGTTCTGTCTTTTATTTAACGTTTTATTTAAGCTTCTGCTCTTAGCCTGTTAACGCAGCATTTTAATTTTCCACTTCCTTATTTACAGACTCTTCACAGGAACGCATGGCAAGAATGGTCTTTTCCATCAGTTCTTCCAGTGTCCAGCCCAGGTTTTCCGCACCTTCACGGATCACATCCCTGGAACATCCGGCAGCAAACTTTTTATCTTTGAATTTCTTTTTAAGGCTGGAAACTTCCATATCCATTACGCTGCGGGAAGGACGCATTCTGGCTGCTGCTCCTACAAGACCTGTAAGCTCATCTACTGCAAAAAGCACCTTTTCCATCTCATGTTCCGGTTTACATCACAGGCAATGCCGTAACCATGGCTGCAGATGGCGTGGATCAGTTCTTCTTCTGCTCCTGCTTCTCTTAACAGCTCCGGTGCCTTGATACAGTGCTGTTCCGGATACATTTCAAAATCAATATCGTGAAGAAGTCCTGCCATAGCCCAGAAATCCGCGTCTTCACCGTATCCCAGTTCATTTGCAAACCATCTCATGGTTCCCTCTACTGTAAGACCATGTAAAATATGAAATGGCTCCTTATTATACTTTTTCAGTAATTCCAATCCCTGTTCTCTTGTAAGTTTCGTAGTCATCTCTTCTGCTTCCTTTCCACCGGATATTCAGATATATCCTGTAGGAATATATCTTTTTATTTTTTCACTATTATAATTTCTCACATGTAAAAAATGCAAGGCTGACTGCCTTGAAAATCCTTAAGACTGTGATTATACTGTTACTAAAATAATATAAATGACGAAAGAGTTAAAAGGAGGTATCCCTATGTTAAATTACAGAACCGCCCAAACAGCAGACCTGCCTGCCATGATGAAAATGGTAGAAGAAGCCAAAGAAGGATTTCGGGCTAGAAATATTGACCAGTGGCAAAAGGGAGAACCAAACGAACAGGGGCTTACAGAAGGCATTGAAAAAGCGTTGTACATGTCCTGGAAGAAAATGGAGAAGTTTTAGGCATGATCACCGTTGTGCCCGGTCCTGAAGCCGACTACGCTGTTATCGACGGCGCCTGGCTGAATGACGAGCCTTATTTTTGCTTTCCACAGAGTCTGCGTATCCGAGGCACACAAAGGAAAAGGATTGGCTGCAAGCCTCTTCTCTTATTCTGAGGCATTTGCAAAAGAAAAGGGTGTCAGAAACATTCGTATCGACACCCATCCGGACAATCTCTCCATGCAGAAAGCATTAGCCAAAAATGGCTATACTTTCTGCGGAAGATCACATTATGTTCCGGAAGCGAAGCCGGAGATCCCCGGTTCGCTACCAGAAAATTTTAAATTAATGCATATAGCTTGGTTTGACCTGAGATTGGTCATGAGCCCAATTATACCCCGCTGAAAGCGCTGTAACCGCCGTCTACAGGCAGTACAATGCCATTTACAAAGCCGCTGCATCATCACTTGCCAAAAACAGGCTGCGCCGATCAGCTCCTCTGGATTACCAAACGTCCCATAGGAGTTCCGGCAATGATGTCTCCGGCTCTGTCTGTGTAGGAGCCATCCTTGTTAAATAACAGATCATGGTTCTGCTCTGCTGCATAAAATCCCGGTACAATGGCATTGCAGCGGATGCCACTCTGTCCAAAGTGGATCGCCAGCACTGAGTCAGGCTCTGGACAGCGCTTTTTGCATTGGAATAAGCCATAACCTTGGAAAGAGGAAGGATAGAGGAAACAGAAGCGATATTGATAATGCTTCCCTTTCTCTTTTCCACCATATCTCTGGTAAATACCTGGATAGCAGTAAGGTTCCCATGTAATTCAGATCCATTACATTTCTGATATTCTCTTCCTTCAGATCCCAGAAAGAATAATCGTCCTCCTGTTTTTCCTTCTTTAACATTTTTACAGAGGCAATGGCTCCCGGCTG
>ENA-OQJH01000812-OQJH01000812.1-human-gut-metagenome-genome-assembly--contig:-NODE-812-length-15288-cov-1.859904_pt1 | contig 15288 bp, 22 predicted proteins | sample MGYA00242597_ERZ504763 | MGnify/ENA primary metagenome ERZ504763 (study PRJEB26092, sample SAMD00036359) | human gut metagenome | host: Homo sapiens | study: EMG produced TPA metagenomics assembly of... | reverse complement strand
AAACGGAACATCTGTGAATGAAACCTTACTTTTATTCTCGCACCTATGAGAAGATTCTCATGCCTTTTGAGAAATTTTTCTCATAGGTATGAGAATCTTTTCTCATTGTGGTGAGAACTTTTTTCTCATAAGCATGAGAATACATTGAGAATATAGCAACATATATTTGATTGTATACTAGCACGATAACGATTGCATCCCTTCAGAATTTCATGTAGAGCGTAACCATTTATTCTAGAATAGACAGTAAAAAGCCGTACAACAACCTTAGTATTCTATCTCCTTTCCTGCCGCCTGCCAGGCATTGAATCCTTTACCAAGCTCCACAACCTTATATCCTTTTTCACTAAGGATCGCAGCAGCTTTCTTGCTCCGTTTACCGCTACGGCAATACAACGCAACCGGTTTGTTCTTTTGCAACAATGAATCCGCCATCGAGGCAAAAGAGTCATCCATCACATTTATATTGATCGTTTTTGCAATATGTCCTTCTGAATATTCAGCCAGTGTCCGAACATCCAGACGCTGCACTTCTTCATCCTGAATGATAGAATCGAAATCCTCTACATTCACCGTTTTAAAGTCTCCTTTCTGCTGACAGGAGAAAAGAGAAGAGAGAAATAAAAATAATCCCACGACTAATTGATTCATTTTAAACATATGTACTATCTTAATCAGTTCACGCCCGGAACATATTCAAATCCCGGATCACAATACTTGCTTGATTCTACCACCACACCACTTTTATCTGTGGTATGATACTTGAATTTTATCCTTATGGTTTGATGAGGATTTTCTTCATCCACATATTTCGTCAGAGGAACAGAAATGTAGGCACGGCGATTATAGTTCTCCTCATCCCCATTCGCATCATGAAACAGAGACAAGGTTACGACTGTCTCATCCCCTTCCGCCTCAACGCTCTCTTCTATCATACCAAACACGTGCTGTTTGCCACTATTGATATTGATCTTCACGTTCAGAATCATATTCAAATAGTCACGCCCCAGCCAAATGCTGGTCACATCTACCGGATCATACTTCAGTCCGCCTTCGAAAGCCGGATCGTCAGCCCCCTTTGGCTCCGGTGTCACCACCGACTGCAATGAGTATATGACAGCCGTAGCATCCTCCGGATTTACTTCATAGTTACTGATCACACGCCTAGCCGAGTTCGGAGAAATGGTTGATCCGGTACGGTCTTTCGCAACAGTCAACAGCTCTCCCTTGTCAGGAAGCAGACTCTGTATCAGACCATCCGCCCCAGCCTTCACTGTGACAAATTCCAACTTCACAGAAGGATAATAGTAATCATCATCCCCGCAGGCAGTCATCAGGAAAAGCATTCCCAAAAGCCAGAGTGTATGTAACTTTACTTTATTCATTGGCAAGCAGCTAAATAGTTCACCAACGGATTGGCATACATTAATAACAATTTTCCACGCAAAAAGTCTTCGTCTTTATTCGGAATCTTTATTTTGCCCAGTTGTTGCTCGATATAGGTAACGAATCGTTGTTTCTCTTCGGGAGTGTAATGACCGGCAAACTCGGATGTACCTTCAGCAAGTCATAGGCAACGTAATTGCCCGAATAGATCCGATAGTTACTATGAATCCTCTGGTCGATGCAGGCAGATATGCTGGAGAACAGTTCCTGCTTCGGTAACGAACGGTCCAGCTGCGCCAACCTGTCATTGATACAGGGAGCCGTCTGAAAATGCACTTTCCCTTTGTATCCGAAAAGACCGGTCTGCATACTGATCAAATCGTCCTGAGTGGTTTTCTTATATCCTTCTATATCTCTTTTCAACTGAAACTCCTGCGCTTTCAGAAAGTCACAGGGGTCATATTCGTACGAATGGCAAGAGGAGCGATGTTCATCTCCATCAAACGGTCGATCAAGTCACCTTCACCACCCATCGCCAGCATCTTCAGCACGCTGTCCTGAGTACGGTCGTTCGAGTCTTTGGCACGTCCTTCGCGCTGGGCAATCCAGATGGACTGCTTCTTCTCACTAATGGTATAATGCATATAACGGGACATCCGTGCCGAAGATTCCAGCATCTGCCGCATAGTCAGCGCCCGTTGTACAATAAACGACTTGTTGACACGCACCAGCTTCTTGATCCACGGATAAACCAGCAGATTGTCACCAATCGCTATCTCAACCGTATCCATCCCCTGATCGATCAGCAAGATAGAGAGGAAGCCCGAATCCAATATAATATCCCGATGATTGGAGAGATATGTATAAGCCTTGCTCTTATCCGGCACAGCCGTATGATCCAGAGTCAGCCCATCCGTATGGTCCGCCGCTATTTTCCATAAAATACCATAACAGAATGTTCCTGAAAATCCAGCTTGCTCTTACAGGCACGTATTTTCTGCGCCAAAAGTTCAAAGGGGACGTTCGGTATCGCATCAGTAGCCGCCTTCTGAAAAGCAGGATCAGCAATCAGCTCCTCAAAGATTTGAGGAAGTTCCTCATCATTATAAGGACGAATCTCATCAAACTCTGTAGTATCCATAAGCTATGAAGTTTATAAATAAGTATTAGGTATTAAGTATTAGGCTGCGCTGTAAACCGCATGGAATTAATACTTATTACCTAATACTTAATACCTAAATTTATTTTCTATTATATCAGTCATCACATCCTTTATATCCAGTCCGGCAGCACGCACTTGCTGGGGAATAAAGCTTGTAGTGGTCATCCCCGGAGTTGTATTCACTTCCAGCAGATTGATCTTTTCGCCGGCAGTCACAATATAATCCACACGGATGATACCGGAACAGCCCAATATGTCATAAATGGCCGAGGTCAGCATTTGCACGCGATTCGTCAGTTCGTCCGAGATGCGTGCAGGAGTAATCTCGTCTACCTGACCATTGTATTTTGCATCATAATCAAAGAACTCATTATGTGTCACCACTTCCGTAGGCGGGAAGATGACGGTCTTGTCTTTGGTTTTATAGCAGCCGCAGGTTAGCTCCGTTCCTTCCATGAATGCTTCTACGAGCACTTCCTGGGCTTCTTCAAAGGCCTTAACAATGGCCGGCTGTATTTGTTCTTTCGTCTTAACCTTTGTTACACCGAAGCTCGAACCGCCCAGACTCGGCTTGATGAAACAAGGCAAACCGATCTTTTCCATCACATCTTCGTCGGAAACCGATTGTCCCTGACGCAATAGCAACGATTCTGCAATACGCACTCCGAAGGCTTTCAGGTATTGGTTGCAGGTAAACTTGTCATAGGTGATCGCCGCAGCCAGCACCCCGCAACAAGAGTATGGTATGTGCATCATGTCAAAGTATCCCTGAAGACGGCCGTCTCGCCCGGAGTACCGTGAATGGTAATATAGGCAAAGTCAAACCTGATCTTTTCCGTTCCCAGCATAAAGCTGAAATCATTGCGGTCTACCGGTGCTTTTGCACCATCCGGCAATTGTACTTCCCAACGGGTCCCCTGCATCTCGACAATGTACAGTGTGTACTTTTCCTTATCTATGAAGGAATATATTCCCTGTGCACTACGCAGGGATACATGAAATTCGGAGGTGTCACCTCCGGCTACGATAGCAATTGTGCGTTTCATTCTATTTCTCTGTTACTTATATAGCCTCGCCACTTCTCGATAAGCCGGGTCATGTCATCCGGAAGTTCGGAAGTAAAGTACATCTCTTCGCCTGTGACGGGATGTACGAACCCCAATGTCATGGCATGCAGAGCCTGCCGGGGACAAGTGTCAAAGCAATTATTTACAAATTGTTTGTATTTACTAAAGTGAGTACCTTTCAGAATTTCGTGACCGCCATAGCGTTCGTCATTGAAAAGTACATGCCCGATATGTTTCATGTGGACACGAATCTGATGAGTACGTCCGGTTTCGAGTATGCACTCTACCAGCGTGACATATCCCAGCCGTTCAAGCACCCGATAATGAGTGACCGCGTGCTTGCCCATCGACGGGTCGGACATAACCGCCATCTGCATCCGGTCTTTCGGATTACGGGCGATACTGCTACAATCGTGCCTTCATCCTGTTCCACATTTCCCCAGACAAGGCACGGTATCTGCGTTTGGTCGTCTTATTAAAGAATTGTATTCCGAGGTTGGTCTTGGCATCCGGCGTCTTGGCAATCACCAGCAGACCGGACGTATCTTTATCAATCCGGTGGACCAGGCCGACGTGCGGGTCATTGGCATCATATTCAGGAATATCTTTCATGTGCCATGCCAACGCATTGACAAGCGTACCGTGATAGTTTCCGTGTCCCGGATGTACTACCAGTCCCGCAGGCTTGTTCACTACCATTACATATGGATCTTCGTAAACGATATTAAGGGGGATATTTTCGGGAATAATCTCGTTCTCATAACGAGGACGGTCCATCATGACGGTAATGACATCGAGCGGCTTAACCTTGTAGCTGCTCTTCACCGGCTTACCGTTAGCCATGACGAATCCATCTTCGGCAGCCTTCTGAATACGGTTGCGCGAAGCATTGACAATACGTTCGAACAGATATTTGTCGACTCTGACCATCGCCTGTCCCTTGTCTACGACCACCCGAAAATGTTCGTAAAGCTGGGATTCGTCACCGACAGGTTCTATATCATCCAAATCATTCTCCAGTTCATCCGGAAGTTCTTCCTCGATCATGTGAATCTGTTTCGTTATTTATCAATTAAAACCAACTATCATCCTGACTTGAAGGGGATTCTGAGGAAACAGGTTCATCTGCCCCTTCAACATTTTCCATGGAGTCGCTTTCCAACGGTTCGTTTTCTCCGTTTCCTACCATCAGTGTCAATGCAGCTCCCAAAGGTACTTTATCTCCCGCATTCAATGAGCGCCCCTGATATTTAATGCCGTACACCCAGTCCTTCTCACCGTTCATCAACTGAATCTCGGTCAGCTTGAATCCGGCAGCAAGCACTTTCGCCTGTGCCTGGCGCAGAGAACTGTTGTCCGCCACATCGGGAACAGCACGTAAAGGAATACTCAGTGTATTGATAGTCAGGTAAATGGTGCGGCCTTCTTTCACTTTTTGTCCGATTCCCGGGTTGACATCAAGTACAATGCCAGCTGCCATATTCTTCACATAATTAGAATCGGAAACGACACATACCAATCCGTGATTGCGGAACATTTTTGAAGCTTCATCCACAGTCATCCCTTTTACATCGGGCACAACCACCGCCTCACCGTGACGAGTATAAACATCCAGCCATTTCATCACGCCGAACACAATCAGCACCACTGCCACAATCATGACAAGGATATTCACCCAGAAATATTTATTTGTTTTAAAAGAAAAGAATTCTTTGATTGTCATACGCTTTGCTGTTAATCCGCGCCAAAGATACTACAAATTAGTTGAATTTCGGAATAGTGGGCAATGAAAATGTCCCTGCATAAATGCAAGGACACCTGTCATCACCACAATTGTTGCAACTATATTCCCCACTCCTATAGATTTCAACAACCTTATATTCTAGGATGCGGCTTCCGGATTCTCTGAGCACAACCGTCTGTCGCATATATTCCGTCTATGATCTGTGACAAAGAAAGCTAAAAAGTGACAAAGAGCATTCCATTAAACATTATTTAATACTCTATTTAACTACTGTGCCAAGAGTCCTGTACTTTTTATCATAAAAAGGAAGTTATAACCAACTTTAATGAAAATAGAAGCAAACAAAAAAGGCGGAGTTTAAAACTCCGCCTTTTTGTTTCTGAGTGATGATTACCACTTCTGTCCGTTGTACTCATCAGAAACAGTCAGTTTCTTTCTGCCTTTCGCACGGCGAGCAGCTAATACTCTACGACCATTAGCCGATGCCATTCTCTCACGGAAACCGTGTTTGTTCTTTCTCTTTCTGTTAGAGGGTTGAAATGTTCTTTTCATTACTGTATCTTGTTTTTATGTTATTATTCTACGTAATCGGGCTGCAAAAATAGAGACTTTTTTTAAATTAACCAAGAGATAACTCATTTTTGCTCAAAGTTTTTGTGTTTTTTACCGATTTAGATTACTTTTGCAGTCGAATTCCTGCGAAAACAATTAAATAACAATAATATATTAAGAAAAATAGCAGTATGATTAATGCTCAAGACATCAAAAACGGAACTTGTATCCGTATGGACGGAAAGCTCTATTTCTGTATCGAATTCCTGCATGTAAAACCAGGTAAAGGTAATACTTTCATGCGTACTAAACTGAAAGATGTAGTCAGCGGTTACGTTCTTGAACGCCGTTTCAACATCGGTGAAAGTTGGAAGATGTACGCGTAGAACGTCGTCCGTACCAATTTTTGTATAAAGAAGGAGAAGATTATATCTTCATGAACCAGGAAACATTCGACCAACACCCTATCGCTCACGATTGATTAACGGGGTTGACTTCCTGCTCGAAGGTGCAGTATTGGAAGTTGTTTCTGACGCTTCTACTGAAACTGTTCTTTATGCAGATATGCCGATCAAGGTTCAGATGAAGGTGACTTATACAGAACCGGGCGTGAAAGGTGATACAGCTACTAACACACTGAAACCTGCAACTGTGGAATCAGGTGCAACAGTACGTGTTCCTTTGTTCATCAGCGAGGGTGAAACAATCGAAATCGATACTCGTGACGGTTCTTACGTAGGACGTGTGAAAGCATAATTTGCAAAAACATATAAAATAGCCCGGGAGTCCAAGGACTTCCGGCTATTTTTATATTCATACAGTTCTATTATTTATATCCTGCAGCTTTCGCAATTCTTTTAGGAATTTCTGTATTGTCAATCTTCTCACCAAACAGTTGAGAACCTGCACCAATAGCAAATACAGGAACATAACCGGCAGAGTGCCCGCCACTTACCCAACCTATCATAGCGATTTCATCCATCACTTCCTTTGCACGTGCAGCCATCGGTTCGCTCTTAGAGTACATACTTTCAGCAAATACGACTTTATTCTTCACGAATGATTTCTCAAATTCATCACGCAACGTCTTTTCCTGTTCCCAAGAAAGAGGGAATTGTTTCCAGAAGCCCATTTCTTCGCCGAGGAATGTTTTCATGTCCTCCCAAGTGACTTTATTGCCTTTTGATTTTCTCAATTCACTGATACGTTGTGAAAGTCCGTCAGCAGAATGTTTCTGATATTGCAATGCTTTCAGGTTCAACGCATATTTTCCCGTACCGAGCACGATACCACCTGTTTCATGGTCTGCGGTAATCACAATCAGCGTTTCTTTCGGATGTTTCTTATAGAATTCATAAGCTACTTTGATGGCATTATCCATGTCTTTCACTTCGTTGAACACAGTAGCAGCGTCATTAGCGTGGCATGCCCAGTCTATTTTACCTCCTTCTACCATCAGGAAAAGCCTTTATTATTGCCTTTAGTAAGAAAGTCAATAGCACTTTCCGTAATTTGTGCTAATGTCAAATCATTCTCTTTGCGGTCAATAGCATAAGGCAGACAAGAAGGATTGGCTCCCTCTTCCTGAATCAAGATCATCTTTTCTGCTTTTGCAGCTTTTGCCTTATAGTCATTGTAACCACGTGCTACTGTATATCCTGCCTCTTCAAAAATAGGGAAAATGCTCGGAGCTTCTTTCTTGTCATAAGTGGTGGTAGGTTTCAAGAAACCACCGCCTGCATAAAAATCGAAATTGGCTTTCGGCAAATCAAGAGCAATTTCATAATTCATATTACGATCGGGTTGATGTGCATAAAATGCGGCAGGAGTAGCATGATCCACACTGACAGAAGTCGTTACGCCCACCTTTTTTCCTGCTTTCTTTGCTTTTTCTGCGACAGTCTGAATAGCATTTTTATCTTCTCCTACAGAAATAGCGCCATTATAAGTTTTCTTTCCTGTTGCCAATGCAGTACCTGCAGCTGCAGAGTCTGTTACTGAATTTTTAGCAGAGAAAGTGGTTGCTACGGTAGCAACCGGAAATTGAGTAAATAACAAAGGCTCGACTCCAATACGACCATTTTGAATTTCCGCCTGATACATCTCCGTACCATTTACTTGATTGACTCCCATTCCATCTCCGATGAAATAGAATACGTACTTTGCCTGCCCGTTGGCTACAACGGAGATAAGGACAAAGAACAGTGTGTAGACTAACTTTTTCATTTTCTAGTATATTTATTTTAGATTAGTTGTCTACAAAGGTAGAAAAAAAAGAGAGATGCACAGTGGATTATTGAACACTAAAAGTAGATATTTGCTTTATACACAAGCATTATTGGCTCGTATATTACGAAGTAATAACATATTGCTATCTGTGAATAACATTATAGGTTCATTACATTCTGCTCGAACATATCTTTATCTCCGGCAGCTTTATTACGCATCCGGCTACGATAATTATAGATAGTTGCCAAAGAATAACCGAGAAAATGAGCAATCTTGTTACTGTCTACTACTCCCAGACGGATAAGGGCAAAGATACGAAGTTCTGTTGTCAGAAGTTCATCGGATTTAGGATACACTCTTCTTCTTCTACCAGCAAATTATTGAAAGCTGAAATAAAGTTCGGGAAAAGTTTCAGAAAAGACCTGTCGAACTCATTATAGAATTCATCCCGCTCATCCCGGATAAACTGTTCGGACTTGATAGCTTTAAACAAATCTTCGATACGCGATGCCATTGCCAATTTTGCCAATGAACGACGATAAGTTTCCAGTTTGTCGAGATAGTTGACACATCTGTCCAGATAGCGGGCGATATAGACTTCTTTATTTTTCCGGTTTGCTCCAGTTCCGCGTTGACCGCAGACATTTGTTTGTTAGCCAGACTAAGATTCCGCCGCATAACAGACAACTTCTTCATCCAACGATATAGATAGAAAATAGCAATCAGAAGAAACAAAGACAACAAACTGACACTAATCAACATAGCGCGGGAAACGGCACGTTCTTTTTCTTCTTTTAATTTATACGCCTTGTCGATATCGGAAAAAAAAACTCCGTCACCTCAATAAACCGCAAACGGGCATTACACGCCACAGCATCTTCCATCGAGCAACTCAAGTATTTGTAGGCACGGTCAATATCTCCTGATTCATACATCAGATGCGCGAGTTTCTGCAATGAAGCATACTCCCTCACCGGAGTTTCCAGATCCGCAATGGCAGTCAGAATCAGATAGTAAACTTCTTTTCGATATCTTTCTTCATACTATAAGCTTCGGAAAGAGTATAATAAATATATACTTTCTGACGTTCATCCTGAATTTCTTTCAAAGCATTGTTCAGCATATCCACAGCGACATCGGCTTTCCCGTTCATTATGCATTTTTCGGCTAAAACAATCGTTTTGTTTGCCTCTGGAGGCATCGCAGCAATAATGGAATCTCTATATAAATCGGTTTTCTTCAAATACTTTTCTTTTTCATTCTTATTGGTCGTATAATCTGCTAACCACCCGTAGCAGGCACGATACGTCTGATAATAAGATAACCGAGTCCACTCATTCAATTTTTTAGGATCAATCCTCTCCAACTGTTCAATGGCTTCTATATACATTCCCATTACTCCCATTACCGTAGCACGATTAATGATGATCTCATACTCCAATTCCGGGCGGTTCAACAATGGAAGGATTTCCATCTCACGGTTAATATAATATAAGGACGAGTCTGCCTGATAATGCAAATAAGCACCAAAAAGAGAGGCATATAATTCATATTTTCGAACAGGATCAGTAGAATGGGCAAGTTCTAATTTCAAGTTATTAATCTCTTTCTCTTTCCGAATCTGGAAAGTCTCTTTCTTGCTTATAACTTCATCCAGCTTTTTAAGAGCAGCCGCATTATCCGTATGCATTGCACACAACGAAAAAGGAAAGAGCAAAAGAAGAAATAGCATATAAAGGGTTAGATTTTTCATAAGATTCCTTTTTAAAGATGTTACAAATATAAGAAATATAGTAATGAAAACGAAAAATATGGGTATAACTATTTTCATTTTCACTTGTATTTTTCGGCATAAGGTATTAGAATATCCAACTAATTATCAGCAACATAGTCAGATAACAGGTTTATATTTCCATTCTAATCTCACAAAGGTGCACAGCATCCCCCTACATTTGCATCATCGGTTCTCCGAGCAAACAGTTAAAAATCTAGCTACCATGAAACGAAATTTGTTATTTGCTATTTTACTATTACTTCTATCGGGTTATCATCAAGCATTCGCCGCAACCAATATAAAGAAAGTGGCTCCTACCTTTTGGTGGGCAGGAATGAAGAATCCCGAACTACAAATACTTCTATACGGCGATGGCATATCATCCGCAGAGGTAAGTATTTCTTCTAATGACATCACCCTGCAGGACGTGGTGAAACAGGAAAATCCTAATTATCTGATCTTATATTAGATCTTTCAAAAGCTATCCCTCAGCACTTCGACATTCTCCTGAAACAAGGTAAAAAACAGACTAAAATACCATACGAACTTAAACAGCGCAAAGAGAATGCTTCAGCAGTAGAAGGCTTCAACTCCAGTGATGTACTTTATCTCATTATGCCGGACCGCTTTGCCAACGGCAACCCCTCCAATGATATAATTCCCGGAATGTTGGAAGCAAACATAGACCGCAACGAACCTTTCGCCCGTCATGGCGGTGATTTAAAAGGAATAGAGAAACATTTGGATTATATTGCAGACCTCGGAGTTACGATATATGGCTTAACCCGATTCAGGAAAATGACATGAAGGAAGGCTCTTATCATGGATATGCCATCACCGATTACTATCAAGTAGACCGTCGCCTCGGAAGCAATGAAGAGTTTCGCAATCTCGTAAAAGAAGCCAATGCTAAAGGCTAAAGGTAGTCATGGACATGATCTTCAACCATTGCGGTTCGAACAATTATCTATTCAAAGACATGCCTGCCAAAGATTGGTTCAACTTTGAGGGAAACTACATGCAGACCAGTTTCAAAACTGCCACCCAAATGGACCCTTATACTTCCGATTATGATAAAAAGCTGGCCATTGACGGTTGGTTCACACTGACTATGCCGGACTTCAACCAACGAAACCGTCACGTAGCCACTTACCTGATACAGAGTAGTATCTGGTGGATAGAATATGCGGGTATCAACGGAATCCGCCAGGATACACATCCTTACGCCGACTTTGAAATGATGGCGCATTGGTGCAAAGCGGTCAATGATGAATATCCTTCATTCAACATTGTCGGTGAGACATGGCTGGGCAGCAATGTACTGATCTCCTACTGGCAGAAAGACAGTAAACTTGCTTATCCGAAAACAGTTATCTTCCTACTGTCATGGATTTCCCACTGATGGAAGAAATAAATAAAGCTTTCGACGAAGAAACCACCGAATGGAACGGAGGACTTTTCAGACTCTACGAATACCTCTCACAGGATATTGTCTACGCCGATCCAATGAGTCTGCTGACCTTCCTCGATAATCACGATACTTCCCGTTTCTACCGTTCGGAGGAAGATACCAAGAACCTGAACCGATATAAACAAGCCTTGACATTCTTACTGACTACCCGTGGAATTCCACAAATATATTATGGAACTGAAATCCTGATGGCAGCCGACAAAGCAAATGGAGACGGATTACTCCGATGTGACTTTCCGGGAGGTTGGCAGAATGACGCCAAAAACTGTTTTGAAGCAACCAACCGTACTCCGCAACAAAATGAAGCCTTCTCTTTTATGCAAAAACTGCTCCAATGGAGAAAAGGAAATGAAGTCATCGCCAAAGGCAAACTAAAACATTTCGCACCCAATAAAGGCATTTATGTTTATGAACGCAAATACGGTAACCAATCAGTCGTTGTCTTTCTGAATGGAACGACCGGGAACAGACTATTGACTTACATCCTTATCAGGAAATACTCTCCACCTCGTCTGCTCATGATTTGCTCACAGACAAAAAGATTGAATTAAGAAATGAATTAACACTTCCAAGCCGTGGGATATACCTTTTAGCCTTCTAAGCAAGTTCACTACGACTTATATTTATCCAATGAAATCAGATAGATAAACAATTATAAAACAAGATACTAGCATTTATACAAACTTGTATTTTTATTCTAATCAAGCAAAAAAGTGAAGGTGGTTGCTACATTTGCAATATCCGAAACAAACAGGAATAGAAATATCGGTTAGCTTACAATTTAATACCATAAATAGAATGAAAAAGAAAAAGTTTTTTTCGATCATCGCATTCCTTTGCATCTCATTCATTGCGAATGCACAACAGAAACTGACCTCACCGGATGGCAATCTGGTTCTGACCTTTCAGGTTAACAAAGAAGGCGCACCAACCTACGACTTGACTTACAAAGGCAAGGTGGTAATTAAGCCGAGCACTCTCGGACTGGAATTGAAAAAAGAAGATAATACCAGAACCGACTTTGACTGGGTAGACCGCAGAGACCTCACCAAGCTCGATTCTAAATCCAATCTTTATAATGGCTTCAAGCTGAAAGATGCGCAAACGACTACCTTTGACGAAACCTGGCAACCAGTCTGGGGAGAAGAAAAGGAAATCCGCAATCAGTATAACGAACTGGCAGTCATTCTGTTTCAGCCAATGAACGACCGTTCCATCGTTGTTCGCTTCCGCCTGTTCAATGATGGTTTGGGATTCCGTTATGAATTTCCGCAACAGAAATCACTGAACTACTTCGTTATCAAGGAAGAACATTCCCAATTTGCCATGGCAGGCAACCATATCGCATACTGGATACCGGGCGATTACGACACTCAAGAGTACGACTACACCATCTCCCGTCTATCGGAAATCAGAGGTTTGATGCAACAGGCGATCACTCCAAATTCTTCTCAAACCCCATTTTCACCGACAGGTGTACAGACGGCACTGATGATGAAAACAGATGATGGTTTATACATCAATCTGCACGAAGCCGCTTTGATTGATTATTCTTGTATGCACCTCAATCTGGACGACAAAAACATGATATTCGAATCCTGCTGACACCGGATGCAAAAGGGGATAAAGGTTACATGCAGACTCCGTGCAACTCTCCGTGGCGTACGATCATCGTCAGTGATGATGCACGTAACATTCTCGCCTCCCGCATCACCCTCAACCTGAACGAACCTTGTAAGATTGCAGACGCCGCTCCTGGATTAAACCGGTGAAATATATAGGCGTATGGTGGGACATGATTACCGGAAAAGGTTCCTGGGCTTATACAGATGAACTGACCAGCGTGAAACTTGGCGTTACAGACTACTCCAAAACCAAACCGAACGGCAAACATTCTGCCAATACAGCTAACGTGAAACGTTACATCGACTTTGCCGCAGCCAACGGATTTGATGCAGTGCTGGTAGAAGGTTGGAATGAAGGATGGGAAGACTGGTTCGGCAACAGCAAAGACTATGTATTTGACTTCCTGACTGCATATCCTGATTTCGACGTACAGGAAATCCATCGTTATGCTGCAAGCAAAGGAATTAAAATGATGATGCACCATGAGACTTCTGCATCTGTTCGCAACTACGAACGTCACCTGGATAAAGCTTACCAATTCATGGTAGACAATGGATATAACTCGGTTAAAAGCGGTTATGTGGGTAATATCATTCCACGCGGAGAACATCATTACGGTCAATGGATGAATAATCATTACCTGTATGCCGTGAAAAAAGCCGCCGATTATAAAATCATGGTCAATGCACACGAAGCAACCCGTCCAACCGGTATCTGCCGTACATATCCCAATCTGATCGGTAATGAATCCGCACGTGGAACAGAATATGAATCATTTGGAGGAAATAAAGTATACCACACGACGATTCTGCCTTTCACACGCCTGGTCGGTGGTCCGATGGATTACACTCCCGGCATCTTCGAGACTCACTGTAACCAGATGAATCCGGCAAACAACTCCCAGGTACGTTCAACCATTGCACGCCAACTGGCATTGTATGTCACCATGTATAGCCCTTTGCAGATGGCTGCCGATATTCCGGAAAACTACGAACGCTTTATGGATGCTTTCCAGTTTATCAAAGACGTCGCTCTCGACTGGGACAAAACAATCTATCTGGAAGCAGAACCGGGAGAATACATCACAATTGCCCGCAAAGCAAAAGGAACGGACGACTGGTACATAGGCTGCACAGCCGGTGAAAACGGCCACGACTCCCAATTAACGTTCGATTTCCTGGAACCGGGAAAACAATACGTCGCTACCGTATACGCAGATGCCAAAGATGCCGACTGGAAAGATAACCCGCAGGCATACACCATCAAAAAAGGTATCTTGAATAATAAAAGCAAACTGAATCTGCACGCTGCCAATGGCGGTGGATACGCAATCAGTATCAAAGAGGTGAAAAACAAATCAGAGGTTAAGGGATTGAAAAGACTATAAATAAAGGATAGTCTTAAAAAAAGTGTTTTCAATAGGTATTTTAAAGAAACTTTTAAGAGAGAGAAATAATATTACTATATTGTTAACTTTAATTTTTTAAATGCATGAAGCAAGTTAATCTTAGAATCTATCGAACGATTCTGACCCTATTGTTGGGACTGTTCTTGTCGGCAGGTGCTTATGCACAGCAGATTTCTGTGAAAGGAACAGTAAAGGATCAGACTGGCGAACCTGTGATTGGTGCCAATGTGTTAGTAAAGGGGACGACTAATGGAGTGATTACGGACGTTGACGGAAACTTTAATGTTTCGGCCGATTAAAAACGGCGTATTGGTAATCAGTTTTGTCGGCTATGTGACTCAGGAAGTACCAGTGGCAGAAAAACAAATGGTAATTGTGCTTAAAGAGGATACAGAACTTCTGGATGAGGTTGTTGTATTAGGGTATGGTGCGAATACACGTAAGCAGGACTTGTCTGCTTCAGTGGGTGTAGTAAGTAATACTGAAGAATTGGCTGCTCGCCCGGTAACTTCTACCGAAGGCATGCTGCAGGGACAGCTGGCAGGTGTTACCATTACGGCCGATGGTGGCGACCCAACTTCTTCTCCTAACATTGTGATTCGTGGTCAAGGCTCACAAGATGGAGACAATGTACTTTGGGTTGTGGACGGTGTTCCCGGTGCACCTATCTCATCCATGAATGATATTGAAAGTATCGTTGTTTTGAAGGATGCTGCTTCTGCTGCTATCTATGGCGTCGACAGTCTGGTGCAGGTGGTGTTGTGATTGGTACTACCAAAAAGCGAAACAAGGTGCTCCTTCGTTGACTTATGACGGCACTTTTGGTATTCGTCAGGCTACCAATTGATAGAACACTGAATGCGGAGCAG
>ENA-OQJH01000809-OQJH01000809.1-human-gut-metagenome-genome-assembly--contig:-NODE-809-length-15306-cov-1.857764_pt1 | contig 15306 bp, 16 predicted proteins | sample MGYA00242597_ERZ504763 | MGnify/ENA primary metagenome ERZ504763 (study PRJEB26092, sample SAMD00036359) | human gut metagenome | host: Homo sapiens | study: EMG produced TPA metagenomics assembly of... | reverse complement strand
CAAATAAGTGAAATTACTTTATTCTTAAAACCATTTTTATTTCATGCTTTTTTCAAAGTTTCAGCTACCATACATAGTAACCTAAGTTAGTTCCCTGATTATATCCCATATTCTGCATCGCTTGAGACATATCATAATTATGATCGGTCATCAAGTGAGGAAGACGGAATTCGGTAGGATGATTCGTGGAGAATATATAAATAGATTTCATGTCACTTGAACCCATTATTACTTCTTCACGATAGTCACCGAGAAAATCACCATAGTAACAAGGATTGTATTTGGTGCTATGGTTACCGTCATTGCTACCGTAAGTTCCAAAATATACCAAACGAGTCTTATTCGTCTTGTTTACATCAGGGTTCTCTTTATAGCTCACGACACAAGCACGGTCCAGCATTTCTCTTGTCGGCTGCCCGCTCCAATAAATGGCTACATTATACAAAACTCCACCACCAATACCTGTAGGATATGTACTGGATACCAATCCACTGCCACTACAACTGAATACCCCTTCCTGCAAAGAAGACCAGTACTCAAAATTCGGGCTATCCGGATCGATATCTGCCACAATACAACGACCGACATCAGTAGTCGAACCCGCTCCATGGCCGGTAATCAAGCCACCATCTCTTGCATCAATCACTTGACATCCATAACCGTGTCCTTGTCCATTATAATTGCCCCGGTTCTTCAAATGAAGCAACAATTTGCAATCCTGAACGGTCTTTTATAAATTTGCCAACACATAAACAGTCACCATGACCGTTTCCGGTACACCACAATTCGCTTCCATCATCATCTATAGCCGCAGAACCATACAAGATTTCATCTTTCCATCATCGTCCAAGTCCGCTACACGAAAACTATGCGAACACATGGACAACCATTTTGAAGAATGTTCGGCTGTATCAAACTTCCAACGGGTTTCCAGTTTATTCCTTTCAAATCGAGTGCCCATACTTGCCAATTATGATAAATACCTCTACTGATGATCAGACTGGGGTTGCTTGTTCTCACTCCGGTCGCTTCGTCAGGTATACCATCCAGATAAGCCACCCCGATAAAGAAACGGTCCATGCGGTTTCCGTAATCATCTCCCAATATTCACTCCAATATTTAGCACGCGACGCTTTTGAACCACTTCCACCACGAGGAATATTATCCACCCGGGTAATTTCACGTCCATCATATCCACGGCAAATAGAGATATATTCGGGACCTTCCATTATCAAACCGCAAATTGTATTAATACTTGCTCCCGAATACCAGCCCACAGCGTCAGTCTGACGAATTCGATAATCGTTCACATTACCATAAGCATCGGTAATGACCTTACCATCCCCAAACTTTGTACCTTCTGAAGAGCGGAAAGCTATTTCACATAAACCATCTCCATCAAAATCGTATAAAATATATGAAGTATAATGTGAACCGGAACGAATATTGATTCCCAAATCAATTTGCCACAAAAAAGTACCATCCATCTTATAAGCTTCCAACAAGGTCGAACCATTATTCCATCCCCCCTGGTTGGCACCATCATACGGTTCTCTCTTCACCACAATCTCCAATTCACCGTCACCGTCCAAGTCACCTAGCTGAATATCATCAGGAGAATATGTAATCGACGCATCGGGTACATTCATGTTTAATCTAATCTCATGATAAAACTTTTCTGCCATTTCAGAGGTAAAGGTATAATCGCAAAGCGTTTCAGCCTGATTGGCAAGAGTGACCCGGTATACATTCGTTTTTGATACATCAATATCCGCATCCACCCAAGAAGTAGTATTCGAAATAGGTTTCTCATTCAATTTCACTTCCGTCTCGCCGTCTACCGACTTATAAATATCAAAAGCAACATTAGACGGATCGGTCTTCAGTAATCTCCAGCTAATCAATGCGGATGATATGCCGGAAGAGTTATTGGCGTCAACATTTGGTGCCGGGTCGTAACTAACCCACATTGCACGGCTACCCGTTATAACTTCAGTAGGCAGAGGCGGCAACTCCTCTTCCGTCTGATTGCCATTGTTCACTTCAACGACGGGGTCATTATCCGAGCAGGCAACTATGGCCAGCAGACAAAACAGCCCCAGTATTATATAATGTTTCTTCATTTCTTTCGTTTTTTATTCTATAAACATCCGTTCTATGCAAGAATATCCTATCACTATTCATCAGCATTCCGGTTGTGGGTTACCACCCCGGATTCTGCTCCAAATTAGGATTCTTAGATTTTTCACTCTGCGGAATCGGGAAGAAATACATCTTATCATCCCAACTTCTTTCTTTTACCTTACGTTCATACGTATAAGTATCATCCCCATTCTTCGTAATCTTCATTTCAACAATGTTCTTGAAATGTTTGTCACCCTCCTTCCAACGACGTACATCCCAAAAACGATGTCCTTCAAAGGCCAATTCTACCATACGTTCATTCTGATATTTCTTCCAGAAAGCATCATTGGTCATCCCTTGAGGGAATCCGGGCATCTCGGCACGCGTACGAACTACTTTGATAGCATCCACAGCCGAAGTTGTAAATTCACTATCCGTTGCATACGGACTACCCAGATACTTATATACAGCTTCCGCATAATTCAAATAGAACTCTCCAAAACGGAATGTAATCCATGAATGATAGGTCTTTGAAGCTGTACCGGCACGCAAGTCTACTGCCGTCTGACAATACTTCTTCAGATAATAGCCAGTCGGAGTTCCGCCACTCAAAGGCTCCGCATTTAGTCCGCCCTGATAGGTTTGCAGAGGAACAGTATTCCAGTTAGGCCACTTTTCGTCCCCATTCTTGGCAATAGTCAGATAGAAACGAGGGTCGCGGTTGGTATAATAAGGATTAGCAGGATCATAGTTATCCAACTCGTCCGGACGCAACCCTGAATCCTTCATCTCATACGCATCTACCAGTGTCTGTGTGGGACAGTTTCCACCTTTACAATTTTCCAACCCTACCGGGAAGTTATATCCCTCAAAAGAATTAGTAGTAGTAGTGGCACGACGGAGAAAAATCAATTCACTAGTAGCATCATTGTAACTGTCCTTACTCCATAGTGATGAATAATCGTCCACTAATAGTTTTGCCTTTTCAGCAAATCCATTACTGTCATCTAAAATTTCCTTATTGGCTTTAGCTGCACGATGCCACAGTTCTTTATTATCAGTCGGATTAAATAAAGGACTTGCCGCATACAATGCTGCACGAGCTTTCAAGGCCAATACCGTTTTACGGTTGGCACGTCCTGTTTCCGCCGGACTACTAGCAATGCCATATCTCCCAGTTTACTGTAATCGACGATAATCTTATCTTTATATCATCACATTCGGCTATGATATAATCAAAATCTCCTGTGCCGGTCTGCGCGATAACGTATTCGATTCTTCAGCTGTTAATATATGGTCGCTAAACGGCACATCTCCATATTGCCGTACCAAGTTAAAGTAGAAATATGCACGAAGGAAACGTACCTCATACTGGTAATTGGTATAGCGGAACATCTGTTGTGCATAATCACTGTTCAAAGCCAACTCGGGAAATGTCAGTCCGGTAAACTTCTCCAGATATAAATTACAATTGGCTATCCCTTCATAACAGGACGTCCACATGCTACTTTTAGCATTCGACGGACTCCAAGAACCATTGTAAAAGTCTTCAATCTGATTTCCCGAATAAGCATATTCGGACTCATCGGTAGCAGAACCAAGAATTGCCCCGCTATAGTTTCCAAAGTCCACATCCATGGACAAATAGATATTGTTATCAGCCTCCTACATTACCGAAGTTGAGCTTCACAAAATCCTCATCATAATTATTGTACTCATGATATTCCATCTTATCTGAGCAGGAACCGAGTGCGGCTACACACATCATTCCGTAGATAATGTTTTTCAGTTTCATTCTTTCGCTTTGTTTTTATGATTAAAAACCAATCGTAACACCGACTACTACACTCTTATTCAGCGGAGTCGCTACACCATAACATTCCGGATCTGTCACATCAATATGATCTGAACAGAACAAGTCTGTTCCTCTGACATATAACTTGGCACTCCCCAATATCTTAGTCTTCTTCATCCATTCTTCCGGAATCTGTAATACACCTCCGCGTTACGTAACTTCAAGAATGACCGGTCCGCCAACCAAACTGTATTAGCCTGATAGTTATTGGCATTACTCTGTGAACTCAAACGAGGATATTTGGCATTTTGATTTTCCGGTGTCCAACGATTCTCATAATAATGAGTAGAAAGTGTCGTATTATTTATCAACGGCCAAAACATACTCTTCGTATTCAAGACAGCAGAATAGTTACCTGTTCCCTGAAACATTACATCTACTCCAATCCCTTTCCATTCGGCTCCCAAATGGAAAGAATAATAAATTTCCGGGGCTGTCGTACTATAACCGATAGCTGTTTTATCATTGGCATCAATGATTCCGTCTCCATTCACATCTTTATATTTTATGTCTCCCGGCACTACCGTACTAAAGTTTTGTGGAAGGCTGCTTGCTATATCTTCTTTATCTTTGAAGAAACCTTCAGCTATCATTCCATACACTTGTCCCAACCGATTTCCTGTTTGCACAAGATTATTATATAAACGCGGTTCTTCCAGTTGCTCCTTAATTTCATTCTTATTCCAAGCAAAATTACCGCCAAGGTTGAACACTACATCTCCTAACCGTTTCATATAGTTAAGTCCTAGTTCCACGCCATAGCTATCAACGATTCCGGCATTCTCGAACGGAGCATCTACGCCCAACACATCGGTATATTTTCCTTCGGAAGAGACCCAAATATCTTTTCTCCGTTGGTAATAGCCTTCTGCCGTCACGTCCAGTCCATTGAACAACACGGCATCAACACCAACATTGTATTTATACGCTTTCTCATGTGTCGAATTAGCAGTTGCCAGGCGCCCGATAATAGTACTTCCGAATTCAGAGTCGTAACTACTGTTAAACTTATACTGTGTACCAGTAGTCGTATAAATCTGGTCCCAATAGTCATATATGGTAGTACTTCCGTCTTTAGGCAGATAATCAACATTGATCACTCCAAACGAAGCGCGCAATTTCAAGAAGTTCACCCAAGACACATCTTTCAACCATTTTTCTTCCGAAAGCACCCAAGCAGCAGAAATGGTAGCGAGAAAGCCCATTTATGCCCCGGTGCCAATAAACTGGAGCCGAGCCAACCAATGCCAGATCCAAATAATAGCGATTAGAGAAACCTACATGATTATACCAGGATACATTTTGCCGATAAATAGTAGTGTTCAATCCGTATGAATCACGATACTCATAATCCCATTTGAATTGAGAATACACATCCCACTTCCGAAACGAGCGATTGTAATCGACACTACCTGCAAAGTTAAATTGGCGCGCCCAGTTGTCAATACCTGCACCCGAACCCATTTCACTGGATTCGCCACCTGAAATGGCAGTATAAAACGGACCGTTAGTTGTCCAGCTTGTTGCATAACCGGCATACGTATAAGTCTTGCTATGGTCTTCCAGAATATTGGAATAGTTGTCATAAGCTAAACGAAAGTTTGCTCCCAATCCTTTCAGCAAACCAGATAAATCTTGTGACAAGGTAAGGTCGGCAAACAAACTGCGAGAGTGTCCTTTAGAATAAGCAGCTCCCTGCGATTGTGCGACAGGATTCGATGTTCCCGCCCAAGTAGTACTTCCTCCCCAACTGTCATCTTCCGTACGAACCGGAAAAGCTGCAGAAGGAATCGAATAAATCATATCCCATAGGTTAACCGAAGCCCCGGAATCCGAGATTCGGACAAGGTACCGAGAAGATTCAACTTCAATTTGGTAGTGGCGGTTAAATCAATATCCAGATTTGTACGCAAATTAGCACGTGAATACATATTCTGTGTAGAATATCCGTCATTTGCATTCGGGGTTTTGATAAACCCTTTGTCTGTTAATAAATTCGCCATAGTATAGTAGCGGAACTTTGCTCCTCCCCCACGGAATTCGATCGTATATTTATTAGAAACTCCTCTGTCTTTAAAGGTTTCATCAATCCAGTTCACATTAGGATAGAGATAAGGGTACATACGGGAAGCCCCTCCACTACCTACTCCATTACGGAAAGCATCGACTTCTTCCGGAGTATACCGAGCTCCCAAACCTTCATATCCACGCGCTTCATTCACTGCAGAAGCATACGTAGCTGCATCTACAAATTCCGGACGTCGAGACTGAGTGTTAATGATATGATCATACGTAAAAGTTATCTCTTTTGTTTTGTACTTACCACGCTTTGTAGTAATCAAGATCGCACCGTTCACCCCTTTGTATCCGTACAATGCCACAGCCGCGGCATCTTTCAGGATGGAAACGGATTCTACTTCTTCTGGGCTCACCAAGCTCATGTCTCGTTCCAAACCGTCAACCAGCACAAGCGGTGTACTACTTGACAAGCTCTGCAAACCACGTACATAAAAGGTAGGATCTGCCATTAACCGGTACTGGCCGCATTCTGCAAAGTAGTAAGGCCCAATCCATATCCATATAAAGAATTGGATATATTCCGGGAAGACCGCTTATTAAACTCTTCGTTATAGGTGGTAGAAACAGCTGCTGTTGATTCATGACGACTGAATATCCGGTTAGCTCCCACATCAATAGTCTGAGCTGCATATCCCATCACAATAGTCATCGGACCATCAGTCTTTGCCACAACTGTGGTAGAGCCTTTGTCGACAGAAACGACACTCAAACGTTGTCCTTTCTCGACCGCAATCTCGAATTTACCATCTTTATCAGTTTCAACCCGGGTCTCCACTACGCCACCTTCCACATTAACGGACGCTCCATAGACTGGGTTTCCCGATTTATCAACAACAATACCTATAATGTTGTTGTCTGTATTCTGTGCTCTGACCGGAATGCTCAAACAAACCAGTAAAGCCAGTATCAGAATCTTATTTTTCTCATATAAATCAATATTCAATATTGTTTTAATCTATTTCGCTGTCTCACATTACCAACCCGGATTCTGAATCAATCCATATCCTTTGTTAATTTCCGTTTGCGGGAATGGAGAAAGATACCATTTGGGATCAAATCCGTATGTCCACCACCGACGGACCGGCTTGGATAACTCAAACCTTTCATATTCAAAACGAGTAGGCTGCAATCCCCCTGTTCTTATCTCCTTCATTCCATTTAGCATTTCCCGTTATACGATTACCGGTATCATCCAAACGATAGGCGAGCAACCCGTGCAGGCGCTTCTCGAAACGATCGGCACGCTTGTAACGGACAAGATCAAAGTAACGGCTATCTTCAAGCCCCAATTCCCGAACACGCTCGCACAGCAATTCTTCCAATAAGCTGCTTTGTCAGAAAGTAAATTCTTATCTGTAACACACTCCGCCAAATCTTTCTTCAATCCTACGCGGGCACGTACTATATTCATTTGGTCAATAGCACCCCGGTGATCATTCTTGGCTTGAAGCAAGGCCTCTGCATAAGTTAAATAAATGTCAGATAAACGAAGATATACCCAATGCGTATACTGACGTTGGTACTCTGTTCCCAAATAATATTTCATATTTTTATAACCAGTCGCATAGTTACCTGATTCAAGTGCAGCATTTTGTCCTTCATCGTATCCTCCGACCCACAATTCATAAGGTAAACCGGACATTGTTCCTGCACTCCAGTCTAACATCTTCGGCAATCCGTTTACCATGCAATGCTCATACAGACGAGGATCACGTTAATACGATTTCCGACAATAGTTGTTCTCCATTTTTGAATGTTCCGGTCAGGAACATTGCATCCAACTTACCTTCTGTTTCCGTCTTTTTCCAGTCAAACGGAGTACCGTCGGCCCATGGGAACATCTCCACATATTCCTGTGTAGGCGGATATTCGGTACGACAAAGTGACGGAACAGCCCAGGAATGCCACATATAAGAACTTGAGTTGAAAGCGTCCGACATATTCGTGCGGACAGAATGCAAGACCTCCTTGCTGTTCTGACGAATATACCCCATACGATATGCCTGACGATACTGTTCCGGTGTTTCTTCCGAAGCCTTATTCAGGCTATACCCGCCTTGACTCTCCAGCTCTTTAAAGAATGCTTCACAAGCCTTCAAACAGTTATCCCAAAGCTCCGCACGATAGCCACCGTACCATACCAGACGTTGCTGTTCAGCCTCTGAGGCTCCTCCTGCATATCCGTTGACATCGTTAAACAACGGAGAAGCGGCAAATTGCCAGATTTTGCATTTCAATGCCATCGCACCGGCCTTTGTCCAGTGTCCGGCCTTGCTAGCAAGATCGGCATCAGCATAAGCCACACCAACCGCCGGAATTGATAGCATCATCCAACATCTTTATCATGTAGTTAACAGTCTCCTCTACCGTAGCACGGGGGATTTCATACCTGGACTCCGTACCGGTGAATGAAGCATATAACAATGGAAGACCTCCATAATGACGGAACATATCAAAATAGCGCGCCGCAATCAAGCATTTAGCTTCTGCCACCAACTGAGTTTTTCAGCATTATCCATACCCGGCACTCTATCTATATTTTCCATTAACAACCAACACCAACGCACTACTTCCCATACCATTTCCCGTGTATATGGGAAATATTACCACGCGTGCCATAGTTGGCATTGAGAGAACCCAAATAATACTGCTGATATACAGTTGCGTCACTAAAATAAAGTGACCAGCAGTCTGTTAGCGCATCCTTCTTTCCTAAATAAGGACTGGAAGAATCAGGAATATTACCGTTACTGTCCGTATTATAAGGTAATCCGTAATACTGTCTACTGTAACAGGTATTCAAAAATTGGCGCGTATATTCCGCACTATTGAACACTGTGTCAATAGTAGCATTTCCGCCCGGTGCCTTATCCAAAAAAGAGTTTCCGAATTTAATTTCGTCCACACATGAAGTGGAAACCAAACAAACCGCCGCTCCCAACATCGCACCGATGAACCATTTATTTTGTAATTTCATTGTATCTTTCCTTTATCTATTTTAGAATCCTAATTTCAAGCTCAACGTATAAGTCTTGGACAATGGATAAGAAGGTGCATTAGTAGCTCTTGCCTCCGGATCACCCCACAAATAAGGTGTAATCGTCCACAAATTATATCCTGCAAAAGCCAACTGACATGTATTCAGTCCAAGTTTCTTCATTAATGGGAAGTGAAAATTGTATGCCACCTGAAGAGTTTTCAAACGCAAGTATTTGGCATCTTTCTCATATAAAGTGGAAGTAGCATAATTATTCTTTGCATTATCAATGGTAGCTCTCGGATACTCCGAAGATTGTGACGGATTTTCCGGTGTCCATGTATGATCCAGATGGTATGCCAACAATCCTCCCTGCTCGCTATTGGAAGATGAATAAAACGGTTGACGAAATACATCCGAAATCATACGACTTACATTCCAGGCCCCTGTCCATTGAGTACTTATTTCCAGATTCTTCCAACTGAATCCTAAATTAATACCTAGCATATATTCAGGATCGTCTGTAAAGCCATAGTCATAACTTGCATCATTTGCATCAATCTTACGGTCACCATTCAAGTCAACATATACTGCATCTCCATTTTGAAGAATACTCTCGTGAGTGGGGAACGGACGATTAAATGTCTGCTCATATAGCGCAGGTGTATCCTCATCATAGAAGCGCCAGAAAACATATTGACTACGCGAACCGATACGGTGTCCCTTCTGATATTGATATAAATTATTCTGCGGTGCTTCCTTCTTTTCAAGAATCTCATTCTGATTATAAGAAAGGTTAATACCCGCCCAATAACGGAAATTATCGCCAATCTTATCGTTCCATTTTAAAGAAAGTTCCCAGCCCCAACTGTCTACACTTCCTAAATTTGAATAGGGAGTAATGAACCCTAACATTCCCGGAGCTGTACCGTCACGCAAAAGGATGTCATTACGACGTTCTTTATAATATTCAAAGGTTGTTTTCAGACGGTCATCAAGGAAGTTAATATCAACACCATAGTTCCGTTTCAGAGCTTTTTCCCATGTCACAGCAGGGTTATTCTTAGCTACCTCACGCGCACCCAGACTAACAGTACCATTATCTGTTCCGAATCCATATCCCCAGGCGTAGTTGCTCCTCCACTTGCCGTTACACGATTTGCCAAGTCACCTAAACCGACATTATATGGATCAGCCATATACATAAACCGCGATCCTCCAATATTATCGTTACCTACCAACCGACACTGGCACGTAATTTCAAGAAGCTAACCACCGACTTCAAAGGACGGAAAAACTTCTCTTCACTCATCACCCAACCTATAGAACCAGCCGGGAAATAAGAAAAGCGCAAATCGGACGCAAAGTTTTCCGAACCGTTATAACCCACATTAAACTCTGCCATATAGCGGCTCTTCCAATCATAAGTGACACGTCCGACTAATCCGACATATCCATGAGGAATGTCCGAATATAATTTCGGATAATACTCTTTCTGTTGATTATACAAAACTAAGGCTGTCACCGTATGATCACCAAAAGTACGATTATAATTAAAGCTGGCTTCCATATACCAATTACGTGCTTTGCCTGTAGTATACGAATACTTCACATCTGTATTCTCTCCAAACTTACGATAAGCAATACTACCGTCATCCATCAATACAGGAGTGTATGTAGCAATAGACCCACCAGAACCGACTTATTAACTGTAAACGAGCTGTTATAAGATCCCTTCACTTTAAAAGAAAGTCCTTTAGTCAAGAAGTCCATTTTTTGATCCAGAATCACATCCACATTCAGCGAATTGTTGCTGGTCTGGCTGAACCCATTTCCATAATATCCCATACCTGTACCTCCTGTAAATGGTAATTTCAGTCCGTCTGAATAAGTCTCATCGCTCGAATTTACCAATTTTCCATCTATGATTCCCGGACTGGAGAAAGGAGTAGCATAATACATATTTTTAATCAATCCGGAAGATCCCTGACTCGTACGCGGTTGATCTGAATTATTCACATTACCACTAATATTGAATGACAAAGTAGTCGTTTTAGTGACATCCATATCCAAGTTTGTACGATAGTTAAACCGACGGTACTGATAGCTTAAATTATAAGGAAGATCAAACTCACTAAAAAGTCCTCCTTGCGTATAAGCACCTGCAGAGATGAAATAACGTACTTTATCTGTTCCTCCCGAGATGTTCAGATTATGCTGGCTCTGAAGCGTAGAGCTTTTCATAATATAGTCAGCCCATTGTATATTTGGGAAACGAATAGGATCGGAACCATCTGCAAATTTTTGAATCACGCCATCACTAAATAAGGCAGATTTGCCATCACCGGACATCATTTGATTATGAAAACGGGCATAGTCATAGGAACTTGCCTGTTCTACCATTTTTGTAGGCATCAATACAGAAGCAGAAGTAGTAAACGAAATTTTCGCCTTTCCTTCCTTTCCTCGTTTAGTTGTAATCAAAATGACCCCATTTGCTCCACGAATACCAAATACGGCTGTTGCCGAAGCATCTTTCAAGATAGAAATGGATTCAATTTCATTCGGGTCGATATCACTCATACTTTCACGATCCACACCGTCTACCTGAATTAACGGTGAAGAATTTTCCCAAGTAGCTTTACCACGAATAAAAATTTCAGCGGCATCCGCTCCCGGCTCACCGGAATATTGTACGGTAGTCAAACCTGTCATCTGCCTCCTAATACATTGGAAACCGAACCTACAGATACACGGGTCAATTCTTCTCCCTTCACACTAGCGATAGCTCCTGTCATGGTCACTTTCTTCTGCGTACCATAAGCTACGATTTCCACCTCTTCAAGTGCTGTCACATCCTCTACCAGAATGACTTTCATGTCATTTTTCGCTACTACTTTTTTATCGGTATAACCTATAAAAGATACTTTCAATTTCGCACCGGGACGTACATTTATTCTAAATACACCGTCAATATCGGTAATTGTACCATTAGATGTTCCTTCCGCAAGTACACTTGCTCCAATTATCGGTTCGCCTTGGCTATCTACTACTGTTCCTTTTATAGTACTTTGCTGCTGTACAACTTCGATGGCTGCCGAAGCTGTTTGCAATCCCCATGCAGGTGCAAAAGTTGCTATAGTGAAAAACAGAGCGACAGGTAAGGTTGTCCCCTTTATAAAGTTTTTCTTATTCATATATGTATATGTTCATGATATAAGTATAATTTTAACGGACTTTATATACCGTCATTATTTTAGAATGCAAGCATCATACGGAAATAACCGGCACGCGAATCACGTTCACAAATTATATGATATCTTCCACCAGCCATACCGTGTGTCCATTGGTTGGCTGGAGAACGCTGTGTGCTACTCCAATAGTGTCCACTGTTAGTTCCTGACTCGACAGAGGTCATCTCATCACCATTTACATTCTTGAGACAACGGTTAATAACACTCAAATTCTTAGCGACTGTATCCCAACACATTATAGAGGGCAAATACCAAGGAGTCACATTTGCCGGAATAGCTTCCGCTTCACGATAAGCCTTGATATACGCATAAGCATGGTCGCAAGTAGAAGGACTACCCATACCTTCGTAACACATAGTAAGTAACTGTGTATTATTGTATCCCATTAGTGCTGGGAAAACCAATGAAGCATCATTCTTGTTAACATCCTTCTCTGTGTTACAACCTACAAACTTGTTTGCCCAATTCTCATCTGAAGTAAACCAGTCTGAATAATAACCGGACTTACTTGAATGGAACATTTTCAAAGCAACATCATTTTGTTCACTATCTTTTACCACAGAATTCTTAATAGATAGCACTATACCGTGCGTACATGCAGGGAAATCGCGACGCAAAGCATCAACTTCTGCTGAATAGAGTTCAGTATGTGTTACACTGGGTTGTGAATTTCCTACATAACATACAATACCAATCACATTCTCCGGCACCGTTTCCGCATCTACTGAAACTATTTTCCATCTGCACAAAAATAGTCTCCTACCTGCAAAGTATGGTTGATTTTACTTTTATCTTCGATGGTATACATTTTCGCCGTTCCTCCTTCCAGCGTACCTTTAGCTTCATATTCCATCTCACTTACTCCAGAATAAGTACCCTTAATTGAGAATTCCTTCTTCGGATTAACCAAGAAACGGTATGTATCCGTACTTTCCTGATAATAAGGAGTTGCTTGAGTATTGTTCACTGTAAACGAACCGGCTGTTAATGGTAACAAATAATCATCTATACCGCCATTTGTAAAGCTATAGGTCAAATTAGGCATCTTCACTACCGCAAGAGCCATCCGATGTTGCATAGTAAAAGCGATCTGTCCTTTCAAACGATCCCCCTGAACACTACCCGTACTCGTCATCAAATCATATTGTGTATAATTTCCTTCATTTTGTTCACTGCCTATTTTCCAATTGTTGACGTATGTTTCAAAAGGATCCACCTTCGTCGGATCAAAAGTCACATTCGCATTATACGGATAGTATGCATAAAAAGTCATCCGCTGAAATTGTGAACCTTTGTATTCAATAGGATCCCCTCCATCAGTCAATTCCCAATAGCCATCTGTCAGTGTGAATTTCCGATTCTTGATATCCTCTACCACCGTTTCTCCTCTTACCGCAAATATACCGATAGCATCTCCGTTAGAAAATCGGGTAGTATATCCATTCTCTGTAGCACGTGTCTTACCACTTTCGTCCATAAATCCTTCATCAGACACACTAATCTGAAATCCCTGCAAAGAATCCGGTGTTTCTCCGGTGAGTTCTTCATTTTGCGAGCAAGACGCAACTATGGCTGCGCCAAGCCAGAAAAGCATTGATTATATAATTATATATTTCATAAATTCTCATGTTTATATTTTTAGCATTTTTATCTATATTAGATTGGTAAACAGATCACTTCACAACAGGCTGTGGAGTTACGGTTTCTTCTGTAATATTCCAACTAGGATTAGTTATCTCTGTTCCAGTTTCAGCTATACTCGGGTCGGATGTTATAGGATCGTGGTTTTCATCCTCCCATCCTATTATTTGCGTTTGTTCTGTAATTGTCAACACATAATTATTGTCCTCGTATTTATTTGTCTTGATGATGTAATTATAAGAAAATCCTGATTTCAATTCTGTCAAGTTAGCAAACTCGGCTTCATAAAGATAACCGTTCATTCTAGCTTGGATAGTTACTTTGCCTTGCACCTTCTGTGGCAGTAAAATAGCTTGTACTGTATAATTATCCTGCTCTCCTATTTTATCCCAATAAATATCATCTTTATCCGTAACAGGGTCTTCACTGACTGTTGTCTCCCCTGTTTTAGGATTAAATGTACCATTATTCTTAAGCCCAATAAGATAACAAGTTATATCTGCCAAGTCCACACCTTCGCCAGCTTGAAACTCCAATCTAATACGACTCATCACATGATTGAATGCTAATGTCACGTTCGGGGTTTGTGATGTAGCCTTCCCTTTGGCAAAAAGAAAATCTATCTTCGCACGTTCTTCTGCTGTAGCTTGATTTTCACTAGCTGTAGTCACTTCTAATGCAGGTTGTTCTTCACCTGATGTACCAGAAAATGGAGCGTATGCCACTACATCATACTCTCCGGAACCTAATACCCAAATTTCTTCTGCATTTCCTCCTTTTGCTGCAAAAGACCATTGCCCTTGTATTTGTAATGAATATTCACTTGTTCCGTACCACAAGTGATTCCTACCGAGTCTTCTGCCTCCCAGTTTGTTTCCGTAGCTCTTGTAACAAGATTGCTAGCCTCATGATTGTTTATTACTGCACTAAAAGAAACTTTCGCTCCCGTATCACCGGTAAACTGAATATCAGTTTCTTTAATATCGTTGCTACATCCTGCTAAAAGTAGTAAGGCAACAGCAGTTGTGACATAGTTTTTTTTTCATACCATGTTTTTAAAGTTTAAACATATTTTTGTTGATTAGTAAAATCGTCGTAAAGTAAAAAAGACAATGGTGCATTCTTTTCCAACCAGCAATTGAAATAAATGAAGCCTTTTTTGTTGTTTTCCATATTCATTAGTTATATCTGTTAAGTTAAACAAAAGTTAGATTCTCTTTTTAAACATAACTACCTGCGCATCAAACGACTACATACAGCTAGCAATCAATTGAGGATAAGATTTGAACAATTAGGGTTCTTCGTCAAATTTGGTAATCTCTTTTTTATTTCGATGGTTTTCCTCTTCTTCTTTCTTAATCCTATAAAAAGTTGTA
>ENA-OQJH01000808-OQJH01000808.1-human-gut-metagenome-genome-assembly--contig:-NODE-808-length-15328-cov-1.631143_pt1 | contig 15328 bp, 20 predicted proteins | sample MGYA00242597_ERZ504763 | MGnify/ENA primary metagenome ERZ504763 (study PRJEB26092, sample SAMD00036359) | human gut metagenome | host: Homo sapiens | study: EMG produced TPA metagenomics assembly of... | reverse complement strand
CTCTGAATGTGATATTAGATTAATAGTGTTTCACATATTATAACAAATGGGATATGAAAAACTAGAAGAAACAAAACTTTCTTTTACGTGCAAGTATGACCCCTCAAAGGAGTGTTTCTTCTACGGACTGACAGGAGCAGACAGCAACCAATTTGTGAATATTTTCAAAAAAACTGTGAAAAGTGCTTGATGTATGGGCAAAAATATTATAAAATACAAAACGTATGGAACGCAGAAAAGTTTAGAGTTTCATGCAAATATTTTTGGCAGTGAATGCTGCCTTATTGATTGAGTTAGAAGCTCAAATTTTATAAGTTGGTTACTTTATAACCGGTGTTGAGAACAACACATCAACTTGTGAAACGGTCAATAAGAGTATTAAAAGTAAAATATTTGCTATATAGACTCTAACATAAATATCTGGAATGTGAAGAAGGACAGTCTCGGACTGTATTGTTCGCATGAAGTGATAAAGAAGTAGACGCAAGCAAGAATGATGTAAATTCCTGCCTGCGTTTTTTGTATGTAAAATTACGCGTGGTAAGGAATTGTAGTAACCTGATAGAAAAGAGGAACGATAAGATGGAAAAAGAATTACAGCAGAGAGCTCCGATATATGAGGCATTGGAACGATTTCGAAGAATGCGTATTGTTCCGTTTGATGTTCCGGGGCATAAGCATGGAAGAGGCAATCCTGAACTGGTGGAACTGCTTGGAGAAAAATGTGTTGGAATTGACGTGAATTCTATGAAACCGCTCGATAATCTGTGCCATCCGGTATCGGTCATCAAAGAGGCGGAGGAACTGGCAGCAGATGCATTTGGAGCAAAACACGCATTTTTAATGGTTGGCGGAACAACTTCTTCCGTTCAGGCAATGGTGTTGTCTTGCTGCAAAAAAGGCGACAAGATCATACTTCCGCGAAACGTACATCGAAGTGTTATCAATGCTCTTGTTCTTTGTGGAGCGCATCCGGTATATGTGAATCCGGATGTAGATAAAGAATTGGGAATTTCGCTTGGAATGAAAGTGTCACAGGTAGAGCAGGCGATTCGGGAAAATCCTGATGCAGTGGCAGTATTTGTAAATAATCCGACATATTATGGAATTTGTTCGGATCTTAAGACAATTGTAAAACTTGCGCATGAGCAGGATATGAAGGTTCTTGTGGATGAGGCGCATGGGACGCATTTTTACTTTGGAGAGAATTTGCCAATCTCGGCGATGGCAGCCGGGGCAGATATGGCATCTGTCAGTATGCACAAATCCGGTGGCAGCCTGACACAGAGTTCATTTCTACTCATTGGCGAAGGAGTAAAAGAAGGGCATGTAAGGCAGATCATTAACCTGACACAGACGACGAGTGGCTCATATCTGCTGCTGTCCAGTCTCGATATTTCCAGAAGAAATCTGGCGCTTCGCGGAAAAGAGGCTTTTGGAAAGGTCGCTGCACTTGCCGACTATGCAAGAGAAGAGATTAATAAAATTGGCGGATATTATGCGTTTTCCAAAGAGCTTGTGAATGGGAGCAGTATTTTTGATTGATACGACAACATCTACGATTCATACGCTGGAACTGGGACTTGCCGGAATCGAAGTATATGACATTTTGAGAGATGAGTATGATATCCAGATTGAGTTCGGAGATATCGGAAACATTCTGGCATATCTGTCCATCGGCGACCGCAAGCAGGAAGTGGAGCGTCTTGTGAGTGCTTGGCGGAAGTAAAAGACGCTATCAAAAGATAAAACGGGAATGTTGACGCAAGAGTACATCGACCCACGTGTTGTCACCACGCCGCAGGAATCATTTTATGCGGAAAAAGAGTCTCTTCCGCTGAGCGATACGGTAGGAAGAGTCTGCAGTGAGTTTGTAATGTGCTACCGCCGGGGATTCCGATTCTTGCGCCAGGGGAAGAGATTACAAAAGAAATTTTAGATTATATTATTTACGCAAAAGAAAAAGGATGTTCTATGACCGGACCGGAAGATGCCCAGATAGAGTATCTGAACGTGCTGAAATAACAGGGAGGTGTAAGCGATGGAGATGTGGTTCCATGATGAACATACGGACAATGTAAAATTGGCAATCCGAGTGGATTATCAGGTGTTTTCGGCTCAGAGTGAGATACAGAGAATCGATGTGCTTGAGTCGAAAGAGTTTGGCAAAATTCTTGTTGTAGACGGAGATTTGATGCTGACCGAAAAAGACGAGTTTATCTATCATGAGATGATCAGTCATGTGCCGATGGCAGTGCATCCGCAAGTGGAAAAGATACTTGTAATCGGCGGAGGAGACGGCGGTGTTGTAAGAGAACTTGCGAAATATGATACGGTGGAGCAGATTGATGTGGTAGAGGCAGATCCACTTCTTGTGGAGGTGTGCCGAAAATATTTTCCACAGATGGCATGCAGTTTGAATGATCCGCGTGTGCATATTTATCATGAGGATGGACTGCGGTTTATCCGTTCCAAATCCGATGCGTATGATTTGATTATCATTGATTCGCCGAATCCGTTTGGCGCAGGGGAAGGGCTTTTCACAAAAGAATTTTATGGAAATTGTTTTAATGCGCTTCATGAAGATGGTATTATGATCAACCAGCATGAGAGCCCGTTTTACAAGGAGGAGGCATTCCAATGTCAGAGAATGCACAAGAGAATCATTGAATCCTTTCCGATCAGCAGGATTTATCAGGCACATATCCCTTCCTATCCGTCAGGACACTGGCTGTTTGGGTTCGCTTCAAAGAGATATCATCCGATTCATGATATGGATGGAATTCAGTGGAAACTGCGTGGGATTCAGACAAAATATTATTTGCCGAGACTGCATGAAGGAGTATTTGCACTCCCGGCATATGTGGAGGAATTAGTACAAGATGTTGAATAAAAATATTGTGACGTTTATAGGATGCGAGTCTGAGTATGAAGATGCAAAGATTGTGCTTTACGGAGCGCCGTTTGACTCGACAACGTCTTTTCGCCCAGGCACAAGATTTGGAAGTGCCGCGATCAGAAATGAGTCTTTTGGTCTGGAGACATACAGTCCGTATCAGGACAAAGAACTGACAGAGTATTGCGTGTTTGACAGCGGAGATCTGGAACTGCCGATGGGAAGTGCAAAGAAGTCTCTTGAGATGATAGAAGAACGATGCCGTGTGATTTTGAAGGATGGTAAAGTTCCGTTTATGATCGGCGGAGAGCATTTGGTGACACTTGGCAGTATGAGAGCGGCGGTTGAAAAATATCCGGAGCTTCATATCATACACTTTGATGCGCATGCGGATCTTAGAGATGAATATCTGGATGTGAAAGAGTCACATGCATGTGTGATGAGACGGTGCTGGGAACTTGTAGGTGACGGCAAAATTTATCAGTTTGGTATTCGCTCAGGTGACAGAGAAGAATTTCTGTGGGCGAAAGAAGGACATGTGACGATGCATCCGTTTGACCTGAATGGGTTGGAAGATGCGATAGAGGCATTAAAAGGGAAACCGGTGTATTTCACAGTGGATCTGGATGTGTTAGATCCGTCTGTATTTCCGGGGACAGGAACGCCGGAGGCTGGTGGAGTGAGTTTTAAAGAGCTTTTGGATGCGATTATAAAGGTATGCGAAGGCTGTAATGTCATCGGATGTGATGTGAACGAACTTAGTCCGCACTATGATCAAAGCGGCGTGTCAACTGCGGTGGCAGGAAAGATTGTGAGAGAATTTTTAATTGCATTGGCAAAATAAATCAGGATAAAAGCAGGAGGAAGAAAAAATGGGAAAAATATTAATTATTGGCTGTGGCGGTGTAGCAAGTGTGGCAATTCAAAAATGTTGTCAGGTAAGTGAAGTATTTACAGAGATGTGTATTGCAAGCCGTACCGTTTCAAAATGTGAGGCTTTAAAAGAAAAACTGGAAGGAAAGACAAATACAAAGATTACAACAGCACAGGTAGATGCTGACAATGTAGATGAGCTGATTGCGTTGATTGAAAAAGAAAAACCGGAAGTAGTGCTCAATCTTGCACTTCCATATCAGGATCTGACAATCATGGACGCATGTCTTGCGACAAAAGTACACTATATTGATACAGCGAATTATGAGCCGGAAGATACAGCAAAATTTGAATACAAGTGGCAGTGGGCATATCGTGAAAGATTTGAGGAGGCTGGTATCACAGCGCTTCTTGGAAGTGGATTTGACCCGGGAGTGACAAGTGTATTTTCTGCATATGCATTGAAACACTATTTTGATGAGATCAATTATATTGATATTATGGATTGTAATGCGGGAGACCACGGTTATCCGTTTGCGACAAACTTCAACCCGGAGATCAACATTCGCGAGGTGTCTGCAAAAGGTCCTACTGAAGATGGTCACTGGGTAGAGACAGAGCCGATGGAAATCAAACGTGTTTACAATTTCCCGGAAGTTGGAGAGAAGGATATGTACCTTCTTCATCATGAAGAGATCGAATCTCTTGCATTGAATATACCTGGAATTAAGAGAATCCGTTTCTTTATGACATTTGGACAGAGTTACCTGACACATTTAAAATGTTTGGAAAACGTAGGAATGACTTCTATTGAACCGATCATGTATGAAGGAAAAGAGATTATTCCGCTTCAGTTCTTAAAAGCAGTACTTCCGGATCCGGCGGTCATTGGGACTCGTACATTGGTAAGACAAATATCGGATGTATTTTCATCGGGAAAAAAGATGGAAAAGAAAAGAAACTTTATATTTACAATGTATGTGATCATCAGGAATGCTACAAAGAGGTGGGCTCTCAGGCAATCTCTTACACAACAGGAGTTCCGGCTATGATCGGTGCGATGATGATCATGAACGGAACATGGAACAAAGCAGGTGTATATAATATTGAAGAGTTTGATCCGGATCCATTCATGGAAGCGCTGAACAAATATGGACTGCCATGGAAAATCAGTGAAGATCCGGAATTGATTGATTAATTTGAAGAGAGAAAAGGTGAGGAGAACCGATGAGAAGAAATGAACTTCCAACACCGTGTTATGTCATTCAGGAAGAACAGCTCAGACAAAATCTTGAGATACTAAAAGGTGTGATGGACAGAACCGGATGTAAAATCCTGCTTGCCCAGAAAGCATTTTCCATGTATGAGGTGTATCCACTGATTGCGCAATACCTTTCGGGAACAACAGCCAGTGGTTTGTACGAGGCAAGATTGGGGCGGAAGAGATGGGAATTCCGTTTGGAAAGGAAACGCATATTTTTTCACCTGCCTATAAGGAAGAAGAATTTGATGAGATTTTAACTTACTGCGATCACATTGTATTTAATTCTTTTGAACAGCTGGAACGATTTGGAAAGAGAGCGGCTGAGGCGGGAAAAAGTGTAGGACTTCGCATTAATCCACAGTATTCAACACAGGAGGGACACGAGATCTATGATCCATGTGCACTGGATCGAGGCTTGGGGTGACGATTGAGAAATTCAGACCGGAGCTTTTGGGATATGTTGATGGTCTGCATTTTCATACGTTGTGTGAGCAGGATGCGCAGCCTTTACATGACACCCTGAAAGAAGTGGAAAGACAGTTCGGGGAATGGCTGCCGAAGATGAAATGGCTGAATTTTGGCGGCGGACATCATATCACGAGAGAGGGCTATGACATCGCATTATTGGAGCGGTGTATTTGTGATATGAAAGAAAAATATGACTTGGAGATTTTTCTGGAACCGGGAGAGGCGGTAGCCTTAAATGCCGGTGTACTGCTTACGAAAGTAGAAGAAATTGTGGAAAACAGCATACAGATTGCGATTTTGGACACGTCCGCAGCATGTCATATGCCGGATGTGCTTGAGATGCCATACCGTCCGCCGCTTCAGGACGGCTATGAGGCGGAGGAGAAGGCATATACTTACCGCCTTGCAGGACCGACCTGCCTTGCGGGAGATGTAATCGGTGACTATTCATTTGCGGAGCCGCTAAAAAGAGGTGATACACTCACATTTGAAGATATGGCAATCTACACGATGGTCAAAAACAATACATTCAATGGAATGCGTCTGCCGGCAATTGTATTGGAAGATAAGGATGGAGAATGCCGGGTGGTTCGACAGTTCGTATACGAAGATTTTAAGATGAGATTATAGAAATGAGGAAACAGTTATGATAGGTATTATAGGAGCGATGGAGGAGGAAGTAGCCGCGTTAAAAGAGGCTATGACAATTGAAGAAAATGTCACATTTGCGTCTATGGATTTCTGTAAGGGAACATTGTGTGGAAAAGCAGTTGTTGTTGTCAGAAGCGGGATTGGAAAAGTCAATGCTGCAATCTGCACACAGATTTTAGTAGATAAATTTGGAGTGGATACATTGATCAACACAGGAATTGCCGGTTCTTTAGATGCCAATATTGATATCGGAGACATGGTAATTTCTACGGATGCGGTAGAGCATGATATGGATGCAAGCATTTTCGGAGATCCAATCGGACAGGTGCCAAGGATGGATACATTTTCGTTTCCGGCAGATTCGGATTGGTAGAAAAAAGCGAAAGCTGCCAACGAAGAGGCGAATCCGGATATCCACACATTCGTAGGACGTATTGTGAGTGGAGACCAGTTCGTGTCTTCCGCGGAGGTGAAAGAGAAATTAGTATCTAATTTCGGAGCGAAATGTACAGAGATGGAGGGGGCTGCGATTGCTCATGCAGCTTACTTAAATAAAGTTTCGTGCGTCATTATCCGAGCAATTTCGGACAAAGCCGACAACAGTGCGACGATGGACTATCCGGAGTTTGAAAAGCAGGCAATCACACATTCTGTAAGGCTTGTGAAGAGTTTGCTGCCACGATTATAAAAACATGTGACAAATCATGCGGAAGTTCGCGTGATTTGTTGTTGAAATATGTAAAACGATTCAAGAACAACTTCTTTATTTGCTGTATAATAAAGCCAACAGTTCAGCATGACACAAAGTGTACATGCAAGTATAAAGAAGGAGGGCTCTTTTATTATGTTAGAGACATTAGTGGAAAATCAAATTATTTTTTTATGCGATGGGAGCAGGAGCGGCGATTGGAGTTTTAAGCAAGCTGATTGCCCATTTTACGTTGAGAAGAATGGTGAAAGCGGCCAGCAGAATGAGTAAAAGCAATCATAAGCTGATGAGACTTGTGCGGGCAAAATTCGAACATGCCAGTATGGTCAGCGACAAGGTGCAAAATGTAGAAGCGTTTGTGAAAAAATATGTCTATGAATATCGGGTTTTTGGAATCAAAACTTCATACATTCCGAAACTTAGAAAAAAAGACAATTTGGATTGTAGCGGTATTGGGGACGGCAGGAACTGTGGCGGTATATTATCTATATGGACTGGAAGAGCAGGTATTCCAATATGCAGCATGGACAGGAATCGGTGCAGTGATATTGTGCATGGTACATATATTGAGCGATGAAAATTATTATCAGCAGATGGCAGAAAACTATATGATTGACTATTTGGAAAATGTCTGTGCCCATCGTTATGCAAAACTGTATAAGGAAAAGAACGTAAGTCAGACAAGCGTACTGGAAATGGAAGAAACATTCCAGCCGGAGGCTGAGGAAGAAGTGGTCGTGGCAGCGGTGGAAGAAGTTCAGGAAGAGCCGGTTTCCGAGCAGGAACAGGTATATGCCATGGAGCGCGAAGAACCAGCAAAAGAAGAAAAAGATGCAGTGGAAGAAAAAAAGACTGCAGGAAGTGCAGGTGCGCCGGATTTTAGAAGAATTTTTGGCATAGTTCTTATCTGATAGAAACGCATAACTTATAGATAAAGTCAATATATCTTATATAAAAAAACAATTAGCAAAGAATATGGAAAATAAGTATAATAGTAACCGTTGGCTAAAGGAAAGGTCAAAAGAAATGAAATTTTTTTGGAGGTTACTATGAAAAGAAAAGTATTGGCAGCATTGCTGGCTGGTGTGATGGTATTCTCTTTGACAGCATGTGGGGACAAGAAGGACGAGAAAAAAGATGACACAGCAAAGAACGGGAAAACAGAGTTAGAGGATTCTCTTGTCATTTATTCGACACACTCTGAGGAAATGTTGGAGACAATCTGTGACGCATTTACGGAAGAGACAGGTGTGGAAGTAGAGTTTATCAATTTGAAAGGAGAACTTGCAGACCGTGTCCGCAGTGAGAAAGAGAATCCGCAGGCAGATATCATGTTCGGGGGAGACACAGCGACATATATGCTTCTTCAGGAAGAAGGATGCTATGAGCCGACAACACCGTCATGGGCGGACGAGCTTGCAGATGATTATAAAGATGCAAAAGGATATTGGTATGGAACATATAAAACTCCGGTTGTTATGTTCTACAACAAAGAGTTGATGAGCGCTGAGGAAGCGCCGAAGGACTGGAGCGACCTTGTGAAAGAAGAATATCAGGGAAAAATCATTTCCCGTGATTCCTTATCTTCTTCTATGAGATCTACAATTGCAGCGTTAGTTTCATTCTATTCTGAAAAAGACGGTGAGGATGCGGCGTGGGATTATGTGACAAAACTGAATGCAAATACAAAGAACTATTATAACAGTGGAAGTATGATGTTCCAGGCGATCGGAAAAGGTGAGGCTGCGATTTCTATGGCAGTTTTGGACAACGTGATCGACAATAGAGACAACAACAAGATGCCTTTGGAGATCATCGATGCAACAAGCGGGGCAATCACAATCACAGACTGTATCGCGGCAATCAAAGATGCGCCACACCCAAATGCGGCGGCAGAATTTATCGAGTTTGTGGGAAGCAAAGAGGGAGAAGAGCTGGTGGCAAATTCATTCAACCGTATGCCGGCTTTAGATGCGGCTTTAGAAAATGCCCCGGAATGGATGCAGACAGGATATGAGCCGATGAAATTAGACTGGTCAGTGATCAGTGCAAATCAGACAGACTGGTTAGAAAAATGGGAGACAGACATTCTTGATGCAAGCAAAGCGATTGCAGCCGAGTAAATAAAGTACAAAGTTTTGAAATAGTGGGGGTATTCTCCACTATTTCTGTATGTAGAAAAAGGAGTTACGATGAGCGATATTTTTTTGAAGAACATTTCACATTCTTATGATAAAAAAGAGAATTCGGTTTTGAAGAATGTGAATCTGACGATAAAAAAAGGGGAATTTTTCACGTTGCTTGGACCTTCCGGATGTGGAAAGACAACGCTTTTGCGCATTTTGGCCGGATTTATACAGCCGACGGAAGGACAGGTGTGTATCGGGGAACAAGACATTACGGTGCTGCAGCCGGAGAAGAGAAACATGGGAATTGTATTTCAAAACTATGCCCTGTTTCCGAATATGACGGTGCGGGACAACATTGCGTATGGAGTGAAGATTCGGAAATACCCGAAACAGAAAATCAAAGAGAAATGTGACTATTATATGGAACTGTCCGGTTTGAAGGAATTTGAGCATCGGAGAATTCAGGAATTGTCCGGAGGACAGCAGCAGCGTGTGGCGATTGCGAGAGCGCTTGTGATTGAGCCGAGTATGTTGCTTTTGGACGAGCCAATGTCCAATCTGGATGTGGCTCTGCGTGTGAGAATGCGGGAAGAAATTCGAGCAATTCAGAAAAAGATTGGTATCACGACATTGTTCATCACACATGATCAGCAGGAAGCGTTGGCGATTTCCGATAAAATCGCTGTGATGCGGGACGGAGAGGTGCTGCAGGTAGGAGAGCCGGAAGAGATTTATAACAGGCCGAATCAGGAGTTTGTCGTCAAATTTTGTGCGGGGTGTCCAAATTAAAATTGTTCGGGGAGATTATGAGTTTTCGGAATTGTGGGAGAGGTGGACAGACTTATATTTTTGTCCGCCCGGAGGAATTTTCAATCAGTGGAGATGGAAGTGCGGAATTTCAGGCTGCATTACAGAAGTGAAATTCGGAGGAATGTATTACGATTATACAATTCAGGCGGAAAATCAGGACTATCGCGTGGTGCAGATGAATGAGGGAGCAGGCATGAAAGTATGGCAGGTGGGCGACAATGTTTGTCTGCAGTTGAAAAATAAGGACGGAGTAGTGAAGCGGTATGAAGAATAAAAAGGTGGGGATTTTTCGTTGGATTTGGTATGCGGTACTCGGTTTTTTGATTGTCGCTATATTTTGATGCCGTTTTTTCAGACAGTTCTTCAGGCGGTGCAGACGGAAGACGGTTATAGTCTGCAGGTGTTCGGACAATTTTTCTCAAATCCAAATCAGAGAAAGGTGATTGGGAACACGGTTGTGCTCGGTGTACTGTCCGTGTTTACTTGCGGCGTAATCGGCATTATGCTGGCAATGTATATGACATTTCTGGTGGGAAAATGGAAAAAGGTTATTCACATTCTGCTCTTAAGTCCGATGATGATTCCGGGAGTCATCACTGTGATTTCGTTTATTCAGCTCTACGGTGAGAGTGGAATTTAACGAAAGCAATTCAATATGCATTGCATTTGGAGAAGATACCGTATGAATTTCAGGGGCTTGGCGCGATTGTGTTTGTCATCACTTATACACAGTATGTGTATTTTACCTGAATGTGTATGTGGCGCTGAAATATGTGGACAATTCCGGAATTGAGGCGGCGCGGAGTATGGGAGCTTCGTGGTGGAAGATTTTTCGGGATGTGATCTGCCGGTCATCACACCGGCGGTGCTGTCGTCTGCGATTGTCACATTTGCATCGGGAATCAGTGCATTTTCTGCTCCGAATTTAATTGGTGGAGGATATAAGGTGTTAAGCACACAGATTGTGCGTTCGAAGGCGAACAATCATATGGAAATGGCTTCTGTTCAGGTCATCGTTTTATTTTTAATCAGTCTGTCGGTGATGATGACCATTCAGTATTTCGGGAAACGATATAGAGGACAAAGCACAGAGCGAAGTACACCGATTCAGGCGGGAAAAGGACGGCGCAGTGTGCTTTCGATTGTGAGCAGACTGATTGTATTTTTGCAGATTGTGTTTATTATCCTTCCGATTGTCACAATTGTATATCTGTCTTTTACAGAGACAAGTTCTATCATGCAGGAAATTTTCCCACATGCATTCACATTGGAAAACTATCGGGTAATTTTTGAAAAACCGCGAGTACTAAAACCGCTACTGAATAGTTTGAAAATGTCGGCGATTGCGGTGGCAGTGGGACTTCTGATTACTGTTCCCAGTTCCTATATGCTTGTGAAATATAAAAATAAATTTCATACATTTTTGAAAGTATTGCTGCTGCTTCCGTGGACAATGCCGGCGAGTGTTGTGGCAATCAACTTAATTAATGCGTTTGGGCAGGAGACAATTTTTGCGTTTGGACAGTCGTTGATTGGCGGATTTGCGATTCTTCCGATTGCGTATACAATCACAGCGATTCCGCTGCTTTTAAATTCCAATGAGACGGCGATTTTGGGAATGAACCCGAACATTGAGGAGGCGTCAAAAAGTCTTGGTGCAAATATGTTTTATACATTTACCCGTGTTGTCATACCGAATATCGCTCCGGGTATCCTGGCAGGCGGAGTGCTGGTGTTGATTCGGACAATCGGCGAGTACACGATGTCTGCCCTGCTGTACGGTGTGTTCAACCGCCCAATCTCTATTTCTATGGTCACAAATATGCAGGAGTATAAGTTGGAATTTCACTGGCGTATGGGGTGATTGTGATCGCGATATGCTATGTGGCATTGGCAGTAATATTCAAATTGGATAAAAAGAGATTTTTATAGAGAGTGAAAAGAACATATTGCTTGCGCAGTCTATGCGGATGTGCTATATTAAAGATACAAAAAGAACAATCGCCACATAAAAGTGGTTGACCAATTGAAAATAATTTAGAATTACCACCCAACTCGTCAAAGTATCAGGGTGGTTTTTCTATGTACTAATGACTGATCAGATAAATGAAGGTCAGTACTGATAAAATGAACATACCAAATTGCATTAAGTCTTTAAAGTCAAATTGTGAACAGATATTTATAATTTCTTGACTTTCCCCTCTCCCGTTTGGTAAAATAATAACATCTATGAGACCAATTAGAAGGGAAGGATAAACGTGGGAAATAAAGTCACATTTGACTATTCAAAAGCAAGTACATTTGTTGCAAAACATGAAGTAGATTATATGAGCAAGTTGGCGATGGATGCAAAGGAATTGCTCTTAAGCAGAAAAGGAGCAGGGAATGATTTCCTTGGATGGATTGATTTGCCGGTTGATTATGATAAAGAAGAATTTGTACGCATTCAGAAAGCGGCAGAGAAGATTAAAAATGATTCCGAGGTATTGCTCGTAATCGGTATCGGTGGTTCTTATCTGGGAGCCAGAGCTGCAATTGAATTTTTAAGACATAGTTTTTACAATGTTGTTTCAAAAGAGATTAGAAAGACACCTGAGATTTATTATGTTGGCAACAGCATCAGCAGCACATATCTCAAACATCTGATCGATGTAATCGGAGACAGAGATTTCTCTGTAAATATGATTTCCAAATCAGGAACAACAACAGAGCCTGCAATTGCATTCCGTATTTTCAAAGAAATGTTGGAGAAAAAATATGGAAAAGAGGAAGCTGCAAAGAGAATTTATGCGACAACAGATAAAGCGAGAGGATCATTGAAGAACCTTGCTAATGAGGAAGGATACGAGACATTCGTTGTTCCGGATGATGTCGGAGGACGTTTCTCTGTATTGACAGCAGTAGGTCTTCTTCCAATCGCAGTAAGCGGTGCAGATATCGAGAAATTGATGGAAGGTGCACAGGCTGGAAGAAAAGAAGCATTAGAAAATGATTTTGCTGAAAACGGTGCATTACAGTATGCGGCAATTCGTAATATTTTACACCGTAAAGGAAAAGCAGTTGAGGTACTTGCGAACTACGAGCCAAGTCTTCACTATGTGTCTGAATGGTGGAAACAGCTTTACGGAGAAAGTGAAGGAAAAGACCAGAAAGGTATTTTCCCTGCATCTGTAGATTTGACAACAGATCTTCACTCTATGGGACAGTTCATTCAGGATGGAAGCCGTATTATGTTTGAGACGGTATTGAATGTGGAGAAAGCAACAGAGGAGCTTTTCATCGGAGAAGAGCCGGTGGATTTGGATGGTCTGAACTATCTTGCAGGAAAGACAGTTGATTTCGTCAATAAGAGTGCGATGAACGGAACTGTTTTAGCACATACAGATGGAAATGTACCGAACTTAATGGTGACAATTCCAGAGCAGAACGAATTCTATCTTGGACAGTTATTTTACTTCTTTGAATTCGCCTGTGGCGTGAGTGGTTATATTTTAGGGGTGAACCCATTTGACCAACCGGGTGTGGAAAGCTACAAAAAGAATATGTTTGCTTTACTTGGAAAACCTGGTTTTGAAAAAGAAAGAGAAGAATTGTTAAAGAGATTATAAGAAAAAAAGCCAGAGTTGCAACGGAGCAGCTTTGGCTTTAAATGTAAAAAAGGAAGTGATAAGTTGTTATCGAATCAAATATTGCACAAGCCCATCAATGATATACATGAGATTATGGGGGTGGATTGTTCCGTGTGGAGTATGGAGGGAAAATGCCTTGCCATTGCGGGAATGAACGAGGATAGAATTAAGGCTGGAGTAGACAAATTTCTGAAAGAAGGAAAAGATGAGCAGGTATGTGAAGATGAGGCATTTTCCTGATTCGAGATAACTATGATGCAGTGTATGTCCTTGCGCTTCATGAGGTTGTAGAGCAGGTTGCGATTATCGGAAGACTTTGTATCAGTCAGTTCCAAAACCTGATACACGCATATAAAGAACGTTTGGATAAGAATCATTTTTCCAGAATTTATTGCTTGATAATCTTCTGCTTGTGGATATTTTTAATCAGGCAAAAAGCTTGGAATTGAAGTGGAGCGAAGAAGAGTTGTATTCTTGATTGAACCGAAAAATGAGACGGACAATATCGTTCTTGAGACGATGAAAGGTCTCTATGCAACCGGCTCTAAAGATTTTGTAACTTCAGTCGATGAAGGGCATATTATCCTGATTAAGGCGTTGGAGACGACCGAAGGATATAAAGAACTGAATATGATTGCAAAATCCATTGTCGATACATTGACGATGGAAGCGATGGTCAACATGAGGGTGGCATATGGCACGATCGTAAATCAGCTGCGAGATGTATCAAAGTCATACAAAGAAGCGGGCATGGCGCTGGATGTGGGGCGGATTTTCTATGAGCAGAAAAATGTTCTTGCATACAATGAACTGGGTATCGGTCGTCTGATTCATCAGCTCCCGGTATCTTTGTGTGACATGTTTTTACAGGAAGTGTTTGACGGAAAAGCGGTGGATCAGTTCGATGAGGAGACTCTGAGTACGGTCAATCAGTCTTCCAGAATAATCTAAATATCTCGGAAACGGCGCGGCAGCTTTATGTACATAGAAATACATTGGTATACCGCCTGGAGAAGATTCAGAAACTGACAGGGTTAGATGTCCGGGTATTTGACGATGCGCTCACATTTAAAATCGCTATGATGGTATCGAATCATCTGAAATTCTTGCAATCAAAAGAGTAGAATACTATAATGAACAAATAATAAGACGTAGGAGGGAACAGTAGAATGATAAAATTATATGAACATGGTGCATATTTACTGAATGGTACAGAAATTATCGAAGATGTGAATGATGCACAGGCAGCTGTTGCAGCAAAGACAGGACAGCAGGTCACAAAAGAAGAAGCTGCAAAAAACACAATTGCGTACAGCATTTTAGAAGCACACAATACTTCTTCCGATATGGAGAGATTAAAGATTAAATTTGACAAATTGACTTCGCACGATATCACATTTGTCGGAATCATTCAGACCGCAAGAGCGTCTGGACTTGAAAAGTTCCCAATCCCATATGTCTGACGAACTGCCATAACAGTCTGTGTGCCGTAGGTGGAACAATCAATGAAGATGACCACATGTTTGGTCTTACCTGTGCAAAGAAATACGGCGGTATGTATGTTCCGCCACATCAGGCAGTCATCCACCAGTTCGCAAGAGAGATGCTTGCAGGCGGCGGAAAGATGATTCTTGGTTCTGACAGCCATACTCGCTATGGAGCGCTTGGAACAATGGCGATGGGTGAAGGCGGACCGGAGCTTGTAAAACAGTTATTGAGTAAGACATACGATATTAAGATGCCAGGCGTTGTTGCGATTTACTTAGACGGAGAGCCATCTGTCGGAGTGGGGACCTCAGGACGTGGCGCTTGCAATCATTGGAGCAACATTTGCAAATGGATATGTAAATTAATAAAGTAATGGAATTTGTCGGACTGGTGTGGACAAGTTAAGCGCAG
>ENA-OQJH01000806-OQJH01000806.1-human-gut-metagenome-genome-assembly--contig:-NODE-806-length-15357-cov-1.631057_pt1 | contig 15357 bp, 25 predicted proteins | sample MGYA00242597_ERZ504763 | MGnify/ENA primary metagenome ERZ504763 (study PRJEB26092, sample SAMD00036359) | human gut metagenome | host: Homo sapiens | study: EMG produced TPA metagenomics assembly of... | reverse complement strand
TTAACATTTCGGAGTACACTCGGTTTTTTTGAAATCTATGATTTACAATCCTGAAAATACCCTGTATAATAGGAAAGCGAAATGATAGAGCGTGCGTTTTACAAACATCTATGCATCTAATTTGAAATAATATACAGTTGGAGGAAAGAAGATGAAGAAGTAGTAAAATTCGGTGGAAGTTCTCTCGCTAGTGCCGAACAATTCAAAAAGTAGGAGATATCATCCGGGCAGACAAGTCCAGACGCTATGTAGTACCTTCTGCTCCGGGAAAACGCAGTTCCAGCGACACAAAGGTCACAGATATGCTTTACAGCTGCTACAATCTTGCGATCCGTGAAAAGAAATTCACAAGCCTTCTGGATGAGATCCATGCAAGATATAACGAAATCATCGACGGTCTTAATCTGGAACTTTCACTGGATCATGAATTCGATATGATCCGTGAAAATTTTGGCAAAAAATCGGAAGAGATTATGCTGCATCCCGGGGAGAATATTTAAATGGTATCATTATGGCAAATTATCTGGGATTTTGTTTTATCGATGCAGCTGAAGTGATCCGCTTTCATGAAGACGGCAGTCTGGATGACGAGAAAACAAACGAATTGCTCTCCCTTCGTTTTGAAGGGGAAGAATTTGCTGTCATCCCTGGATTCTACGGTGCGAAAGAAGACGGAACCATTGTCACATTTTCCCGCGGCGGTTCTGATATCACAGGCTCTCTGGTTGCCCGTGCAGCTATGGCTGACCTGTATGAAAACTGGACCGATGTATCCGGATTTCTGATCGCAGATCCACGCATTGTTACAAATCCAAAATCCATCGAGACGATCACCTACCGTGAACTTCGTGAACTTTCTTATATGGGGGCAACTGTACTTCATGAGGATGCGATCTTCCCTGTCCGTAAAGTCGGCATCCCGATCAATATCCGCAACACCAATGCTCCACAGGACAAGGGCACACTGATCGTAGAGAGTACCTGCAGACAGCCAAAATATACCATTACCGGAATTGCCGGGACAGATGGATTTGCTGCCGTGACCATTGAAAAAGCAATGATGAACTCCGAGATCGGATTCTGCCGCAAGGTACTGGAAGAGTTTGATAAAAACGGTATTTCCATCGAGCATATGCCTTCCGGCATCGATACAATGACAATTTTTGTACATAAAGATGAGTTCGAAGAGAAAGAACAGCAGGTACTGGCCGGAATCCATAAAGCTGTGAATCCGGACCACATTGAACTGGAGTCTGATCTTGCTCTGATCGCCATCGTCGGAAGAGGAATGCGTTCCACACGCGGCACTGCCGGAAGAATTTTCTCCGCCCTTGCCCATGCCCATATCAATGTCAAGATGATCGACCAGGGATCCAGCGAGCTGAATATCATTGTCGGTGTAAGACACGATGACTTCAAAAACGCCATCCGTGCACTGTACCAGATTTTTGTAGAAACACAGATTTAAAGACAGAGGTGACACGATGAACATTTTGTTCTTTTACATCCAAACAGGAGGTTGCATATGTCTATGATGACTGCACACTCCGTCAGGTTCTGGAGACAATGGAACATCACAAATATGCTTCAATCCCCATGCTGAACCGTCAGGGAGAGTATGTTGGAACGATTACAGAAGGTGATCTGCTCTGGGGGATGAAAAAATATACCAATCTGAATCTGAAAGAAGCAGAACATATCTTTATTCATGATTTTGAGCGAAAAGCAGATTATATCGCAGTGGCTGCAGATTCCGATATGAAAGATTTGATCAGCCGGGCAATGAGCCAGAATTTGTTCCGGTCGTAGATGACCAGAACAAATTTATCGGTATTATCACAAGGCGCAGCATCATCGAATATTGCTATGACAAATTGAATGAATGCGACAAATAATACATATTTTTAAAATAATTTTTCTGCTTCCTATTGACTTATATGGAATATGCGTGCTATACTAACACGGTATGCCGCACAGCGAGGTTTTCAAGTTCTGATTCAGACACCGAAGCTGGCGAGTAATGATAATAGGAGGTGCCATATGTACGCAATTATAGCAACAGGTGGTAAACAGTACAAAGTAGCAGAGGCGATATCATTAAAGTAGAAAAACTTGGTGTAGAAGCTGGAGAGACTTATACATTTGACCAGGTGCTGGCAGTAAGCAATGACAAATTAGTTGTTGGAGAGCTACAGTAGCAGGTGCAACAGTTACAGCTTCTGTAATCGGTGACGGAAAAGCTAAAAAAGTGATCGTTTACAAGTATAAGAGAAAAACAGGATACCACAAGAAAAACGGACATAGACAGCAGTATACAGCTGTTAAGATCGACAAGATCAACGCATAATAACTTTTGTTATGATTGAGGTAACCGTTTATAAGACCATGCGGCATGAATATGCAGGGTTTGATATGTCCGGACATGCTGGATATGACGATATCGGAAAAGATATCGTATGCGCAGCGGTTTCGGTACTTGTCATTAATACACTGAATTCAATCGAGCGTTTTACGGATGATAAGACAAGTTGTGTTTCTGATGAAAACAGCGGAACTGTTGAATTTCGTTTCAAAGATCATCCATCGCATGACGCCGCACTATTGCTGGATTCCATGATTCTTGGTCTGGAAGATATAGAAGACAGTGAAGAGTATGAATCATACATTGACATTATTTTCAAGGAGGTGTAAGTACCATGATGAAAATGAATCTTCAGTTTTTTGCTCATAAAAAAAGGAGTAGGTTCTACAAAGAACGGACGTGATTCCGAGTCTAAGAGACTGGGCGCCAAAAGAGCAGACGGACAGTTTGTAAAAGCTGGAAACATCCTTTACAGACAGCGTGGAACTAAGATCATCCGGGTCTGAACGTAGGACGCGGAGGAGATGACACTTTGTTCGCTCTCGTAGACGGTGTAGTAAGATATGAAAGAAAAGGAAGAGATAAGAAACAGGTTTCTATCTATCCGGTAGCTGAATAATCGGACTTGACGAAAAGTCTTGCCGGAACTTTTCACTCGTATAACAGGCAGTATAAGCCCCAGACTTTTTGTCTGGGGCTTTTGTTTCTATACATGAGATAAACTTTTAATGAAGTTTTTCGGTAACAATTATCATTTGATTCTTCCTGATATACAAAGCAGGAAAGATAAAGGAGAAATTATGTTTGCAGACAGAGCGAAAATATATATCCGTTCCGGCAAGGGCGGAGACGGACATTGGCAGGTTTCAGAAAGTAGAACTCTATGTACCGAACAGGCGGACCCGACGGCGGAGACGGGAGGACGCGGAGGAGATTTAATCTTTGCAATCGATGAAGGATTAAATACGCTTGTAGATTACCGCCATAAACGAAAATATGAGGCAGGAGACGGAGAACCGGGCGGAAAACGGCGATGCCACGGAAAGACGGGAAAGATCTTATCCTTTATGTTCCGGAGGGAACAGTGATCAAAGAAGCTGTGACAGGGAAAGTTATTGCCGATATGTCCGGCGATAACCGCAGACAGATTGTATTAAAAGGCGGAAAAGGAGGACTTGGAAACCAACATTTCGCCACATCGACAATGCAGGTTCCGAAATATGCACAGCCGGGACAACCTGCAAGGGAATTGGAAGTAAAACTTGAATTGAAAGTAATCGCAGATGTGGGACTGATCGGATTCCCGAATGTAGGAAAGTCTACTTACTTTCCCGTGTGACAAACGCGGAACCCAAAATTGCCAATTACCATTTACAACATTAAGTCCGAATCTGGGTGTAGTAGATCTTGAAGGTGCAAAAGGTTTTGTGATGGCAGACATTCCGGGACTGATCGAAGGAGCGTCTGAAGCGTCGGATTAGGTCATGAGTTTTTACGTCACATCGAAAGAACAAAATTGATGATCCATGTTGTTGATGCCGCAGGCACAGAAGGCAGAGATCCGATTGATGACATTTATAAGATTAATGCGGAATTGGAAGCGTATAATCCCGAAATCGCAAAACGTCCTCAAGTGATCGCCGCAAATAAGACTGATCTTATTTTTGAGGCTGATGAAGATCCTACAGAACGTTTGAAAAAGGAATTTGAGCCGAAGGGCATCAAAGTTTTTCCTATTTCGGGAGTTACGGGAAAAGGTATCTCCGAACTGCTTTATTATGTCAGCGCTCAGTTAGAAACGATGGATCGCAAGACTGTTGTTTTTGAGCAGGAATATTTCCCTGAAGACGAACTTATCTACGAGGAACTTCCGTATACTGTAGAACTGGAAGACGGTATGTATATAGTCGAAGGTCCCAAAATCGAAAAAATGCTTGGATATACAAATCTTGATTCTGAAAAAGGATTTGCTTTCTTCCAGAAGTTTTTGAAAGAAACGGGAATCCTTGATGAGTTAGAAGCAAAAGGAATACAAGAAGGTGATACGGTGAAAATGTATGGTCTTCAATTTGATTATTACAAATGATTTTTTTTAAACAAGAGTGTTCACGAAAAAATATTCTTAAAAGGAAGGAGATAAATATGACTACAAAACAAAGAGCTTATCTGAAAAGTCTCGCGATGAAAATCGAACCTATTTTTCAGATTGGAAAATCAAGTATGAGTCCGGGACTGACAGAGGCTGTTTCAGAAGCTTTAGAAGCGCGTGAACTCATTAAGATCAGCGTGCTTAATAACTGCGGGGATGATCCGAGAGAATTGGCTGAGATCATCGCAGGAAGAACACGTTCTCAAGTTGTACAGGTGATCGGTAAAAAAATCGTTTTATACCGTGAAGGAAAAGATGATAAGAAAAAGATCATCCTGCCATTATGAGAATAGGAGTCATGGGCGGAACATTTGATCCGATTCATATCGGACACTTGCTTCTCGCAGAGTTTGCTTATGAAGATTTTAAGTTAGATGAAATCTGGTTTCTTCCGAATGGAAATCCGCCCCACAAGAAAACGGACGAAAGTAAAAAAGCTCTTGCACATCGAATTAAAATGATCGAACTTGCGATCAGTGATATGCCTCATTTTAAAATAGATCTTTCCGAAGCCGAAACAGATGTACATTCGTATACTTACAGTACTATGCAGAAATTTAATCGCATGTATCCCGAATGTGAATTCTATTTTATTTTGGGCGCAGATTCACTCTTTGCAATCGAAGAGTGGAGATATTTTAAGGAGATTTTTCCGACATGTACAATTCTTGCCGCTATGAGAGATGATAAGGATGTTCGTACAATGCAGGAACAGATCTCTTATCTCAAAGAGCGCTATGGCGCAAAAATCGAATTGCTCAGAGCGCCTCTTTTGGAAATCTCATCAACGACTATAAGAAAGCGAGCGGCAATGAGACGCGGCATACGTTATATCGTTCCCGATTCTGTTTCAAATTATATAAAAGAACATGAACTTTATCAAACAAACGAATTCTTATAACGGATATATCTGTATCCCTCCTCAATCGAATACAGATAAGCAGTACGCATAATAAGAAGGGGTAGGAATAAAAATGAAAGAAGAACTGCTTCATATAAAAAAGGAATTATCAAAAAAGTTAAAAAAGAACGTTTCGAGCATACAGTCGGCGTTATGTATACATCTGCTTCGTTAGCTATGCGTTACGGGGCAAACATCGAAAAGGCAATGACTGCCGGACTGCTTCATGATTGCGGAAAATATTGTTCCGCAAAAGAGCAGTTAAAATTGTGTGAAAAATATAAAATAACGCTGACTGATTTAGAACACTCCATGCCTGCGCTGATCCATGCAAAACTGGGCGCTTATCTGGCTGAAAATGAATATGGCATTAAAGATAGGGAAGTGCTCGATGCTATCACTTATCATACGACCGGAAGACCGGAAATGACAATGTTGGAAAAAATTCTTTATATTGCAGATTATATTGAACCCAATCGGAGGGAAATTCCGGGACTTTCTAAAATTCGACAAATAGTATTTCAAAATATCGATCAGGCAATCTGTTTGTCTTCCGAACGAACTATACGTTATCTGGAAGATAACGGGAATAAAATTGATCCTATGACAATAAAACTTATGAGTTTTACGGAGGAAGTTATGACTCAGTCAAAAAAAAATGGCACGTATCGCCTATGATGCATTGAATGAAAAAAAAAGGTGAAGATATTAAATCATAGATATTGCAGAAGTATCTACTCTTGGCGATTACTTTGTAATTGCTAACGGAAACAGCTCAAGTCAGGTGACAGCTCTTGTCGACAACGTGGAAGAAGAAATGCATAAAGCAGGATTCTCTCTTCGTCAGAGAGAAGGGCGCGCATCGGGAAGTTGGATACTGCTTGATTTCGGAGATGTGATCATTCACGTGTTTGATAAAGAAAGCAGAGATTTTTTATAACATTGAACGTGCATGGAAGACGGAAAAGAAATCACGGTAAAAGATCTCGATTAATTCAGCAGATTTCTGAAAATCTTAAAATGAAATCCTAAATACGCAGATTTTCTTGACAAGTAAACTTGGTATGATATAATTAAATCAACAAGTAAACTTGGCAAGATGGGAGGTATTATTATGGATAAAGAATCTGTTTTACAAAAAAGAAATCGTGCAGAGCACAGTTCGCTTCTCATCGTTTCAGCCGGGTTTTTGCTTTTGTGCACTTGTGAAGTGTTCGGAATTATTACCGGCAAACTCTGGATCGGACAAAGGGAAATTGTTTTTGGCGGAACACTCTTTTTCATCATGTTTTTAAGTCAGTTTGCTTTGAATTTAAAGTATTATTTGATTGATAAAAAGAAATGGCGGATTGCCGAGGGGATTTTACTGATCTTTTGTATCGGACTTACGATTTTCAGAATTTTGAATCCCGGACACTATCTTATGGAATTTCTTTAAGGTGAATTATGGAAAATGAATTAGTTTTAAAAAATAACTTAAAAGAGGCGCGTGCCAAGAAACAGATTTCACAAAGAGAGCTTGCAGAATGGTAGGAGTATCCCGCAATACGATCAGCTCGATTGAAACAGGACAGTTTAATCCGACTGCAAAACTGGCGCTGATTATATGTATTGCATTGGATAAAAAATTTGAAGAATTATTTTATTTCTGATTGTTTTCAGATAAGAGTCGATTTCTTTTGGAAACCGGCTCTTTTTGTAACGGTGATAAACAGAAGTCCGGGTGACGGATCCGCAACTTCGATGACCGCTTACAATCCCGGAATGCGCCTTTGAACACTTCCGGTGACGTATTGATACAATTAATCATATAGCAATAATGGAGGTAAAAGATGCTAAGAATCAGTCAGCTAAAGCTCCCTGTGGAGCATACAGAAGCACAATTAAAAAAGAAACTTCTGAAAACAGCTCATATAAAAGAGCAGGATCTGAAGCAGTTTTTTATTAGAAAACGATCTGTTGACGGCCGGAAAAACCGGAACTTTACTACGTATACACAGTTGATCTTATCGTTGCAAATGAAGAGCATGTAAAAAAAAATTTCCAAAGGGAAATTACAAACTGTTCAGGAAAAAAACTATCATATTCCCGAACACGGCGCCAAAAAGCTCCGGAAAAGACCTGTTGTTATAGGAAGTGGACCGGCGGGCCTGTTTTGCGCGTATTTACTTGCCTTTGAAGGATACGAACCTCTTGTGATCGAGCGGGGCGCGCCTGTGAGAGAACGCCAAAAGGTTGTAGAACAATTTTGGAAAGACGGCATATTAAATACTGCCTCAAACGTACAGTTTGGAGAGGGTGGTGCAGGCACTTTTTCAGACGGGAAATTAAATACTCTTGTCAAAGATAAATTCGGACGAAATCGTTTCGTACTAGAAACATTTGTAAAATTCGGAGCCCCGGAAGAATTTTATGGGAAAGCAAGCCTCATATAGGAACAGATATTTTAATCGAAGTGGTAGAAAGAATGCGAGAAGAAATTATCCGACTCGGTGGGGAATTCCTTTTTCATTCGCAGGTAACAGATATCCTTCCTAAAGAAAACTGTCTGATCGTAAACGGATGCCATCGGATAGAAACCGACGCTGCTGTCTTTGCCGTCGGACACAGTGCAAGAGATACATTTCAAATGCTTTTTGACCGGAATGTTGCAATGAAATCTAAATCATTTGCCATAGGTGTCCGCGCGGAACACAGACAGGATATGATAGATGAGGCGATGTATGGCAGAAAAGAAAGAGGCCCGCTTGGTGCCGCAGCATATAAACTGACAGCACAGCTTGAAAACGGAAGAGGAGTATACACGTTTTGTATGTGTCCCGGCGGATATGTTGTCAATGCGTCGTCCGAGCAAGGACGTCTAGCCGTTAACGGCATGAGTTATCATGACAGAGCCGGAGAAAATGCAAACAGCGCTGTGATCGTTACCGTAACAAAAGACGATTATGGATCTGATCATCCTCTTGCCGGGATGGAATTTCAAAGACGGCTCGAAAAAAAGGCATGGGAAGAAGGCGGCGGCAATGTTCCGATACAACGATTTGCCGATTTCTGCACAGGGACAATATCAGTAAAGACAGGAAATGTTACTCCGAACATAAAAGGGAAATATGTATTTGGCAATGTGCGCAATATATTTCCTCCGGAACTTGCAGAATCGATTGAATCGGGGATTCGTGCGATGGGGAAAAAGATCAAAGACTTCGATCATGATGACGTCATACTTTCCGGTGTAGAAAGCAGAACATCTTCACCTGTAAAAATATTCAGAAAAGAAGACTTTACTTCTTCTTTTCCCTGGATTTACCCGTGCGGTGAAGGAGCCGGATATGCAGGCGGCATTACTTCTGCGGCTATGGACGGCATGAAAGTTGCGGAAGCGATTATAAAAACCTTCTCTGCTCCCGATAGTGTCTGAATCTTCACAGAATTTTAAGGAACAATCTCTATACACATTTTTTAAATTGTGCTAAAATATATCGTTGTATTGTATCATCGCACTGATTATAAAGTGAGAAAATGGAAAAAATCAATACGATCAAAGAAATGTACAAAGAAGATCGTCCCTATGAAAAATGTGAAAAATTCGGAGCAGAGAATCTGACAGACACAGAACTTCTCGCAATTTTGATACGCACAGGGACAAAAGGGGAAAATTCATTAGAACTTTCACGAAAGCTTCTCTACAAAAACGGCTTTCATAATGGACTGGCAGGGATACACAAATGGTCTCTCGACGAATTGATACAGATTAAGGGGATCGGGAAAGTAAAAGCAATCCAGCTTGTATGTCTGTCAGAACTTTCAAAACGGCTGGCACGTACAAGCACAGTCGGAAAACTTGATTTTTCATCCCCGCGCACGATCGCCGATTATTACATGGAAGATATGCGTCACAGGACGAGAGAAATATTAAAATTAATCTTTTTAAATACACGCTGCAGATTAATAGGGGAGTGTAATGTTTCGGAAGGAACGATAGACAGTGCACTTGTATCTCCGAGGGAATTGTTTATCGAAGCATTCAAAAGAAACGCCTACGGAATCATACTGCTTCATAATCATCCCGGCGGAGATCCCACTCCGAGCAGAGAAGATGTAATGATAACAAGAAGAATTTATGAAGCCGGGGAACTGCTTGGCATCCGCCTTTTCGATCATATCGTTATCGGTGATAACTGTTTTGTAAGTATGAAAGAAAAAGGGTTTTTCGGAAAATAGCATACTGCGCAATATAAGATTGAAGTATACAGTTTTTATTAAGGGAGAGTATTTTATTTAAAGTAAGGGTTGGTTAATATGTTTGGAAATATATACGGACTTGATCTCGGCACATATGAGATCAAAGTATTTGATAAAAAGCAGGATAAGATTTGTCGGGAGAGAGACGTTATTGCAATTAAAATAAAAAAAATATTTTGCGATCGGTGACAAAGCATATGAAATGTACGAGAAGGCTCCTGATGATATCGAAGTTGTCTTTCCGATGAAAAGCGGTGTGATCGCCCGTTTTGATAATATGCAGACATTGCTCGGTACTTTGTTAAGAACAAAAAAACGTTCAGTCTGGGGATCGGAATACGTTGTTGCCGTTCCTACAGATGTTACGGAAGTTGAAAAAAAAGCTTTTTGCGACTTGGTTCTGCATTCAGAGGCAAAAGCAAAATCAGTCCGTATTGTCGAAAGAGGACTGGCTGATGCAGTCGGTTTAGGCATTGATATTTTTAGAGAAAAGGGAATTTTTATTGCAAACTTCGGTGGCGGTATTACAGAATTATCAGTTCTTTCATCCGGCGGACTTGTCTTAAACCGTCTTTTAAAAATAGGCGGTGATGATTTCGATTCTGCGATCACAGGACTTGTACGTCATAATAAAGAATTTCTCATAGGAAAGACAACTGCTGAAATGCTTCGTAAAAAATTCGGGGTTTTTGAGCAAAGCACAAACAGTACGATTACCGTGTCAGGAAGAGATCTTGTGACCGGTGTTCCTTCGCAGACCGATGTATCTATAGGAATTGTCCGCGCTGCAATAAAAGACCCCTTGATGAATGCGTCCGTGCGATTAAACTAATGTTAGATAGAACGCCTCCGGATGTAAGAAGGGCAATCGAAGAAAAAGGAATTTATCTTACCGGAGGACTGACAAATTTAAAAGGACTTCCTACATACATAAGAGAACGTGTCGGTCTTCCTGTTACAACTGTTGACGAACCCGAATTATGTGCTGTGAAAGGACTTCAAAAGATCATTTGGACAAGGAGTATTATAAAAAGCTCACTTATTCGATGTTAGACGAAGATTATAGGTGGTTAAGGTAATGAAAAAGAAAAATCAAATGTCTCATACAAACAGATATATCCTGCTTGGGCTTTCCATATTTTGTGTGCTTATGATGGTGCTTTCCTCTTTCTCTGACAAAGTCGGCGGTCCGTTTAAGACGGTTGCAAATGTTACGGTAATCCCACTCCAACAAGGGATGAATCAGATCGGTGGCTGGATGGGAGATATGAAAGACAATTTCTCAACGATGAAACAACTAAAATCAGAAAATAAAAAACTGAGGGAACAAGTTGATGCTTTGACAACAGAAAATAAACTATTTACAGGAAGAGCGTTATGAATTTGAACGTCTTCAGGAATTATATAAACTGGATCAGAATTATGCCGAATATGAGAAAACAGCCGCCCATGTGATCGGGAAAGACGCCGGAAACTGGTTCGGTACATTTACAATAGACAAAGGAAGTAAAGACGGTATTGAAGTCAACATGAATGTCCTTGCAGGAAGCGGACTTGTCGGGATCGTAACAGATGTAGGTCCTACCTGGGCAAAGTACGCTCGATCATCGACGATTCTTCCAATATAAGCGCAATGGCGATTTCTACTTCGGATACATGTATCGTAAGCGGAGATATGGCGCTTATGGGAACAGGTCAGATCGCTTTTTCCCAGATGGAAAACAATGACAATGTAGTCGCTGTAGGCGATCAGATTGTGACGTCTTATATCAGCGATAAGTATCTTCAAGGTATTTTGATCGGTTCGGTCAGTGAAGTAAATGTAGACTCAAATAATCTGACGCGTTCGGGATACATTACACCGGCAGTCGATTTTAAAAATATTCAGGAAGTGCTTGTTATTACGACAACAAAAGCAGAACTTACAGGTGAAAACAAGACAGAATGAGTTTCTTTACAGACGGACATATAAAGAAAGGAATGAAGATTAAAATATGAAAAGAATGAAGGTCAAACGCATTTTTATAACGGCGCTTGTCATTCTCGTGGCATATGTACTTCAGTGTACGGTATTTCCGGTACTTGATATTGCCGGAATCAAGCCGAATCTTCTATTAATCGTCACTGCGTCATTTGGATTTATGAGAGGTTCAAATCCGGAATGCTCGTCGGATTTTTATCGGGACTTTTGATTGATATACAATTTGGAAAGATGATCGGATTTTACGCTTTGATCTATCTTGTAGTTGGTTTCCTAAATGGCTTGTTTGAGCAGATGTTCTATGACGAAGATATTAAACTTCCCCTGTTTCTTATAGCGGTCAGTGACTTCCTTTATGGAATCACTATATATTTCTTCACATTTCTGCTAAACAGCGATTTTCGTTTTACCTACTATTTAAACCGGATCATCGTTCCTGAGATGATTTACACGATTGTAATAACGCTTGGAGTTTATCCGCTTCTTTTGTTTATCAATCATAAACTTGAAGCCGAAGAAAAAAGGAGTGCAAGTAAATTTGTTTAGAAGAATTATAGATCGAATAAAAGAAGCTGTTGAATATTTGATGAGTTCAAGGTTGATCGTTCTCATTATTGTCTTTTGCCTTACATCTTCGATATTGATCGGACGACTTTTTTATCTTCAGATCGTGCGCGGAGAAGATTACTTGGAAAATTATGAGCTGCAAATAAGAAAGACAAGAACTGTACCCGGAACCAGAGGCAATATTTTTGATCGTAACGGAGAAGTGATTGCTTACAATGAATTGGCTTATTCCGTGACGATCGAGGATATCATCCCTACAGACACTAAAACCGAAGATAAAAACAAAATATTAAATGATACGCTTGACAGTGTGCTTTCGATCGTTGAAGAAAACGGAGACAGTGTGATCGACAATTTCGGAATCATTCTTGATTCATCGGGTAGTTATCAATTCGCCGAGACAAACGAAACATCCAGACTTCGTTTTGTGGCGGATGTGCATGGAAAAGTTTTATTGATGATCTTACAGAAAAAGAAAAAAATAAGACAGCCGAGCAGATCGTACATTATTTATGCAAACGATACGGATTGGATTATTCCGAACATGATGCCGCATATATTCTGAAAATGGTCAATATGCGTTATGCTATGGGACTGAATAGTTATCAGCAATGGCTTACAACCGTACTTGCTTCCGATGTCAGTGATGCTACGGCAGCGGCTATTATGGAAAATCAGGATTCCCTTCAGGGAGTAGATATTTCTGAGGATTCCCTGCGGCGTTATCCTGACGGTCAATATTTTGCATCGATTATCGGATATACGGGTCAGATATCGCAGGAAGAATATGATGATCTAAGCGATGATGAAAAAAAGAGATATTCTTTGTCGGATATTGTTGGAAAATCAGGCATTGAGCACACGTTCGATAGCGTTCTTCAGGGCGAAAAAGGTAAAACGACATTCTATGTAGATAATCTCGGGAAAGTAACCGATACTGTAAGTATGACAGATCCGAAAGCAGGAAATGACGTCTACCTTACGATCGATAAAAATTTACAGATTTCTGCTTATAAACTTCTGGAAGAAAAACTTGCCGGAATCGTTTTAAGCAAATTAAGCAATGTATTAGACTATGATCCTTCTGACGGAAAAGATACGAAATATATTAAAATTCCCGTAGGAGATGCATATAATTCATTTATTGCAAATGAGATTATCGATATGAAAAATTCGGAAGAACAGACGCAAAACCTGCCGAACAGGCTGTCTATAATACGTTTACTCAGAAAAAAGCCGAGATACTTCCGAATTAATGGCACAGCTTCAGAACGAAAATGCTCCGGCATATAAAGATCTTTCAAAAGAAATGAAAGCTTATATGGACTATATATGCGATACTCTTCTAAAACAAACGACAGGAATCCTGATGTCAGACAAGATCGAAGCAGAAGATGAAACACAAATTGCCTGGGCAACGCAAGAGACAATTAGTTTGAACCGGTATTTAAATTATGCAATCTCCAAAACTGGATCGATACCTCAAAGTTGGGAGACAGCGCTTATTCGAGTTCTGAAGAGATTTATAGCGGTGTTTTGGCATACCTTGAAGAATATTTAAAGGAAGACAGTAATTTCGACAAACTTCTCTACAAATATCTTATAAAATCAGGAAGTGTCACCGGCGCACAGATCTGTGCGATCGTTTATGAACAAGGCGTACTGCCAATGGATGAGAATGCGTATAACGGTCTTTTAAACGGAACGACAGACGCTTATGGCTGGCTATATGATAAGATTAAAACATTGCAGATTACGCCCGGGCAGCTCGCTTTAGAGCCGTGTTCCGGCGGAATTGTAGTTACAGATCCAAATAGCGGAGATGTTCTGGCATGTGTATCTTATCCGGGATATGATAATAACCGTCTGGCAAATACAATGGATTCCGCTTACTACAATCAGCTTAATACCGGACGTGCAAATATTTTCTATAACCGTGCCACACAGGAAAAAACAGCTCCGGGATCAACTTTTAAAATGATCTCGGCCACAGCCGGACTGGAAGAAGGGTATATTGACGCTTACACAACAACATATTGCAGCGGTTCATTTAATACGGTTACTCCGAGTCCGAAATGTTGGATCTATCCGGGAGGTCACGGAGCGTTGAATGTTGTTCAATCATTGCAGCATTCCTGCAACGTCTTTTATTATCAACTGGGATACAATATGGAATCGATTCCAATGGAAACTATGACAGTGATCTTGGAACAGACAAGTTGAGAAAATATGCGGCTATGTATGGCTTAGACAGGAAATCCGGCGTAGAAATACCGGAAGCTGCACCGCAGATATCTGATGAATATTCGATTCAATCTGCAATCGGACAAGGTACGAACAACTTTACGGTAAGTCAACTGAACCGTTATGTAACCGCAGTTGCAAACAGCGGAACTGTTTATGATCTGACGCTTATCGATAAAACGACAGATGCGGCGGGAAATCTTATTAAAGATTATTCTGCAGAAGTAGACAGTACAATGGATGAAATCAATTCCAGCACATGGGATCTTATTCACCAGGGAATGGAACAGATGGTTGCAAGCTCAACCACTTTTACAGGCCTTGATTTTTCTATGGCGGGAAAAACCGGTACTGCCCAACATAACGAATTGCATGCCGACCATGTATTATTTGTAGGATATGCTCCGGCCGAACAGCTCAATTATCGATTGCAGTCCGCATTACTTATGGCTATAATTCGGGATATGCATCAGAGATCGGCAGAGATATTGCAAAAGTCTATTTTAATCCTGAAACAGCCGGTGAATTAATTACCGGAAGCGCAGCTAATCTCGGAGAAGGAATTGCAGGAGACTAAAAGACGGGGGAATGACAATGAACAAACTTGTGACCATCAGAAGTAATCGATACGGATTAGATATTGAATTTGATTCCGAAACAGAATTCGATCAACTTCTTGAAGTTCTCGGACAAAAATTCAAACAATCCGGGCGCTTTTTTAAAGATGCACAGATGGCGCTTAGTTTCAGCGGACGCGAACTGACGCGAGCAGAGGAAGATCGTGTTCTTGCCGTCATAAGAGAAAATACACAAATTGAAATTTTGTGTATTATCGAACCAAATGATAAAAATGAGATGATGTACAGAAGCGTAGTAGAACAAAGTCTTTCAGATATCTATAAAAAAAGAAG
>ENA-OQJH01000805-OQJH01000805.1-human-gut-metagenome-genome-assembly--contig:-NODE-805-length-15369-cov-2.279294_pt1 | contig 15369 bp, 15 predicted proteins | sample MGYA00242597_ERZ504763 | MGnify/ENA primary metagenome ERZ504763 (study PRJEB26092, sample SAMD00036359) | human gut metagenome | host: Homo sapiens | study: EMG produced TPA metagenomics assembly of... | reverse complement strand
CGATGGCAGACATGACAAAGGATACAGAATTAACCTTTACTGCTACGATAGAAAAAGTGGGAGATTCTTCCTCTACGGAAACAATAGAGAAAAAAGGAAAGATCAGTGAACTTTATAATGCCGAATCGGTGGTAGCAGGAGATGAATATAAATATGTGGCTGGAAAGCGATATGGTATATCATTTATGCTGGTGGCAGACTTGGGATATGAGGAGACTGAAGCGGGTAAGTATTTAGTCAAGAAAGAAGACGGGTTGATAAATTTGGCAAGTGAACCGACTGTTATGACGAATGCTGCTACGGTAATTACATTAGATGCTGATCTTGATATGTCGACTAAAGAGGCATGGGTACCGGTTACGGAGTTTAAAGGTATATTGGACGGCAATGGCAAGACTATTTCCGGCCTTACAATTGAAGCAACAGGAAACGATGCCGGTTTGTTTATAACTAATAATGGTATCATTAAAAATTTAACCCTTAAAGATGTAACAGTGAAACAAGTGTCAGGCGCAGCTGGAGCATTTGCAGCAATAAATACCGGAACGATTCAGAATTGCGTCATTGATGGAGGAGCGTTGACTGTCAATGGAGCAGATGCTAAGTTAGGGGCTATTACCGGACATAATCAGACTGGTGCGTCAATGATAAAGGATTGTAAGGTAAAAGGTAATGTGGTACTGACTGTTGCCGGTGGTAAAGTAAATGCCGGTGGATTGGCAGGTGTGAACGGATGGTGGTCTAAGGCACAAATACAAGGTTCTTCGATTGACAAGGAGGTATCCTTTGTATATAGAGGTAATGGTGAAGGTGCCATCGGAGGACTTGTGGGTTGGAATGTTCAGGGAACCATAACTGGCTGTTATTCTTTGATGACTATTACTGCATTTACAGCTGTGAATGCCGGTGGTCTGGTGGGAGGAAACGAAGGACCTGTAACCGCTTCGTTTGCTGCTGGTGAAATAGTGGCCAAAGCGTCCGGAAATATTGGTGGTTTGGTGAAAAATGGTGGAACTTTGACAGGATGTTATTCAACTTCTGTGCTTTCTGGCACTGCTTCTGTTACCATTTGTGGAATATCAACGGGATCAGTGACAGCAAACGAATGTTATTTTATGTCCGACGGAGTTTCGAATCCGGGTGGAAACTTACCAACTTCAACTAAGGTAAGCGATGCTGCTGCCCTTATTGACAAAATAGCATCCATGAATCAAGCGGTAGCTGGCTCTGGTTACAAGTATGTTGAAAATACAGGAACCGATAGTGCCAGAGTACCTTTACTCATTCAACCGGATGAATAATAACTGACAGGTATTAGTTTGAATCCCCTTATTTATCCTTGTTTTGTATATGAAGAGGACAAATAGGGGGATTCGTATCTGGAATATACTATCTTTGTATGTCGAAGACATCTTTGGGTTGATTGCGACAGACAACATGACATTCATTATAAAATAAAACTTTATATGAGACGAATCTTTGTTAGCTTACTGCTTTTATCTCTGTTTTTTATGGGTTATGCCCATGAGCCGGAATTTTCAACAGCCGGTTTCTTCCGGTTACCGGATACCGGGCGTGATGTGTACTCGATGAATCCTGCCTGGCGCTTTTATAAAGGAAGTGTGGTGGGTGCCGAAGCAAAAGAATTTGACGACAAAACCTGGCAGGTGGTGTCTTTACCTAATGGTATCGAGTATCTTCCTACTGAGGCTAGTGGTTGCATCAATTATCAGGGGGAAGTATGGTATCGTAAACACTTTACTCCATCCGAAGCATTGAAAGGAAAGAAACTGTTTCTGCACTTTGAAGCCATTATGGGTAAAAGTAAGATTTATGTAAACGGTAAATTATTGGCAGAGCACTTTGGAGGCTATCTTCCCGTATCGGTAGATGTGACTGATGCATTAAAGTGGGAGAGGACAATGTGATTGCGGTGTGGGCTGATAATAGCGACGATCCGACCTATGCGCCTGGAAAACCACAAGATGTGTTAGATTATGCCTATTTGGGAGGCATTTATCGGGATTGCTGGCTGATTGCACATAATTATGTGTTTATCACGGATCCGAATTACGAGAACGAAATAGCAGGAGGCGGACTGTTTATTGCCACAGATCGTGTATCGGAGCAATCGGCAGATATTCTCTTGAAAGCGCATATACGTAATGAAGACAAACAGGGCTTTGCAGGAAAAATTTCCTATTCTTTAGTAGACCGTGAAGGAAAAGAAGTGGCATCGTCAGATGTGAAACTGAATATCCGTAAAGGGACTGCGACAAGTCATAATGGAAAGATGAAAGTAGAGCAGCCGCATTTATGGACTCCTGAATCACCTTATCTGTATAATCTGTGTGTACGTATTTATGATAAGAATGGAAATGTAGTAGACGGTTATCGTCGTCGCGTCGGTATCCGTAGTATCGAATTTAAGGGAAAAGATGGCTTCTGGCTGAATGGAAACCTTATGGTAAACCTTTGAATGGGAGCTAATCGGCATCAGGATTTTGCAGTTGTAGGAAATGCGGTTGCCAATAGTATTCACTGGCGTGATGCCAAGAAACTGAAAGATTTGGGGCTGGAAGTAATCCGTAATGCACATTGTCCGCAAGACCCGGCTTTTATGGATGCCTGTGATGAACTTGGCCTGTTTGTTATCGTGAATACTCCGGGATGGCAATTCTGGAATGACGAACCCATTTTTGCCAAACGGGTTTATAATGATATACGTAATATGGTTCGCCGTGACCGTAACCATCCTTGTGTATGGCTGTGGGAACCAATCTTGAATGAGACATGGTATCCGGAAGATTTTGCCGGGCGTGTGAAAGGGATTGTTGATGAGGAATATCCTTATCCATCCTGCTATTCCGGTTGTGATGTGCAAGCCAAGGGCTCGCAATATTTTCCGGTGCAGTTTACCCATCCGATGGATCTTTCAAAACGTGATCCTAAAATAACTTACTTTACACGCGAGTGGGGAGATAATGTCGATGATTGGAGTTCGCACAATTCTCCAAGTCGCACAGCCCGTAACTGGGGAGAACAGCCCATGCTTATACAGGCTGCTCATTACGCTTCTCCTTATTATAATTACATTTGCTATGATGGTTTGTATAAAGAGTCTCCCTGGCATGTGGGCGGATGCTTGTGGCATTCGTTCGATCATCAGCGGGGATACCACCCGGACCCGTTCTATGGTGGATTGATGGATGTATTCCGTCAGCCTAAGTATTCTTATTATATGTTTAAGGCGCAACGTCCGGCTGTCGTTTCCGAGAGTTTGGCAGAAAGCGGACCGATGGTTTATATCGCTCACGAGATGACACCGTTCTCAAGCAGAGATGTAACGGTGTATTCCAACTGCGATGAAGTTCGTTTGACTGTGAATAAAGATGGGCAAACTTATACCTATAAAAAAGACAAGACACGAAAAGGAATGCCTTCTCCGGTAATAACTTTCCCCGGGATATTTGACTTTATGGTTGATAAGAAGATGACTCGTGAAAAGCATGATGCGGACGTCTATTTCCTGGCAGAAGGACTGATGGATGGCAAGGTGGTGGCTACACATAAAGTAATGCCCGCCCGCCGTGCAGAACAGATTCGTTTGAGAGTAGACAACGAAGGAATCGGACTGCGTGCTGATGGATCTGATTTTGTTACTGTTGTGGCAGAAATCACGGATAAGAATGGAAATGTAAAGCGTTTGAATAATTATTATATCAAGTTCTTTGTAGAAGGAGAGGGACGTATTTTGGGCGGAGCTAATGTCTTGGCAAATCCTGCTCCGGTGAAATGGGGCAGTGCTCCCGTATTGATCCAGTCGACCACGACTCCCGGAAAGATTAAGGTAAGAGCCAGTGTTTTGTTTGAGGGATCACAGATGCCTGTAAGCGGTGAACTGGAACTAACATCTTCCGTTCCAATGTATCCATTGATATTTGATAAGAAAGAAGAAGCGCTGCCTAAGCCATCCGAATCGTTCTCCATGGACAAGAAGAGTGATGCTGAACTGGAGTTGGAACGCCGCCGTCGTGAACTGAATGAATTAAAACTGAAAGAAGTGGAGCAACAACAGACAGATTTCGGTGAGAAAGTAGATTAAGACTACTCATTACAACAATTTACTGTTCCGGTGTGTTTTTTAGTAACCGGAGATAGAGAGTAAATGATATATTCTTTAGGCACGGGATACGCATTCCGTGCCTAATTTTTTATGTTTCATTTTTTATCTCTATCTTTGCGATACATAATAAATAAGGACGTATGGAAAAAATTGAAATAGAAGAGAAGATTGTAGCTATGCTAAAGACAGTGTACGATCCGGAGATTCCGGTCAATGTATACGATCTTGGACTGATTTATAAGATTGACGTCTCCGATAGTGGAGAAGCGGCACTCGATATGACGCTGACAGCTCCCAATTGTCCGGCTGCTGATTTTATTATGGAGGATATTCGCCAAAAAGTGGAGTCAGTAGAAGGAGTGAATTCCGCCACCATCAATCTGGTCTTCGAACCTGAATGGGATAAAGACATGATGAGTGAAGAAGCCAAATTGGAATTAGGTTTTCTTTAATCGTTCTATGTCAGGCAGTGCTCTGATTTTATAAGTTGTAATTCGTTATTAGATCTCGTAACTGGTAATTAAATGAAGAACATTTATTTTCTTTCCGATGCACATCTTGGTTCTCGTGCTATTGAGCACGGGCGTACTCAGAACGGCGTTTGGTGAACTTCCTCGATAGTATAAAGCATAAGGCTTCCGCCATTTATCTACTGGGAGATATGTTCGACTTCTGGTATGAATTCCGGCTGGTAGTTCCTAAGGGGTACACCCGTTTCTTGGGGAAGCTCTCCGAACTAACAGATATGGGTGTAGAGGTGCATTTTTTATAGGTAATCATGACATCTGGTGTGGAGACTATCTCACCAAAGAGTGTGGTGTCATCATGCATCGCGAACCATTGACTACTGAAATCTACGGAAAGGAGTTTTATCTTGCTCATGGTGACGGCTTGGGTGATCCGGATAAGAAGTTCAAGCTACTTCGTTCGATGTTCCACAGCAAAACTTTGCAAACGATGTTTTCTGCTATTCATCCCCGCTGGAGTGTTGAATTGGGTTTAACATGGGCTAAGCACAGCCGACAAAAACGGGCGGACGGAAAGGAACCGGATTATATGGGAGAAAACAAGGAACACTTGGTACTATATACCAAAGACTACTTGAAAAGCCATCCCAATATCAACTTCTTTATTTACGGACATCGTCACATTGAACTGGATTTGATGTTGAGCGCCACCTCCCGTGTGTTGATTTTGGGAGACTGGATTAACTTCTTCTCTTATGCCGTGTTTGACGGAGAGAATCTCTTTTTGGAAGAGTATATCGAGGGAGAGACACAGGTCTAATTATGTTTCAACAAAATAAAAGGTCAGGCATAATACGGAACAAAATATAAAACAAGGGCACAAAGAAGTAGCAGAAAAATAACCTGCCATCTTTGTGCCTTTGTCGTTAGAGAATCTTCAATGCTTATTAGTTAAATCTTCCTTTCTGCTCAAAACACCCGCTCGTTATTCGGCAAAGTTGGTGTATAAGCGGAACTCGTGTGCAGGAACACTGATCTTTTTTTCTCCCTCCACGGGATTCCCATTTTCCAGATATAGATACCATGTACCTTCAGGAATAGTATAATCGATAGATGCATTGGTGAAATTCGCATACACATGAAGTTGTTTCCCATTCACAGCTTTCAATGTCAGTGTACGTCCATTATCCCAATCATTATAACTGACTTTCCAGGTAAATTGAGAAGAAGCGTTGAATAAATCGGAGTGTGTTGTCCGTAGAGTGATTAGTTTTGTATAAATATCTACCAAGCTTTTACGCTCTGTCTGATATTCCCAAAGGACTGGTTTCTTTCCGGTACGTCCATTTTCGTCTATTGAAATATCATACCCCATTTCGCCGAATTGCCAAAGCATTTTCGGACCTGGAACCGTAAAGAAGAATGCGGCGTTGGATGATAACTGTTTGAGCCGTTCGGACAGGTTGGTTTTTAAGGCTCCATTTCCGTATTCAATCTGTTTATAGGCACACCGCTCTTCGTCATGACTTTCCATATAGCCCACAAATTGATTCGGACGGGTGGTGTCATATAATCCGGAGAAATCACTATTATCTTTCCAGCCCATAGCCGACTGACAATAAGAATGGTTCATATTCCTCCAAAAATGAATTCCTTCTGTGGCTAAAGTTGTTTCTTCATTTGCACAGAAATGTTCCATGGTAACCATTGCATCTTCTTTGACAGCTTTTACGGCTTCGTAGTATTCTTTCAGTACTGATACACGAGCAGGGTCGGTTGCCGCCAAATCATCATCACCTGTTGTCTGTTTCTGTGTGAAACCTTTGGTGAAATCGAAACGGAAACCGTCGATGTGGTAAGTATCTAACAGATATTTCAGGTTGCGTTTGACAAAAGCTTTGTTTGTTCTGAAGTGTGATTGAAATCATCCGGTGAAAAAACATACTTCTGATGCGGTGTTACAGCGTTCAGCCATGGATTCTTAGTGGAAGGGCGGTTATTAAACGTATCCCAGTACATACGGGCAAACGGATTATCATTGTTCGTATGGTTGTAGACTACATCGAAAATAACGGCGATTCCATTCTGATGGCAGGCGTCAATAAAAGCTTTATATTCATTTTGAGTTCCATACGAGGCATCCAGTGCAAAGTATAGTCCGGTGTTGTATCCCCAACTGTCATTACCTGCAAATTCTTGTACAGGCATCAGTTCGATAGCATCTATTCCCAGTTCTTTTAAGTAAGGCAGCTTTTCCATTGCTCCTGCCAGATTTCCACTGGAAGTAAAATCCCGCAACAAGAGCTCATAGATAACCGGATTTTCTTTATTCTTCATCTCAAATTCTCCGGCACTCCATTGATAGGGTTGTGGGTTTGTGCTTACGACTGATACGTAAGGTGCTTGTGCGCCAGTGGGAAAGTTGGTATCCACTCCCTTTTCCAATGCTTGCTCACAATAAGGATCGCACAAGTAAGTACCGCCATCCGAAGCACTGTACACAAAGTACTGGAACTGTGTTTCACCGGCAGTCAATTCCTCCAGAGTGATCCACCAGCAATGGTTTGTTTCGTCATATTTCATCATGTAGCGACTATCCAGTTTCCAGTTGTTGAAATTACCTGTTACAAATACACAATCTTTATGACCGCCCTGACTGTCTTATCATATAATACAAGCGTTATCGAAGTGGCCGAATGGATATGAATACCCTCTTTTTCTTCTCCGGATATGGGGAGAGGGGCTTTTTGCGGTTCTTCCCAGATAAATCCGTTTTGACTATCTTCTACTAAAGTTGCGTAATCGTAGGTTTGTTGGCTACCTTCCGCATCACGTACAATCAGGTTAATGGTCTGTAAGGGAGTAGATGGAGCAACAGAATAGAAATGGCGGATAGATGAGGAAAGGGTGATACTCCACACATTGTCCTTTGTCTTTTTCAGTCTGTATTTATTCTGATTATCTCCCCATGTAGGTGCACCTGTCCAGTTTGCTCCTGTTCCGGAGTGTAAGTACAAGTCGTCAGCGTAACCATAGAAGTTACTTCCTTCGGGTGCTTTGAAGGTGATAGTCAGTGGTTCATCCGCTTTAGGAATAGCCGGATCAAAATTAAATCCGTCGTGGAGAACTTGTTCTTCCGGGGCAGGATCAGTTCCGGACGAAGGACGCTCGCCCGGCATCAACGGATCATCATCTGAACAAGCTCCAAAGCTGTTGAGTATCAGCAATAAAAGGAGCCAAATATATTTAAAGTCTTTCATAAGCCTTATTTTAGAATTCTTCTTCCAATGTAGTGGTACTATATTTAGCTTTGAGTGTGTCAGATTTCGATCATATCTCAAATCTCCTCTTTCCCGAAGAAGGAGACTTGAGATATGATCGTAATTGATTCTACTCGTTGTGCTGTTTAAGAGTGTCTGATAGTTATTCGACTTTACCTTTGCCTGTCGTAAGTTAATATGGACTTTCTGACCGGCTTTTACATTACATTCGTAGCCAAGTTCGCTTAGATTATCCGATACGTTCTTATTCTCACGGTAAACGATAGTACCATCGCCTTCATTAGCCAGATCAAGTGTAAATTCGCTCTTCCACCAGCCTCCGGCATCTACAGCCGTAGTAGAAATACGTGCCATGCCTGTAACGGTTGCTGCCGGTGATATGAAGTCGCTTGTTTTATCGGTCGGAATCCTGAACAAGGTCGTTTCATCGCAATTCCACGAATTGTTAATCACACCTCCCAACAGGTAAACTTCCGGCAAACGGAATGAAATTGTTTTTCCTTCTGTAGTCACTGCGACAATTACCAGATACCATCCGGATTTACCAATGCCAATATTGCCTCCTGAGGATGTTAATTCGGCGAAATCAATTGCTTCCGGAGATAAGATTTCTTCGTCATAACCAAAGTCTCCTTCCCATTTTCTAACCGGAGCAAACTTGATTTGGTCTCCCGCCGTATAATATTGTATACTCCAGAACATTCCGGGAGTCTGTGTGACAGGAACCATTTCAGGAGCTACTGCCCAATCCCACCCAAGACTGTACGGAGATCCATTGATGTACATGTGCTCGGGTAGATCCTCCTTGATTGTGTATGTATAATCTTCTACATTAATCGTAATTTTCATTTTCTTTCCGCCGGCGCAGGTGAGATTATCCGGGTCGGCTCCTTCTTTATCCCTGAAAGCCAATAATCCCGGATCCGGATCTTCTATTACTTTGGAAGCACCCAAGGCTCTTTGCCAGGCATCCGGAGCTTCTATCGCACTTCCCGGGACAATCTTGAAATCAAACTTCTCTTCCGACTCGACGACTACTGAAAAGAGATACTGATTGTCTTTGTCTACTTCGAGCTTTGTGGCTGTCGATTTGTCCATCTGCCAGCTGTTTAGATCACCTACTATATAGTATTCCGTATCCACAGCCGGAGTTGCGACCGGAGTGATGGCAGATTGCATTTCCGGGTATTCAGTCAGTGAAGTTGCTTCACCGTTGGTTGTCATGACTACCGGTGTCAGCTTTAAAGTGACTTCGCGCTCTAAAGATTTTTTGTGACTTATACAAACTTGCCACTTTTTGGTCAAGTTCTGTCAACCTGACTTTTATATTCCCATCTTTTACTTTTGACGGTAGATTTAATATCTGCCCTTCGGCAACTAATTCTATATTACAAGCTGTGAGTGAGAAGTTTTCTGCAATCGAAGAAACAGAGGCGATTACCACAGAATCGCCCGGCTGTTCTTCAAGTTTCATACTGGCAACCGGAGTTATATCTACCATTGCAGTTATAGCTTCTTCCTGGGGATTGGACTGGGGATCAGCCCAGTCCTTAAAATCTTCATCGCAAGCGGTGAAAGCTGCCGAAGCAAGCAACAGACACGCCATATATGATAATCTTTTCATGATATTCAGTTATTAAAGTTAACGATTATTGAGTAACGGAACCTGTTTTCTGAACAAGTTCAGATTTATTTTCTGCCCTGCCTTAACGTTTATCGCATATTCAGGACCTATTTCCGACCAACTGTCAATCACACTTTTGTTTTCACGGAACACGATTTTTCCATTAGGTATAGCGAACTCCGTACGCCACCAGTCTTCTCCCGGAACTTTGACGGACATACGCAATTCTCCGCCTCCGGTGCATACCGGTGAAACAAAGTCTGCATCTGCGTTGTTGGTGCTTGGAATTTGCCTTTATCGCCGAATGTCCAATCTCCTATAGCATTGCCTATCAGACAAACTTCGCCCGGAGCAATATCCAGCGTAAAGGCATAATCAGTCCCTTTGATGCTTACAGACATGATCACTGTATACCAGCCTGTGACATTAACGCTGATATTTTGTCCGCCAAATCCATCATCCGATCCGGTGAATGCATCCGAGGCTATTGTCAGACGTGGATCGTTGAATCCGATGTATTCTCCTTCTTTAGTACCGAACTTGAACATATCAGTGCCTCCGAAATAGAATAAACCGAAGAACTTGGACATTCCGTTTACTGCTGCCAAAGGCACCCAGTTGCTCCAATTACTACCTGCCATCGAGCCATTGATAAATATACTGGAAGGTAATTCGAGAGGCGGTACAGCTGTTATATCCCAATACTTGGAAGTTCAATTACATTCGAAAAAGCGATGCCACGACCACTATTGGTCAGTTCCGCTTTCAGGCGTACATAAACGGGTATGGGAGTGGTCGGAAATTCTTCATCGGAGGATGCACTCCACAAGTCTCCCAGTGCCAATGCAAATTCTAAAGCTTTCACTTCCATTTTGGCAGAAGAATGGGTAGTACCCAAAGTTGTATAATTAGCTTCCGTATTTGTCTCTGCATGAGCGTCAACGAAATTTTCTTCCAGTGAAATTTGTACTGAATAAGTGGTTGCCATCGGAATCCCGTAATCCGGTTGTGTACAGGTTAATTCCAATGATTCGGAGTTTTTAAGGTCGTACACGTTGTTGGAAGCAAAAGCTGGCACATTCAGTACGAACGTATCCGGTTCGTTCAACACAGGGTTGCTGTCACGGTCTGCTTCACAGGCGGACAGAGCTAGTAGCCCCATTGTCAATGTAAATAGTTTATATAGGTTTTTCATTGTTTTCAGTCTTTAAAACGTGAATAAAGGTTCTATCAATATCCCGGATTCTGAGTCATATTTGTATTCGTCAGCGTTTCTGTTTTCGGTATCGGATAGAGATTATAGATCGAACTCACACCGTTTCCTTCAAAGGAACCGCCTTTCCAATCCCAGAGGTAGGTGCTTGAGGTGAAATAGCCATAACGGATCAAATCTGTGCGTCTGAATCCTTCCAGATACAATTCGCGGGCACGTTCATCCAGAATATAATCTAATGTCAGGTTATTGGCAGAGGGTATTTCTGTTGCTTTGGCACGGTCTCTGAGGGCTTTGATATCCAACCAGGCATTTTGTTGTGCATTTGCGCCGCCTGCTCTCAAATAGGCTTCCGCGCGAATCAGATAAGCTTCCGCCAAACGGAAGAACGGAATGTCCGTATCAGGAATTTTAGCATCGTGAGCGGGTTGTCCGTCCGAGCGCAGATTACTCCATTTCATAAATGAAGTCCGTCGGTGAATTTACCTACACTTTCCAGTTCGGCTTTGCGACCGGTTGTATAGAACAAGGCGCGTTCATCTTTTGCAGCAGCCTGCACATCTCTCACATTCTGCCATTTATTATCGGTATATTCGGTGAAAGGAATATCCTCACTGTTTGCGAAGAACTTGTCAACCAGTGCTTTGCGTGTACGGATACATTCCCAAGGGTCATTTGTTCCGCGATTCGGCATGTCGCTCTTTTGCGTTGCAGCAATCAGGAAGTAACTTCCTCCGTAACTCTTTGCTTGTACACCATCCTGACGGATAGAAGGATGATTTCTTTTTTAGCATCGGGATTTTCATCATTGTCTGCCATAAAAAGTTGTTCGTAATTTCCACACAATCCGTATCCATTGGAGGGATCGAGCACTTTGCGGCATAGGTGATAGCATCATTCCAACGCGGTTGTCCGGTGTATACTTCGGCATTGAGATACAAACGGGCACGCAGCAACCAGCAAGCAGCTTTGTCGGCACGTCCGAAAGGAGCTTGACGCGGTTCGCTCATATCATTTTCGATGCTTTCCAGTTCGCTTTCAATATAAGCGAACAGTTCGGAGGCCGTCTTTTGAGGAGGATTCTCTTTGGAGAAGTGTTCGGTGAAAGGAGCTTTTCCGAAGGTGTCCATCAGATAATAGTAAAATAAGGAACGGAGAAAACGGGCTTCGGCACGTTGCTGAACGGAGGTAGCATCCTCTTTTCCGGCGATCTGATTCAGGAAGAAATTGCAGAGTGTGATATTATATGCTAAACGATTATATAATATTTCTGTCTGCTGATGAGAGGAGTTCCAACGCATATAAGTTAGTTCGGGGATACCGGCATTTTCTTGCCAGGTCCATATCATCTCATCAGTGCCATATTCATTGTTAGTGAAAAGAGCGCGATAGAAACAGGATTGACCTTCGTCCTTTACTGCGATATCCGGATCTTCGCTCAATTTTTGTCCGGTAAGTCCCAGTGAAGCGTATAGTTTGGTAAAGTACATATCTTGGTCGAAGGTGGCAGTCATCTGAGGATCGATTGGAGATATATCCAGGTCATTGATACAGGAGGTCATTCCGGTGGTCAGGCTAAGGAACAACGCTGCTGAAACTATTGATTTTATATATTTGAACTTCATAATAGTCTACTTTTTAATAAATTACAATCTTAGAACTGAAGACTTAGCCCGAACAGGATAGTGATCGGATGAGGATAAATGTTCCTGTCAATACCTGCTACTCCGGCATCATTTCCTGAACTGATAACCGATTCAGGATCGAGTCCTGTATACTTGGTGATAACGAAGGGATTCTGTACAGTACCGTAAATACGGCCGTTGATACCTTTATAAGCCTGGGACTTCAGTAAATTTTTGAAGCTATAACCTACTGTTATGTTATCACAACGCAAGAATGAAGCATTCTCAACGAAACGATCGGACAGATAATAGTCTCCCTTTCCTTCAATCCCAGATTCACGGCAGCTGTCGGGCGGTTGGAATAGTATCCATGATTAAAGATTCCTCCCTTGCCGACACTGGATTTACTGGCCAGTACGTCATTGTACACATAGTTATTCAGGCTGGCACGGAGGGCAAAGCTTAAATCCCAATTTTTATAAGTGAATTTGGAAGTCAGTCCCATCAATACGTCAGCGGCAGGTTTTTTATAGATATATTTGTCCGAAGCGTTGATGACACCATCTCCGTTACGGTCTACGAACATGTTTTCAATCGGTTTTCCATCCTTATCATACACTTGTTGGTAAACGAAGAATGAGTTCATCGGATAACCTACTTTCTGTACCTGGCAGGTTGCACCGCTAATACCAGTAGATACACCTCCGGTTTCTACATAGTAATTAGAATCATCTCCTCCGGTCAGTTTAGTGATTTCATTTTTGTTCCAAGTGATGTTATATCCCAAGTCCCAGACAAAATCTTTGGTTACAATAGGTTTGGCATTGATGGTGAATTCAAGCCCCGTATTTTTTAATGAACCGATGTTGCTGATCAGTTGGGTATTAAAGTTAGTCCCCGCCGCAATCTTTACGGTATTGATTAAATCGTCGGTTTTCCGGTAATAGTAATCCATCGAGCCGGAGATACGTCCGTTCAGGAAAGCAAAGTCGAAACCTGCGTTATAAGTCGTTGTCTCTTCCCATTTCAGGTCTTCGTTATAAGCTTTAGGACGCATAGTGCCATAATAGGTATCCCCGAAAGGATAATAACCTCCGGCTGCGTTGACGCGGTACAGTGCCATATAAGGGAAATCATAATCGTCGCCTAAGTTCTGCTGACCCGTGATACCCCATCCGAGGCGGAGTTTCAGATCTGACAATACTTCTACGTTTTTCAGGAAATTTTCTTCTTTCAGTTTCCATCCCAAAGCAACAGAAGGGAAGCTACTCCAACGGTTGTCTTTAGAGAAACGGGAAGAACCGTCCTGGCGGAAAGTGGCTGTCAGCAAATAACGGCTAAGTAATGTATAATTTACGCGGGCAAAATAAGAAACTAATGTACTGTGATGTCCCCAGGCTGTTTGTGAGCGCAGATTCGGATTGTAGGCTTCGCCTGTTAACGGATTTGTTCCTTGTCCGACTTTATATCCGGTATAGTGGAAATGTTGCTCTTCACCACCCAGTATTACGTCGACATAATGATCCCCGATTTCTTTGGAATATTGTGCATAGGCATTCACCGACAGGTTATATTTGTAGCCGTAGTCAGTCCCGTTCCAACCATAGTAATAAGAGCCCGGGGCATAAGGTGAATTTACATTCTTTTCCTTACCTTCCGAGTAGTCACCGCCTACGTTAGCATGGATATGTAGGTCAGGGAGGAAGTGGAATTTATAGTCTACTTCTACATTGCTGATAAAACTGGTGTTTCTGGAAGTATGTTTCTTTAGTTTCAGTAGGGAAACAGGGTTGGCGGTTGAATTACTTTCCAGTGTAAGCGGCCATTCCGGATCGTTATATGAACTACCGTCACTGGTCGGTTGGTAGAATCCACCGAAGTTTTTGTACATGTCCGAAGAGTCATATACAGGTTGGGTCGGGTCCATGGTCAAAGCTGCGCCGATAGCCCCGTCGTCAGCATAACGTTGGTTGGCCCACATCATTTAGCATTGATATTGAACTTCAGGTGATCTTTAAAGAAAGAGGGTGTCAGATTGACGGAGGCGGTATAACGCTCGAAATTAGATGTCATCAGGATCCCATTCTGATTGGTGTAACCGAAAGAAACACGATAAGGCATATTTTTCAAACCACCGCTTACAGTCACGTTATGGTCTGTACTAACGGCTGTCTGGAAAATTTCTTTCTGCCAGTCAGTGTTTGCTTCACCGAAGGGGCTTGGAGCATTTCCTTCACCATAAAGTTTGGATACGTATCCTTTGAATTCATTGGCATCCATTACGTCTATTGTCTTTTGCAGTATACCGGCGGAAACGTTACCTTCATAGTTCACCTGTGGTTTGCTGCCTGCTTTCCCTTTCTTTGTAGTGATGATAATCACACCATTAGAAGCACGTGAACCATAGATGGCGGTGGCCGAAGCATCTTTCAAAACAGTGAAAGTTTCGATGTCATTCGGGTTTACCATTGCCAAAGGATTAGTCAAACCTTGCACACCGCTATTATCCATTGCCAGTCCGTCGATAACGATCAACGGATCGTTTTTGGCGTTCAATGATGAACCACCGCGAATACGAATCGTAGCTCCTCCACCCGGAGTACCGCTGGAAATTACATTCACACCGGCTATTTTACCTGTTATCATATCCTGTGCGCTGGTGGTTACTCCTTTGCTGATTTATCCGGCTTGATGGCAGTAACTGATCCCGTCAAGTCGTTTTTCTTTACTGTTCCGTAACCTACAACGACTACGGCGTCCAATACTTGAGAGTCATCTTCCAGTGTGACCATTACCGAAGGAGCTGCTTTAATTTCTGCTGCTTTGTAACCGACGAATGTAATGGACAGAATAGAATTTTGAGGAACATTCAATGTGAAGTTACCGTCAAAGTCAGTGATGGTACGTTGTGGTACCTTGGCAATGACATTGGCGCCAATCACGGGTTCGCCCATAGCATCTTTCACATGTCCTTTGACTGTGATTTGCCTGTGCATAGCGCCCAATGATAAAAACATCCCTATTAACAAGGGA
>ENA-OQJH01000804-OQJH01000804.1-human-gut-metagenome-genome-assembly--contig:-NODE-804-length-15383-cov-2.191335_pt1 | contig 15383 bp, 27 predicted proteins | sample MGYA00242597_ERZ504763 | MGnify/ENA primary metagenome ERZ504763 (study PRJEB26092, sample SAMD00036359) | human gut metagenome | host: Homo sapiens | study: EMG produced TPA metagenomics assembly of... | reverse complement strand
TGATGGTGATATTACCTGTACCTGGTACTAAATATACTCTGGCGATATATTTTTCTTCTGCCTGTTCCGTAAATTTTGCGCTAGCATGATACTTTCTTCCTCCGATCCTCATTAAATGTTAAACTTCTGGTTTCTGTGCTGCCTGCTCATGCTCTGGGCCTGCATATACATGAAGCTTTGTAAACATGCTTCTTCCCAGAGGTCCCTTTGGAAGCATACCCTTAACTGCTAACTCAACAACCTTCTCAGGCTTCTTAGCATCATTTCACGCAGAGTGGTTTCTCTCATGCCACCTACGTAATCAGAGTGGTTGTAATATACTTTCTGATCTAACTTCTTGCCGGTAACTTTTACCTTATCAGCATTAACTACGATTACATAATCACCACAGTCAATGTGTGGGGTAAAGATTGGCTTATTCTTTCCTCTTAAAACTTTAGCTACCTCAGATGATAAACGTCCTAATGTATAACCTGTAGCATCAACTACGTACCATTTTCTCTCAATTGTCGCTGGACTAGCCATAAAACTCTTCATTGGTTAACCTCCTGTTAATTTCAACCTAAATTACATCTTTTCAGATGATCGCTATATGTGATAAATATTGGGAAGTATTTATCAATGAAATGCTCCGCTCCGGGGCTTTGGATGAGCATTTACTCTCAACGTCACAGTTTCTTATTATATAATATCTGTTTTGCCATGTCAAGCCATTTTCTTGGCTAAATCCTTATATTTTCAAGGATTTTTCCATTTTAATCCTGATATTCCATTCCCACTAACATCAGACCTTTTGCAGGCGCTGTTGGACCTGCCGCCGCCCGGTCACAGGCTGCAAGGATATCCGGCATTTCCTCCGGTTTTCTCTGGCCCATTCCCACTGCCATAAGGGTTCCTGCAAGGATGCGGACCATATTATAAAGGAAGCCGTTTCCCCGTACCCGTATGGTGATCACATCATTACTGTCTTTTTCTATATCAATACTGTATACAGTACGCACAGTATCTAATACCTGGGTACGAACATTGCAGAAACTTTTATAATCATGTTCTCCTGTCAGCAGTTTGGCAGCCTGGCGCATCTGATCCAGGTCTAAGTCAAAATGGCAGAAATGGGTGTACAGACGCAGGGACGGTACTTCCATCTTGCGGTTTAATATTTTGTATTCATATGTCTTGATACAGTGATGTTTTCTCGGATGCCAGTCCGGTTCCACTTCCATAGATGACTGAATGCGGATGTCTTCCGGGAGCCGCTGGTTTAAAGCGAAACAGATCTTGTCCGCAGGCATACGGTGTTCTGTGTCAAATACTGCCACATTTCCCATAGCATGAACGCCGGAGTCTGTGCGGCTGGCTCCGATCACTTCAATAGGTTCCCCTAAAGCTCTGTCAGTTTTCATTTAACACCTGTTCAATGGTCACTGCTCCCGGCTGTACCTGCCAGCGTGATAGTTGGTCCCGTCATAGGCCACTCTCAGAAGGACCCTTTTTTCATGTTTCTTTTCTCCTTATACTTTCCTGCGTCCCATATATTTTACTGCTTATACTGTTTCTTATCTTTTATTGTATACAGGATACATTTACAGATAAACCCTGGAAGCAATGATCAGCACAAAATACAGTGCAAAGACCATATATGCCTCATAGTCTTTCTGGCTGTACTGCAACGGTTTCATCTTGGTCCTTCCTTCGCCGCCGCGGTAACATCTTGCCTCCATTGCCATTGCCAGGTCTGTTGCTCTGCGGAAAGCAGAGATAAATAACGGTACTAACAGCGGGATCATGGCTTTTGCTTTCTGTACCAGATTTCCAGACTCAAAATCAGCGCCCCTTGCCATCTGGGCCTTCATGATCTTGTCTGTTTCCTCTACTAAAATAGGAATAAAACGCAGTGCAATAGACATCATCATAGAGATCTCATGTACCGGTACATGGAACCGCTTTAAAAATCCCAATCCCTTTTCCAGACCATCTGTCAGCTGGTTCGGAGTGGTAGTCAATGTCATAAGGGAAGAACCTACTACCAGGTAGATCAGGCGCACTGCCATAAAACCTGCAAGGCGGATTCCTTCCCAGGTGATCTTAAAGATCCAGAAACGTACCAGTTCGCGTCCCGGTGTAAGGAACAGATTAAAACTGACACTGATCAGTAATAAGATCACAATGGCTTTTAATCCCTTTAAGATAAAACGCACCGGAACTTTTGTCAGTACGATCACAGCAGCCAGTGCTATGGTCCCTAATAAATATCCCCATATATTATTTGCCACAAAAAGGGACAGGATAAACACCATTGTCCCAAAAAGTTTGGTTCTTGGATCCAGACGATGGATCAGGGAATCCACCGGATAATATTGTCCTAATGTTATATCTCTCAGCATTTTTATACCTGCCGCTTTCTCTTTTTATCCCACAATGCCAGGATCGCCTCTTTTGCTTCTGCCACTGTAGTAATATCACTGTCAATATCCAGTCCTTTTTCTTTCAGATCATGGACCAGATAAGTTACCTGAGGCGCTGCCAGACCAATGGCTTCCAGTTCTTTATAATGGCGGAATACTTCTCTTGGAGTTCCGTCAAACACTTTCTGTCCATGGTTCATAACGATCAGTCTGCCTGCATATCTGGCAACATCTTCCATACTGTGGGATACCAGGATAATAGTCATCTTCGCTCTGTATGCAGCTTTGAGATCTGTCTAAGATCTCATCCCTTCCTCGCGGGTCAAGACCTGCTGTTGGTTCATCTAAGATCAGGACTTCCGGCTCCATTGCAAGCACACCTGCTATGCAACTCTTCGCTTCTGACCACCGGACAGTTCAAATGGTGACTGGCTGTAATAAGACTCACCCAGGCCTACCAGACTTAAAGCTTTTTTCGCCTTTTCCTTTGCTTCTTCTTCAGAAAATCCCTGGTTTTTCGGTCCGAAACATACATCTGTCAGTACATCGATCTCAAAAAGCTGGTGTTCCGGGTACTGAAATACCAGTCCTACCTTGGAACGAAGCTTTTTCATATCATATTTATCTTCGTAAATATTTTCTCCATTATAATACAAAGCGCCGGAGCTGGCCTTGATCAGTCCGTTTAAATGCTGGATCAATGTGGATTTTCCGGAACCGGTATGTCCGATAATGCCTACAAACTCCCCGTCCTGGATCTCGAAATTCACATCAAAAAGGGCATGCTGCTCAAAGGCCGTACCATTTCCGTATACATAATTCAGATCAACTGCTTTTATCGACATGTTATTCTCCTATTTTTCATCTGAAAGCAACGCTGTAAGCTGTTCTACCAGCTCCTGTCTGCTTAAGATCCCCTCTGTCAAAGGCATTCCTGCTTCTTTTAACTCAAATGCCAGTTCTGTTGCCTGAGGTACATCCAGTCCATGTTCCTTTAATTCCTTCACACGGGAAAAGATTTCTTTTGGTATTCCATCCATGATCACTTTTCCGTCGTCCATAACGATCACACGGTCTGCATCAATGGCTTCTTCCATATAATGAGTAATAAGAAGGACTGTAATTCCTTCTTTTTTTATTCAGTTCATGAACCGTGCGTATTACATCTTTTCGTCCATTTGGGTCCAACATGGCAGTAGGTTCATCTAAAATAATACACTGAGGACGCATGGCCATAACACCGGCAATGGCAACTCTCTGTTTCTGACCGCCGGACAGCTTGTTGGGAGACTGTTTTCTGTATGCCGTCATCCCTACTGCTTTCAGGCTTTCATCTACCCGCTTCCAGATCTCTTTTGTTTCCACACCAATATTTTCCGGTCCGAAACCTACATCTTCTTCTACAATATTTCCAATGATCTGGTTATCCGGGTTCTGGAACACCATTCCTGCTGTTTTGCGCACATCCCAGATGTGTTCTTCATCTTTGGTATCCATCTCACCCACCCATACAGTACCTTCTGTTGGAAGGAGAAGACCATTGATGTGCTTTGCAAAGTAGATTTTCCGGAACCATTATGTCCTAAAACTGCCACAAAACTTCCCTTTTCTATATCCAGGTCAACACCGTCTATGGCACGCTTTACTTCTTCTATTTTCTCTTCTTCATCTCTTCTGATATATTCGTAGATCAGTCTGGCTGTTTTTATAATTCCCATGACGTTCCTTTCAAAGTGATGTTGTTGATAAAAAGTCAGCTGCTACGTGCCTTTGGCACTCCCACAGCTGTCACAATTGTAGATGATATCATAGTATAAGTCAAGAAAAAGCCACCTTTTCAGGCAGCTTTTTCGTATATACGTATGATTTATTTTTTATATTTTAATGGTTCCATACACCATCTGCATCTACCTGAAAGCCTCCAATAGAAGTACTTACAGCCTTGGAGCCATCTCCCGGATAGAAGTAATACCATTTACCGGAAATCTGATACCAGCCTTCCATCATCACACCGGACTGGTTGATGAAATAAGTCTTTCCGCTGATGGTCAGCCAGCAGTTGGAGATCATGGCACCTTCCGGACCACCCTGGTTTGGATTTAAGTAGTACACTTGTCACCTTCTTTTACCCACCAGTTCTCATACCGCCATTAGTGGTGTCAAAATAATACCAGTGATTATCTTTCTGCTGCCAGCCTTTCAGCATCTTTCCGCTGTTATCAAAGAGATACCATTTATTATTCCACTGCAGCCAGTTATTCTTTACATAATTGCCATCCGGGTATTTAAAATACCAGTCGTTGTTATCCTGTTTCCAGCCAGCATCCGTAGTACCGCCTCCAGGGGTGATACCACCGCTGTTACTTCCATTGGAACTGTTGTCCTGTCCAGAGCCATCTGATACATCATCTTCATCAATATACTTGCTGTCTGACTCGGTCCATTCACTCTTCTTACCATAGCGCTTCTGCTCATCTGTATGAGGAACAGTACGTACTTTAAAGGTATAATCTCCTTCTTTTGTCATATAAGGATAGAAATTGTAAGAAGTACCATTGTAATCTTCCAGTTTCTTCATAACTGTGGAACCCTTATATAAGATCACATCATAATAACCGGTCTTATCATCTGGTGCTTTCCAGGTTGCTTTTCCTTTTCCGCTTCCCCATTCAGCTTCCTTTGGTGCTTCATAAGTGCCCTTTACCCCATTGACACGAAGAACCACTTTTAAACTGCTGCCGCTCTTACTGCAGGATACAAATTCACCGCCGCTGATGCTTACCTTGCTTGAGCCATAGCTACTGCGAAATCTGTATTCATACTTTGAGCTGGATGAAGAGTCTGGTTCCAGCCATACAGTGATCTTTGGAGTATCTCCGATAGACACATCTTTATTATTGGTCCATTCAGCAGACTCTACACTGTATTTGTCTGATGTAGTATAAACCTTTGTTCCGGAATCATCTTTGGATGTTCCTACACTGTCACCGCTGTTGACCTCATCTCCTGCATCCAGGTCAACTTCTACTTTCAGGGAAATATTCGTAATATACTGATAGTCAGATGCTGCCAGTGCCTGAACAGGAAGTGCGGTAGTAAACATCCCTGCTGTCAGCAGCATACATACCATTCTTTTTAAATTCAACATAAGCCATACCCTCCTCCATTTTGTACTTTCATTATAAAGCAGGATATGGGTTTTATCAACTTACGATATTCTTTCAAACCTCTGACGGAATACAGCATCGCTCACAAAATCCGCAAAAAAGACTGCAGATACCTTTGACAGTACCTGCAGTCGCCTGCATAACTATATTCAGATCAATATAAGTTAATGATTAAACTAACTCAAGCAGAACTTCCATAGCTGCATCGCCCTTACGCTGGCCGATCTTAACGATTCTGGTGTAACCACCATTGCGGCTAACGTACTTAGGAGCAACTTCATCAAATAACTTAGCTACCAGATCAACAGACTTGGTGCCGTTCTTCTTTCCAGCTGCCTGGGTAGGAACCTCAGTTACACCGTAAAGAACCTTTAACATCTGTCTTCTAGCGTGAAGTCTGGAAGCGCTGTCCTTCTTGATTTCCTTCTCAACTTCATCGTAAACAGTTACTTTCTTGCCGTCTACTACTTCTTTAACGCGCTTGCCGTTGCATCTTTACGAGCAACCTTAGCAGTAACCTTTACAGTCTCGAAGTTATCTTTTTCCTTAACAGCCAGTGCGATCAGACCCTCAGCAACTTTGCGGATCTCTTTTGCTCTGGTTTCAGTTGTTTTGATGTGACCATGATATAACAGTGCAGTTACCTGGCTTCTGATCATAGCCTTTCTCTGATTGGATGTTCTTCCTAATTTTCTATATCCTGCCATTATTCTTTCCTCCTGATCGGTGGAACACCTTTCCATGCATCATCGGACTTACTGGTAGAGGCGCATCTTACCCACCTGTTTATTTTTTATAGTGGCAACCCGCGCCATGCTTCATTGGACTTACTGGCTAAGGTTATGTGGGGACTTCCCACAGCTTTCAATCATAACTTATGCTTCGTCACTAGGATTCAGCTGTAAGCCTAATTCTTTTAACTTGGCAAGTACTTCCTCTAAGACTTACGGCCAAGGTTACGAACTTCATCATATCCTCAGAAGTTCTGTTGCACAGTTCTTCTACCGTATTGATTCCGGCTCTCTTCAGACAATTGTAAGAACGAACAGAAAGTTCCAGTTCGTCGATGTTCATCTCAAGTACTTTTTCTTTCTCATTGTCTTCTTTCTCTACCATGATCTCAGCGGTCTTGGCATTTTCAGAAAGGTCAATGAAAAGATTCAGATGCTCGCTTAATACCTTTGCAGCAAGGCTGACTGCTTCATCAGGAGCCAGGGTGCCGTTAGTATAAATTTCCAGAGTCAGCTTGTCATAGTCTGTCTGCTGTCCAACACGGGTGTTGCAACAGCCATATTAACACGCTCAACTGGAGTATAGATAGAATCAACTGCGATCACACCAATTGGAAGATCTGCATTCTTGTTCTTGTCAGCGCTTACATATCCACGGCCCTTGGTGATAGTCAGTTCCATATAGAACTTGCTGTCAGCGCCGCCGCTTAAAGTTGCGATTACCTGATCCGGATTCATGATCTCGATATCAGCATCTGCCTGAATATCAGCAGCTGTAATCACGCCTTCGCCTTCAAACTCAATGTATGCAACCTTCGGTTCATCGGTATCGCTGTTGTTCTTGATCGCTAAGCTTTTGATGTTCATAATGATCTCAGTTACATCTTCCTTAACACCTGGAATAGAACTGAACTCATGCAAAACGCCATCGATTTTTACCTGACTCACTGCGGCTCCGGGTAAAGAAGAAAGCATAATTCTTCTCAGGGAATTGCCCAGTGTAGTACCGTAACCTCTTTCAAGTGGTTCAACTACAAACTTGCCGTATCTCTTGTCTTCTGAAATCTCTGCGATTTCAATGTTTGGTTTTTCAAAATCGAACACTAATAGCCCCTCCTTTTTGGGTTTCTATCAAATATCGAGGGTTAAATCCAGCAAAGTATACCTGTCCAAAATAAGACAGGCATACTTTTCAATCTTTCATATATTGATGGATTATTTGGAGTACAACTCGACGATAAGCATCTCATTTACTGGAACATCAATTTCATCTCTGGTTGGCAGTTCCTTAACGGTACCGCGCAGATTTTCCTGATCAGACTCCAGCCATGCAGGAACCATACGACCAGCGGTTACTTCCAGAATGTCTTTGTATCTCTGAGCAGATTTGAACTTCTCTTTGATCTCGATTACATCGCCAGCCTTAACCTGGTAAGATGGGATGTTTACCTGCTTGCCATTAACCAGAACGTGCTTGTGATCAACGATCTGTCTGGTTTCTTTACGTGTACGTCCAAATCCCATACGGAACAGAACGTTGTCCAGACGGCACTCAAGAAGGATCATCAGGTTGGTACCAACCATACCGTTCATCTTGGAAGCCTTTGCGTAGTAGTTACGGAAAGGTTTCTCTAATACGCCGTAAATGAATTTAGCTTTCTGCTTTTCTCTTAACTGCATGCCATATTCACTTAACTTCTTGTTTGCTCTTTTAGATTCTCTGTTAGATTTTTTATCAATTCCTAAATAGATTGGATCCATACCGAGGGATCTGCATCTTTTAAGAACAGGAACTCTATCTACTGCCACTTTAATTACCTCCTAATTAAATCAATCAGACTCTTCTACGCTTTGGTGGACGGCATCCGTTGTGTGGAACTGGGGTTACATCCTTGATGCTGGTTACTTCCAGACCACATGCCTGAAGGGCACGGATTGCTGCTTCAGACCTGAACCAGGTCCTTTAACCATAACGTCTACTGACTTTAAGCCATGTACAAGAGCTGCCTTTGTAGCAGTTTCTGCTGCCATCTGAGCTGCATAAGGAGTAGATTTCCTTGAACCTCTAAATCCCAGACCACCGGCACTTGCCCATGATAAAGCGTTACCCTGCGCATCAGTTAATGTAACGATTGTGTTATTAAAAGATGACTGGATATGTGCCTGTCCGCGTTCAACGTTTTTCTTTACACGCTTTTTTGTCACTTTTTTTGCTGTAGTGGACACTTTTTTAGCCATTTTAAACTAACCTACTTCTCATTTACTTGAATTCGCTCTCCTGTTTTTAAAACATACAAATCGAATTCGGTTACCATGTTACTAAATTACTTCTTCTTATTTGCTACCGTTTTTCTTGGACCCTTGCAGGTTCTCGCGTTGGTCTTTGTTTTCTGTCCGCGAACCGGCAGGCTCTTTCTATGACGGATTCCTCTGTAGCATCCAATTTCCTGAAGTCTCTTGATGTTCATTGCGATCTCTCTACGAAGATCACCTTCTACAGTCTGAGTGTCAGCGATGATGCTAGCCAGCTTTTTAACCTCATCATCGGTTAAATCCTTAACGCGAGTGTCTGGGTTTACGCCAGCTTCTGCTAAGATGCGGTTGGAGCTTGCTCTACCAATTCCGTAGATGTAAGTAAGACCGATCTCAACACGTTTTTCTCTTGGTAAGTCAACACCTGAAATACGAGCCATGTGTGTAGTACACCTCCTAAAAATAATTAACCTTGTCTCTGTTTATGCTTTGGATTTTCGCAAATTACTTCTGATACTGCCTTTTCTTTTAATGATCTTGCACTTTTCGCAGATCGGCTTAACGGATGATCTAAACCTTCACAGTAATTCTCCTTTCTATAGACCAACAAAGTTGCTAAAGCATTATATCAAATATTTTTTGGTAATGCAAGTCTTTTTTGATCTATTTTTAAATTATTTTTATTTATCTCTCCAGATGATTCTGCCCTTGGAAAGGTCGTATGGAGACATTTCCAAAGTTACTTTATCGCCTGGAAGAATGCGAATGTAATTCATACGGAGTTTTCCGCTGATATGTGCCAGAACCTGATGGCCATTTTCCAGTTCAACCTGGAACATTGCGTTTGGCAGCTTCTCTACTACGGTTCCTTCAATTTCAATTACGTCTGCTTTGGACATATTCTTTCCCTCCTAATGCTTATGGGGTGTTACAAAGATAAGATCTCAGGTTCTCCATCCGTGATCAGGATGGTGTTTTCATAATGGGAAGCAAGTGAACCATCTTCTGTTACAACGGTCCAGCCGTCGTCCATCCAGGCTACATCGTAACGGCCTGCAGTGATCATTGGTTCAATTGCCAGTGTCATACCGGCTGCCAGCTTGATGCCTTTTCTCTTCTGTGCGAAGTTGGGGATCTCCGGTTCTTCATGCATATCGGTTCCAATACCATGTCCAACCAGATCTCTTACAACTCCGAAACCGAAGCTTTCTGCATATTTCTGGATTGCTGCTGAGATATCATAGAGATGATTGCCAGCTTTTGCAAACTTTATTCCTTCAAAGAAGCTCTGCTGAGTTACTTCAACCAGCTTTCTGGCCTGAGGAGTTACCTCTCCGATCATGTGAGTTCTTGCTGCGTCTGACTGATATCCCTTCCAGATGACTCCGGTGTCAAGGCTTACAATGTCACCTTCATTTAAGTAACGGTGCTTATTTGGAATGCCGTGAACGACTTCATCATTAATAGAGATACATACAGAAGCAGGATATCCTTCATAACCGAGGAAAGATGGGATGCAGCCATAGCTGCGGATCATCTCTTCACAGATGCGGTCGATTTCCTTGGTGGAAATTCCCGGTCTTACTACCTTGCCCAGTTCCTCATGAACTTTTGCCAGGATCTTTCCGGCTTCCCGCATTAATTCAATTTCCCGTTCTGATTTGATCGTTACCATTTTTTATGCTCCTAAAATATTAACAATATCCTGGAATACTTCTTCCATGTCTTTTGTTCCGTCTACTTCTGCCAGAATGCCTTCATTCTTATAATAGTCGATCAGAGGCTGTGTCTGATCATGATATACAGACAGTCTCTTCTTTACAGTTTCAGGCTTGTCATCGTCTCTTAATACCAGCTGCTGTCCGCAGGTATCACAGATTCCTTCTTTCTTGGAAGGATTGTAAACAATATGATAGGTAGCGCCACAGTTTAAGCATGCACGACGTCCGGACATACGGTTGATGATGTTCTCATCTGGTACATCTACGTTTACTGCATAATCAACTGCTTCGCCTCTTTCGCTTAACGCTTTTGTAAGACTTTCTGCCTGAGGGATCGTTCTTGGGAAACCATCCAGTACATATCCGTTTACGCAGTCTGCTTCATGGATACGGTCTAACAGCATTCCAATCGTGATCTCATCCGGTACAAGACCGCCTGCGTCCATGAAAGACTTAGCCTTCATGCCCAGTTCTGTTCCGTTTTTAATATTCGCTCTGAAAATGTCTCCTGTGGAAACGTGTGGAATACTGTACTTAGCTGCAATTTTCTTTGCCTGGGTGCCTTTTCCTGCGCCCGGAGCTCCTAACATGATGATCTTCATGAAAAGTTTTCTCCTCTCAAAAAGTCCTATAACGCAATAATCCGCCCTTGTGGAATACCACAAAGGCAGATTGACTGATCCAACTGTTGTGTTAATCGTTCAAAAATCCCTTATAATAACGCACAAGCATCTGAGATTCTACTGCTTTAATTGTCTCCAGTACTACGCCTACAATAATGATCAGTGAGGTACCTGAAAATGAGATACGGCTCACATCTAAAAGTCCGGATGCAAGGATCGGGACGATCGCTACTACTGTAAGGCCAACTGCACCAATGAAAACAATATAATTCAAAATCTTATTTAAATAATCGCTGGTGGGCTTGCCGGGACGAATGCCGGGAATGAAGCCTCCCTGCTTCTTCATATTGTTAGCAACTTCCAACGGATTAAAGGTAATCGATGTATAGAAGTATGCAAACACGAACAACAGTACGATATAAATTATCAAACCGATAGAATAGATTGGCTGGGATGGTTTGCACCATGAGCCGGAATTCAGCATTGTTAAGATCTTTCCACCGATAGAGCTGTAATCAACAGTAAAAAACTGAGCAATTACAACAGGGAAAGACATAATGGAAGATGCGAAGATAACCGGCATAACACCTGCGGTGTTGACCTTTAACGGAATGTTGGTAGCCTGACCACCAACCATCTTGCGTCCTACCATCTTTTTGGAATACTGAACTGGAATCCTTCTCTCTGCATCGTTTAAAACGACTACAAAGACTACCATAGCTAAGAGAACTACTGCGATCAGTAATACTGCTACAGCCATTGTTGCGAAGGACTGACCAAATATAAAACGATAGTAAAGGCTTCTCATATCATCGGGAACACTTGACAGGATGTTAAACAGGAAGCACGATGGAAATACCATTTCCTACACCCTTGTCAGTGATCTGCTCACCGATCCACATTAACAGTGCACTTCCTGTTGTCATAGTGATGATCGCTACGATCACGTTCCATGCATTGTAATCCAGAAGAAGTCCCTGACGTCCAAAACCAATTGCCATGGCACTTGATTCCAGCAGCGCAAGTCCTACAGTGGTATATCGGGTGTATTCCTGAATTTTCTTTCTGCCTTCTTCTCCATCCTTCTGCATCTCTTCCAGTTTAGGAATAGCAATTGTCAGCAGCTGGATGATAATGGAAGAAGTGATGTACGGTGTGATGCTTAATGCGAAGATAGACATGGATGAAAATGATCCACCGGTCATCGCATTAAAGAAACCGAACACATCGGTTGTCTGTTTCGCAAACCAATTCGCAAAGAATGATGTCTCAATTCCCGGAATAGGCAGCTGGCAGCCAAATCGAATGACTACCAGCATCATAAAGGTATAAAGGATCTTCCCACGAAGCTCTTTTACCTTAAAAGCGTTTCTAATCGTTTTGAACATTAGATCACCTCGCAGGTTCCACCTAAAGCCTCAATCTTAGATTTTGCACTTTCACTGAATGCATTTACCTTAACAGTCAGCTTTTTGGTTAATTCTCCGTTTCCAAGAATCTTAACACCATCTCTTGGGTTCTTAACGATACCGGACTCAAGCAGAGTCTCTACAGTAACAACTGTATCGTTGTCGAATCTTTCCAGTGCGCTTACGTTAATGCCAACAATGTGCTTAGAATTCATATTGGTGAATCCACGCTTTGGCAGACGTCTGTATAATGGCATCTGTCCACCTTCAAAGCCTGGTCTTGGTGCTCCAGAACGAGCCTTCTGACCCTTATGGCCCTTACCAGCGGTCTTACCATTGCCTGAACCATGGCCGCGGCCTCTTCTAAAATTATCGCTATGCTTTGAACCTGCAGCAGGCTGTAAATTAGATAACTCCATGACTGCACCTCCTTACTTTATCTAGAATTTAGATCTCTTCTACTTTAACTAAGTGTCTTACACACTGGATCATGCCTCTGACAGAGCCGTTGTCCGGCATCTCAACTGTCTTGTGCATCTTGTTCAGTCCAAGTGCCTCAACCGTTGCTCTCTGCTTTGGAATAGCACCGATAGGGGACTTGACTAATGTGATTCTTAACTTCTCTGCCATGTCTATTTCCTCCTATTAGCCTACGATTTCTTCAACAGATTTACCGCGAAGTCTTGCGAACTCTTCTGGTGTCTTTAATGCAGTTAAACCTGCAACAGTTGCAAGAACTACATTGGTCTTGTTATTGGAACCTAAGGACTTTGTACGGATGTTCTTAATTCCAGCTAACTCAACAACGGCACGAGCAGGGCCACCAGCGATGATACCGGTACCTTCTGGAGCTCTCTTTAACAGAACGCTTGCACTGCCGAATTTTCCGATAAGTCATGAGGAATACTCTTGTTCTCATCGATCGGGATCTCTACAAGGCTCTTTACAGCAGCCTCTTTACCTTTGCGGATTGCTTCCGGAACTTCTCCGGCCTTGCCTAAGCCTACGCCCACATGGCCGTTTCCGTCACCAACTACTACCAGAGCGGAAAATCTCATGGTACGTCCACCTTTAACAGTCTTGGATACTCTCTTGATTGCCACTACTCTATCATTCAGCTCCAACTGACTGGCATCAATAATTGTACGCTTCATGTTTGTTCTCCTCTCTATTAGAAATCCAGACCAGCTTCACGAGCTGCATCTGCTAATGCCTGAATCTTACCCTGATAAATAAAGCCGCCTCTATCGAAAACAACTTCCTTGATACCTTTTTCAAGGGCTCTCTTTGCAATTACTGTACCAACGTATGCTGCAGCTGCCTTGTCATTTGTCTTCTCCAGTTCAGCCTTGATCTCTTTCTCAACTGTGGAAGCAGCAACCAGTGTGTTACCAACCGTATCGTCGATAATTTGAGCATACATATGATTATTACTTCTAAACACTGCCAGACGCGGTCTCTCTGCTGTGCCAGCAAAACGGTTACGCATTCTGTTGTGCTTCTTTACGCGAATTTCGCTTCTTGACTGTTTGTTAACCATTTTTACACTCTCCTTAAATTATTTCTTACCAGTCTTACCAACTTTACGTCTGATAACTTCGTCAGCATACTTGATACCTTTGCCCTTGTAAGGCTCAGGTCTTCTCTTATCTCTGATCTCAGCTGCGTACTGGCCAACTTTTTCTTTACTGATACCTTTAACGATGATCTTGTTCTGTCCGTCGCAAACAGTTTCAATACCTTCTGGATCTTCCATCTCTACCGGATGAGAATATCCAAGGTTTAAAGTCAGTTTCTTTCCCTGCTTAGCAGCTCTGTAACCAACACCGTTTACTTCAAGAACCTTCTCATAACCCTCAGTAACACCATGGATCATGTTGTTGATCAGGGTTCTGGTCAGACCATGTAAAGATTTCATTCTCTTTAAATCGTTTGGTCTGCTTACGATAACGTGACCGTCCTTCTCTTCGATGGTCAGCTCAACCGGGAGCTCTCTCTCTAATGTTCCCTTTGGACCTTTTACAGTCACCTTATTTCCTTCTGCGATTGTAACAGTTACACCTGCTGGAATCGCAACTGGCATTCTACCGATACGTGACATGCCTTTTTACCTCCTACTTAAATTCTCGGAGAGGACATATGCGTCCTCTCTGTTTTCAGTTACATTTCGCACTTAACGTTCGTCTTCCAGAACGTTACGTGCGAAAGTACTTCGTTGCACTTAGTGAGGTCTCTCACGAACTTAGTGCAATCGAAGTTACTATCGTCATTCGACTAAGCTCGAAAAAACCTCGCTAAGTCTCAGGACGGGCTTCATACTAGCTCGAAAAGACCTCGCCAAGTATTCAAAGCCTACCAAACGAAAGCCAGAACTTCGCCGCCTACGCCAAGCTTGCGTGCTTCCTTATCGGTGATCACGCCCTGATTGGTGGAGAGGATTGCAGTACCAAGACCGCCAAGAACCTTCGGCAGGTTCTCCTTGTCAGCGTATACACGCAGACCTGGTTTGGAGATTCTCTTGATACCGGAAATAATCTTTTCGTTCTTATCTTTACCGTACTTTAAGGTAATGTGGATGTTCTGGAAAGCGCCATCCTCTACCAGATCGTACTTTGCAATATAACCTTCATTTACCAGAATATCAGCGATAGCTAATTTCATCTTGGAAGAAGGTACATCTACTGTATCATGCTTTGCAGTGTTTGCATTACGGATTCTTGTAAGCATATCTGCAATTGGATCGCTCATTGTCATTTTGAAAATGCCTCCTTTTCTAAATTCTATCTATCTTCACCCGCCAGGTCTGACAACCTATGCTGTCAGACGCTGTAACGAGCCTTCAGCCTACCAGCTTGCTTTCTTAACGCCAGGAATCTGACCCTTGTATGCTAACTCACGGAAACAAATACGGCAGATACCATATTTTCTCAGGTAAGCATGTGGACGGCCACAGATTCTGCAGCGATTGTACTCTCTGGTAGAGAATTTAGCAGGACGCTGCTGTTTGATCTTCATTGAAGTCTTAGCCATGAATGTTTCCTCCTAACTATTTGCAAAAGGCATATTGAATAATG